>Ga0207799_100582_pt1 | contig 10086 bp, 9 predicted proteins | sample TtanPargueraPR_4_FD_187742 | JGI IMG/M metagenome (GOLD analysis project Ga0207799, IMG submission 187742) | Aerobic enrichment media microbial communities from Bioluminiscent Bay, La Parguera, Puerto Rico - Tt and M2 (SPAdes) | ecosystem: Environmental > Aquatic > Marine > Unclassified ... | reverse complement strand
GGCGCGCTGAGCTCGTCGCGATAGGCCTCGATCACCCGCGGCTGCAGCTGACCTTGCGCAAAGGCGCGCGCGGCATCGCGCAGCATGCGCTCATCCTCGCTCAGCTGGTCCTCCAGCCGGAAGGCATCCTCCCAGTCGAAGCGCGACAGATCGGGGGCGTCTTTCGGTTTCAGCGCGGGGGCGTCGGCCATGTCATTTCTCCTGTCCGTTTGCGGCCAAGGGATAGCGCGGGCCGGGGCGCGGGGCAATCGGGGCAATTGCAACCAATTCTTGCCCGGCCCGCCTCGCCGCCCTAGGCTCTGCATCAGCAAGTGCGAGAGGAGGGGCGCATGGCCGAGGAGATTTCAGGCATCGACGAGGTGCAGGCCCTGCTGGCCGGGCAGGACTATGTCTGTGGCCGGGCGCTGGCCACGGTGACCTTCCTGGCGCTGAAGCTGGGCCGGCCGCTGTTTCTGGAGGGCGAGGCGGGCACCGGCAAGACCGAGATCGCCAAGGCCATCGCCAGCGCGCTGGGGCGTGACCTGATCCGGCTGCAATGCTACGAGGGGCTGGATGCGGCCAGCGCCGTCTACGAATGGAACTTCGCCGAGCAGATGATCGCCATCCGCACCGCCGAGGCGGTGGGCTTCGAGGGCGCGGGCGCCGACCGCATCGCCCTGAAGGACGAGCTGTTCAGCGAGCATTACCTGATCGAACGCCCCCTGCTGCAGGCCATGCGCCCGCATGTGTCGGGCCCGCCCGTGCTGCTGATCGACGAGATCGACCGCACCGACGAGCCCTTCGAGGCGTTCCTGCTGGAGGCGCTGAGCGACTACCAGGTGACCATCCCCGAGATCGGCACCATCCGCGCCGCACGCCCGCCGATCGTCATCCTGACCTCGAACCGCACGCGCGAGGTGCATGACGCGCTGAAGCGGCGCTGCCTTTATCACTGGGTCGACTATCCCAGCTTCGACCGCGAGATCGAGATCCTGCACGCCCGCGCCCCCGAGGCCTCGGAGAAACTGTCGCGCGAGGTCGTGGGTTTCGTGCAGAAGCTGCGCACAGAGGACCTGTTCAAGCGCCCCGGCGTGGCCGAGACCATCGACTGGGCGAAATGTCTGCTGGCGCTCGACGTGATCGAGCTGTCGCCCGAGGTGATCGCCGACACCATCGGCGCCATCCTGAAATACCAGGACGACATCCAGCGCCTGCAGGGATCGGAGGCCAAGCGAATCCTCGACGAGGTGCGGGCCGAGCTGGGGCCGGCAGGCTAGGGCGGCATGGCCGAACTCCCACCCCTTGAGCTGCCCGACGAGGGCAAGCTGGCCCATAACATCACCCATTTCGCCCGCGCCCTGCGCAAGGCGGGGCTGCCGGTGGGGCCGGGCAAGGTGATCGACGCGGTGCGCGCGGTGGCCGCCGCGGGGTTCACGGAACGCGAGGATTTCTACTGGACGCTGCAGGCGGTCTTCGTGTCGCGGCCCGAGCAGCGGCAGGTCTTTGCCCAGGTCTTCCGCCTGTACTGGCGCGACCCGCGCTACCTGGAGCACATGATGTCCATGATGCTGCCCAGCCTGCGCGGCGTGGCCGAGGAGCGGCAGGCGCAGTCGGCCGAGAAGCGCGCGGCCGAGGCCTTGCTGGACGGCGCGCAGCGCGACCTGCCCGAGCTGGAGCAGGACGAGGAGGGCGCCGAGATCGAGATCGACGCCACGCGCACCGCCTCGGCGCGGGAGCGGCTGCGCAGCCTCGATTTCGAACAGATGAGCACCGCCGAGATCGCCGAGGCCAAGCGGATGCTGGCGCGCATGTCGCTGCCGGTCAAACCGCTGCCCTCGCGCCGGACGCGGGCCGATTCCCTCGGCCGGATGCCCGACTGGCGGGCGACGATGCGCGGCGCGCTGCGCCAGGGCGGCGAGATCCGCACGCTGGCCACGCGCAACCGGCGCGAGCGCTGGCCGAGCCTGGTGGTGCTGTGCGACATTTCGGGCTCGATGTCGCAATACAGCCGGATGGTGCTGCATTTCGTCCATTCCGTCGCCAATCACCAGGGCGCGGGCTGGGCCAAGGTGCACGCCTTCACCTTCGGCACGCGGCTGACCAATATCACCCGGCACCTGGCCACCCGCGACGTCGATGCGGCACTGGCCGCGGCCGGGGCCGAGGCGCAGGACTGGCAGGGCGGCACGCGGATCGGTGCTGCACTGCATCGTTTCAACAACGACTGGTCGCGCCGGGTGCTGGGGCAGGGGGCGGTGGTGCTGTTGATCAGCGACGGCCTGGACCGGGGCGATCCCGGCGAGCTGTCGCGCGAGATGGAGCGGCTGCACCTGTCGGCGCGCCGGGTGATCTGGATCAACCCCTTGCTGCGCTGGGAAAACTTCGCGCCCAAGGCGGCCGGCATCCGGGCCATGCTGCCGCATGTGGACTGTTTTCGCGCCGGCCACTCCATTGCCTCGCTGGAAGGGCTGGCCGCGGCGATTTCCTCGGCCACCGATGCCGGGGAAAAGCCGCGCCTGATGCAGTTGCTCTAGGGGGGTGCGACAAAGTTTCCGCCCTGCAGCGAAATTTTTCGACCGCTTGATCTGGATCAAGGAGGGGGTGGCCCCCTAAATATACATCACAGATGTGGATTGCAGTTGGCCACCGCGGTCAAGCGTGACGAATTGCAGTTTTCCCTGAGCCGCGTTTTTCCCCATGCGGCGACATCGCGACATTGCGGGCTCTCTCTCTCCTGCAATGCCTGCTTTCCGGACCAACGGGCCTCCCTCCCGCTGCGCCGGATACCAGATGCGGCGGGCCCTCCCTCCTGCCGGATCGAACCCAGATCCGCGGTTCTTCCCATCCGCGGTTTCGCACTGGACCGGACGCCGTGGGCCCTCCCTCCCGCGGCGTCCTTCCGTTTCGGGCGCTCTGCGGCGTTCCGATCCGAAGCGTTTTGATCTGAATCAAGGTCAGCGTTTCCAATCCGCCCCATAACATTCGAAAATTGGAATATGAGGGGCCGGCATGACAGCATCGTGGAAGGCGTTGGGCCTGCTGATCGGCCAGAAGGTCGAGGCCGCACTGGCCGAGTAATCCTGTTTCCCGAGCCCGCGCGCCCTTCCCTCGCGCGGGTCCTTGAACGCCGCGGGCCCTCCCTCCCGCGGCGTTTTATTTTTTCCTGAATGGCGTGAGTTGCAGAGAAGAGGGCAGCGTCCGCCCGTGGTGGGCGCGAAAGCGCCCGCCTGGGGGGCGGGCGGGCGCTGCCCGGCGGTTCCCGCCGGGCGGATGCTCTGCTCAATGTGCCGGGACCGGCCGGGGCCGCCATTCACCGCATTTTGGGTGGCATGGCCCGCCCTCTCGTCCCATAGTCGGGCGCAGGAGGGTGCATCATGACCACTTACGACGACATGCCCGAAACCGCCCTGCGCTGGCACCGCGACGGGCAGGGGGCCGCGCTGGCCACCGTGGTCGAGACCTGGGGCAGCGCCCCGCGCCCGGTGGGCAGCCAGCTGGCCATCTCGGGCAGCGGCGAGATCGCGGGCTCGGTCTCGGGCGGTTGCGTCGAGGGCGCGGTGGTGGCGGAGGCGCTGGAGCTCTTGGGCACGGGCGAGACCCGGCTGCTGGAATTCGGCGTGGCGGACGAGGATGCCTTTGCCGTGGGGCTGGCCTGCGGCGGGCGCATTCGCGTGCTGGTCGAACCGGTGGGCGGGGCCATCCCCGAGGACATGCTGGCCGCGCTGGTCGAGGCCCGCGCCGCGCGCCGCCCCGTGGCCTATGTCGTCAATGTCGAGACCGGGGCGCGGCGGCTGGCCGATTCCTCGGACCCCGCGCTGGGCGCGGCGATTGCGGCGCGCTTCCGCTCCGACAAGTCGGGCTTCGAGAGCGCGGAATTCGTCGCCATCCACAACCCGCCGCTGCGGCTGGCCATCGTGGGGGCGGTGCATATCGCCCAACCGCTGGTGCAGATGGCGCGGCTGGCGGGCTACGACCCCACGCTGATCGACCCGCGCGAGACCTTTGGCTCGGCCGCGCGATTCCCCGGCGAGACCATCGTCGGCGATTGGCCGGACGAGGCGCTGGCGGCCCACGGGCTGGATGCGCGCACGGCGGTGGTGACGCTGACCCACGATCCCAAGCTCGACGACCCCGCGATTGAGGCCGCGCTGCGGTCCGACATCTTCTACCTCGGCTGCCTCGGCTCGACCCGCACCCACGCCAAGCGAGTCGCGCGACTGACCGATTCCGGCTTCTCCGAGGACGAGATCGCCCGCATTCACGCCCCCATCGGGCTGAACATCGGCGCCCAGTCCCCGGCCGAGATCGCACTGGCCATCATGGCCGAAATCACCCTGCGCTTGCGCGGCCCGAAAACGTGATCGGATTTCGCGAAAGTCAATGGTTCTCAAATGCTCAGACGCATGCTTTACTCCAATTCAAAATTCCAGGGAGGACGATGATGACAAAGGTCAGCATGACCGTGAACGGCAAACCCGTTTCCGGCGAGGTCGAGGGCCGCACCCTGCTGGTGCAGTTCCTGCGAGAGGGGAAGGGCCTGACCGGCACCCATGTCGGCTGTGACACCAGCCAGTGCGGCGCCTGCGTGGTGCATGTGAACGGCACGGCGGTGAAATCCTGCACCATGTTCGCGGCCGAGGCCGACGGCGCCGAGGTCACCACGATCGAGGGGATGGCGAACCCCGACGGCTCGCTTTCCACCATCCAGCAGGCGTTCCAGGACCACCACGGCCTGCAATGCGGCTTCTGCACGCCGGGCATGGTGATGTCGGCGGCGGCGCTGCTGGCGGAAAACCCCAAGCCGACCGAGGCCGAGATCCGGGAATATCTCGAGGGGAATATTTGCCGCTGCACCGGGTATCACAACATCGTCAAGGCGATCATGGCCGCGTCCGGCCAGGATGTCGCCGTGGCTGCGGAATAAGCGGGGCCAACCCGCAACCGCGTTTTTCAGGGAGGAATTACTATGCCGAAAGATCACGGCATCGGCGCCAGCCAGAAGCGGCGCGAAGATGTGCGGTTCCTGACAGGTCGGGGCCGCTATACCGATGACATCAACCTGGCCGGTCAGGCCTATGCCTGTTTCGTGCGCTCGCAGGTGGCCCATGGCAAGCTGAACGGGGTGGACACCGCCGCCGCCGCGGCCATGCCCGGCGTGCTGCGCGTCTTTACCGGCGCCGATTTCGAAGGGGTGGGCGGGCTGCCCTGCGGCTGGCAGGTGACCGACCGCAACGGCCAGCCCATGCAGGAGCCGGGCCACCCGGTCCTGGCCCAGGGCAAGGTGCGCCATGTGGGCGATCCGATCGCCGTGGTGGTGGCCGAGACCTACGAGCAGGCCCGCGACGCGGCAGAGATGGTCGACGTCGATATCAGCGAGCTGGACCCGGTGATCGACATGAAGGCGGCGCTGGCCGACGGCGCCCCCAAGGTGCATGACGACCTGTCTTCGAACCTCTGCTACGACTGGGGTTTCGTCGAGGACAACCGCGCGGCGGTGGATGAGGCGATCAAGAACGCCCATCACGTCACCACGCTGGAGCTGGTGAACAACCGCCTTGTCCCCAACGCGATGGAGCCGCGCGTGGCGGTGGGCGACTACAACCCCGCCACCGACGATTCGACGCTCTACACCACCTCGCAGAACCCGCATGTGATCCGGCTGCTGATGGGCGCCTTCGTCCTTGGCATCCCCGAGCACAAGCTGCGCGTGGTGGCCCCCGACGTGGGCGGCGGCTTCGGCTCCAAGATCTTCCACTATGCCGAAGAGGCCTTTTGCACCTTCGCGGCCAAGCAACTGAAACGTCCGGTGAAATGGACCTGCCAGCGCTCGGAAAGCTTTATCACCGACGCCCATGGCCGCGACCACGTCACCAAGATCGAACTGGCGCTGGACGCCGACGGCCATTTCCAGGCCATCCGCACCGAAACCTACGCGAATATGGGGGCGTATCTGTCCACCTTCGCGCCCTCGGTGCCGACCTGGCTGCACGGCACGCTGATGGCCGGCAACTACAAGACGCCGCTGATCTACGTGAACGTGAAGGCGGTCTTCACCAACACCGTGCCGGTCGACGCCTATCGCGGCGCGGGCCGGCCCGAGGCGACCTTCCAGCTGGAACGCGTGATCGACAAGGCCGCGCGCGAGATGGGGATCGACCCGGTGGAACTGCGCCGCAAGAACTTCATCACCGAGTTCCCCTATGCCACCCCGGTGGCGGTGGAATACGACACCGGCGACTATAACGCGACACTCGACAAGCTGCTGGAGATCGCCGACGTGGCGGGCTTTGACAAGCGGCGCGAGGAAAGCGCCAAGAAGGGCAAGCTGCGCGGTCTCGGCGTGAACTGCTATATCGAGGCCTGCGGCATCGCACCCTCGCAGCTCGTCGGCCAGCTCGGCGCGCGGGCGGGTCTCTATGAATCCGCCACCGTGCGGGTGAACGCCACCGGCGGCCTGGTCGTCATGACCGGCTCGCACAGCCACGGGCAGGGGCATGAGACCTCTTTCGCCCAGGTGGTGGCCGACATGATCGGGATCGACGAGAACATGGTCGAGATCGTGCATGGCGATACCGCCAACACGCCGATGGGCATGGGCACCTACGGGTCGCGCAGCCTTGCCGTGGGTGGTTCTGCCATGGTGCGGGCGACCGAGAAGATCATCGCCAAGGCGAAGAAGATCGCCGCCCACCTGATGGAGGCCAGCCCCGACGACATCGAGTTGAAGGACGGCCAGTTCACCGTGGCGGGCACCGACAAGTCGGTGGCCTGGGGCGATGTGACCCTGGCGGCCTATGTGCCCCACAACTACCCGCTCGAAGAGATCGAGCCGGGGCTGGAGGAAACCGCCTTCTACGATCCCAACAACTTCACCTATCCGGCGGGCGCCTATGCCTGCGAGGTCGAGGTTGACCCGGGCACCGGCAAGGTGACGATCGAGAGCTTTGCCGCCGCGGACGACTTCGGCAATATCGTCAACCCGATGATCGTCGACGGCCAGGTTCATGGCGGGATCGGGCAGGGCATCGGCCAGGCGCTGCTGGAAGGCGCGGCCTATGACGGGAACGGCCAGCTTCTGACCGGCAGCTACATGGATTATGCCATGCCGCGCGCATCCGACGTGCCGAGCTTTACGGTGGACCATTCCTGCCAGACGCCCTGCACCCACAACCCGCTGGGGGTGAAGGGCTGCGGCGAGGCCGGGGCCATCGGTTCGCCGCCGGCGGTGGTCAACGCCGTGGTCGACGCGCTGCAGCGCGCGGGCCACAGCAACATAACCCATATCGACATGCCGCTGACGCCGTCGCGCGTCTGGGCGGCGATGCAGGGCTGAGGAGAGACGCCAAATGTATGCATTCGAATTCGAACGCCCCACCACCATCGCCGACGCGGTCGCGGCCCTCGGGGCCGAGGACGCGCAGGCGCTTTCGGGCGGACAGACCCTGATCCCCACGCTGAAACAGCGCCTCGCCGCGCCGTCCAGGCTGGTCAGCCTGACGGCCATCCCCGAGCTCAAGGGGATCTGCACCGCCGATGACGGGTCGCTCTGCATCGGGGCGGCAACGCCCCATGCCGAGGTGGCCGCGGGTGCCACGGCCTACCCGGCGCTGGCCGCGCTGGCCGGCCAGATCGGCGACCCGGCGGTGCGCAACCGCGGCACCATCGGCGGCAGCCTGGCCAATAACGACCCCTCGGCCTGCTACCCGGCCGCGGCGCTGGGCTCGGGCGCGACCATCGTGACCGACAAGCGCCAGATCGCGGCCGACGACTATTTCCAGGGCATGTTCGAGACCGCCCTCGACGAGGGCGAGATCATCGTCGAGGTCCGTTTCCCGGTTCCGGAAAAGGCCGCCTATATCAAGTTCGAGCAGCCCGCCTCGCGCTTCGCGCTGGTGGGGGTGTTCGTGGCCAAATACGCCGACGGCGTGCGCGTCGCGGTGACCGGCGCGTCCGAGGACGGCGTGTTCCGCTGGTCCGAGGCCGAGGCGGCGCTGAGCGGCGATTTCAGCGCCGGCGCGCTGGAGGGCTTGTCGGCCAGCGCCGACGGCATGATCGGCGATCTGCACGGCACGCCGGAATACCGCGCCCACCTGATCAAGGTGCTGACCGCCCGCGCGGTGGAAGCGGCGGGCTGATACGAAAAACCCCCGCCGGATCATTCGGCGGGGGGTCGATTTGGCGCAAGGACTTTCCTGAAAAGTCTCTGCGCCATCCCATTGGGATTTTGCCTTACTTGGCCAGCGGCCCGATCATCATGATCATCTGGCGGCCTTCCATCTTCGGCATGTTCTCGACCTTGCCGATTTCCTTGACGTCCTCGGCGACCCGCTCCAGCAGTTCGCGGCCAAGGTTCTGGTGCGCCATCTCGCGGCCACGGAAACGCAGCGTGATCTTCACCTTGTCGCCGTTTTCCAGGAACTTGACGACATTGCGCATCTTGACCTGATAGTCATGCGTGTCGGTGTTGGGCCGGAATTTCACTTCCTTGACCTCGATCACCTTCTGCTTCTTGCGCGCTTCGGATTCGCGTTTCTGCTGTTCGTATTTGAACTTGCCGAAATCCATGATCTTGCAGACCGGCGGCGTCGCATTGGGCGAGATTTCGACCAGGTCCAGTCCGGCCTGCTCGGCCAGTTCCATGCCGCGCGCCGGTGTAACCACGCCGATGTTTTCGCCTTCGGCGCCGATCAAACGGATTTCAGGGGCCCGGATACGTGCGTTGACGCGGGGGCCGGTGTCGCGCGTGGGGGGCGCGTGATGAGGTCTGCGGGCTATGGTGTCGTTCCTTCTGTAATTCGGTAGAATAGCCTGCAAAATAGACCCGGGGCGGTGTCGTTTCAACCCGGTTTCGGGGGCGCGTCAGTGGGGCGCGTTGCGCGCGGTCCATAGTTCGTGTTTTCTTCGGCCGGATGCATGTGACTTTTCGGTGCGACCTGCGCCGACTGGGAGAAAAGGGACAAACAGATGCAAAGACTCATGAACACCGTGTCGGCCCTGCTGATGCTGGCCGTGGTGCTCTATGCTTTCGGGATTTTCGGTTACGCCATCTATAGCGGGATGCAGTCCGAAGAGCCCATGGCCGAGGCCACCGAAGAGGCCGCCCCCGTGGCCGAGGAAACCACCGAGGTCGCGCCGGCCGCCGAAGAGACCGCCGCCGCACCCGAGCCCGCGGCCGAGCCGGTGACCGAGGAAGCCGCCGCACCGGCCGCCGAGGAAGCTGCCCCCGCCGCCGAGGAAACCGCCGCGGCCGCACCGGAGCCGGCCCCCGTGGCCCAGCCCGACCCGGCCGTCGAGGCCGCCGTGGCCAAGCTGGTCCGTTCCAAGCCGCCGATGAGCCTGGCCGGCCTGCCCGAGGCGCTGCAGCCCGCCACCTTCGACGCCGACGGCGTGCTGGCGCTGATCGCGGACTCGGACCTGTCCGCCACGGTGAAATCCTCGCTCTCGACCTCGGTCGAGGCGGCGCGCACCAACCCCGACATGGTTCTGGGCGTGGCGCTGCAGGTGAAACGGGCGCTTGGCCTCAAGGCGGTGGCGCCGAAGCTGGTCCAGGACGCGCCGGTGATCGACATGTCCGGCCTGCCCGCCGCGCTGCAGCCCGAAAGCTTCGATGCCGATGCCGTGCTGCAGATGATCGCCGAGTCGGACCTTTCGGATACGGTGAAGTCGTCGCTGTCGACCTCGGTCGAGAATGCGCGCACCAACCCCGACATGGTGCAGGGCGTGGCCCTTCAGGTGAAGCGGGCGCTGGGGCTCTGAGCCCACGCCACCCGGCAACGAAAAACGCCGCGCGGTGCCCCGCGCGGCGTTCTTTTTTTGGGGGGGATGGCCCGCGCCTCAGTCGACGAAGGCCTTTTCGACGACGTATTCGGCGGGTTCCGAATTGGCGCCCTCGCGCAGGCCGTAGCCTTCCAGCAGCTCCTTGATCTCCAGGTTGAAGGCCAGGTTGCCGCAGACCATCGCGCGGTCGGTCTCGGGGGCGAGCGGCGGCACGCCCAAGTCCTCGAACACCTCGCCCGAGCGCATCAGGTCGGTGATCCGGCCCATCTTGGGGCTCTCCTCGCGGGTGGTGGTGGGGTAGTAGCGCAGCTTGTCGGCAAAGCCCGCGCC
>Ga0207799_100581_pt1 | contig 10162 bp, 6 predicted proteins | sample TtanPargueraPR_4_FD_187742 | JGI IMG/M metagenome (GOLD analysis project Ga0207799, IMG submission 187742) | Aerobic enrichment media microbial communities from Bioluminiscent Bay, La Parguera, Puerto Rico - Tt and M2 (SPAdes) | ecosystem: Environmental > Aquatic > Marine > Unclassified ... | reverse complement strand
CCGGCGGGCGGGTCGTCCATTATGCCGGGGACGCCATCCTGGCCGATTTCCCGAGCGTCGTCGACGCCGTGACCTGCGCGGTGTCGGTGCAGCGGGAACTGCGCAAGCGCAACAGCGATCTCCCGAAGGACCGGCGGGTCGAATTCCGTATCGGCATCAATCTCGGCGACGTCATGGTCGACCGCAACGACATCTACGGCGACGGCGTCAATATCGCCGCCCGCCTGGAGACCCTGGCCTACGCGGGCGGCATTTGTATCTCGGAGTCGGTGTTCAACCAGCTCGGCGACAGGATCGACGTCGGCTACGAGTTCCTGGGCCGCCAGACGGTCAAGAACATCGCGACGCCGGTAACCGCCTATCGCCTGCTGCTCGACGATACGGACCGGAGATCCCATCACAAACGGAAATTCTGGCAACGGTTCCGGACGACCAAACGGGTTGTCCTGCTGTCCCTAGCCGCCGTCCTGGCCGTTGCCCTGGCGGCCGGCGGGCTGATGGCGCCGTCGGGCGGGCCGGAGACGGTTCCGGCCGTGGAAGTGTCGCCGTTCCGGGTGATCGGCGAGGAGACCCCGCCGGACGCCTTCGACGCCGGGCTGACGGAGGATCTGATCACCGAATTGGCCAAGCGCACCGATCTCAAGGTCGTCAACCAACCGCCGCCCGGCGACGACGGTGGCGCGCCCCGGCCGGGCGGACTGGCCCGTTACCGGGTCGAGGGCACCGTCAGGGTGGCCGGGGGCAAGGTGCGGATCACCGCGCAGCTGATCGGCGTGGATTCCGGTTTTCATCTATGGGGCGCCCGTTACGACCGCGAGATCGGCGACACCCTGGCCATCCAGGCCGAAGTCGCCGGCAGGATCGTGGTGAACCTCGATCAGCAGCTCGTCGCGGCGGAGGCGGAGCGGGTGCGGACCGGCACCACCATGGCCGGTCTTGTCATGCTCGGGCTGGAGAATTTGGGCCGTGTCGGCGAACGCGCGATCTCGGGAGTCCTCGTCCTTTACGATCGGATTGTTGGGGGGAGCGAAGATGGCTGAGACGGCCCAGGATCGGCGCAAACAGGCCGACCGGCATTGTGAACGGGTTAACACTCCCCGGATAAGGCGATGTGATATGGTTTCTACAGGCATGAGTGGAGAAAACCGATGAATCCGGTGAACGTCAGGCGGCTCTCCGCCATCCTCGGAACCGTCGTCCTGGCCTGGACCGCTACCGGCCAAGCCCAGGATTTCGATCACGAGATCACCCGTAGCGGGGTATTCGACGACGACCTGTTCGTCTCGGGCAACGACGTGAAGGTCGAGGCCGAGGTGAGGGGCGATGTCGTGGCCATGGCCGAGCATCTGAACATGGTGTCGACCGTCAGCGGTGACGTGATCGCCATGGCTGGCGATATCGGCATGGACAACCAGGTCGCCGGTGAGCTTTTCGCCATGGGCGGCCAGATCAAGGCGCGCGGTACGGCCGCCCAGGGGATGTTCCTGTTCGGCGGCAACATCGAGTGCGCGAGCGAGGCGAAGGGGCCGGTGCTGATCGCCGGCGGGCGCGTCAAACTGGGCGGCAAGACATCGGGCCCGGTGAAGCTTCTGGGCGGGAAGATCGCTCAAGGGGCGACCGTCGAGGGCGACTTCCTGGCGGCCGGCGGAAAGGTCGATTTGAACGATTCCTCGGCGATCCTGGGCAAGGCCTGGATTACCGGCGGGGACGTCGACGTGGATGGCGTCGTGGTCGGCGAACTGCGGATACTGGCGAAGAAGGTGAAGATTTCCGGCCGGGTCGAGGGCGACGTCTACATCGAGGGCGGTGAAATCGAAATCGACGATTCGGCGGTGATTACCGGAAAGCTGGATTACCGCAGCGATAAGCCCGCCGATATCGAACAGGGCGCGACCATTGGCGGGGACATCGTCTTCGAACGCTCGGAAATGCCGAAGAAGGTCATCGGCGTGGCCTTCGCGGCCGGCGGCCTCATCGCACTGGCGACGGTCGGCGGCCTGCTGCTGCTCGGCGCGCTGCTGCTGCTGGCGGGGCCCGGTTTCCTCATGGGAACCTCCCGCGCGGTCGTCTTGAGGCCGGGGCGTTCCCTCGCCGCCGGGCTGGCCGTTGTGTTCCTGACCCCGGTCTGCGCGGTGTTCCTGGTTACGCTTGTCGTCGGGATTCCCTTGGCGATGTTCCTGATCGCGCTTTACGTGCTGGCGGTACTGGTCGGGCTGATCACCGCCGCCATGGCCCTGGGGGAGCGCATTTTGAAGCTCGTCCGCCGGACCGAGGCGGAAACGTTCTGGCGGTGTTTCGGCGATCTGGCCTTGGGGTTGGTGGTTCTCGGCGTCCTGGCGCTGATTCCCTTCGCCGGCGCGTTCATCCTGCTCATCGCCCTGGCCCTCGGCATGGGCGCGATGATGCTCAACCTTCGCAGGACCTGCGCGCGCACGGCGGGCTGACCCGGTTTCAGCGCCACACCCGACGGTTTTGCGGCCGGCGTTTCCGCGTCCGATAAGGCGAATTTTGTTGCAGTGTGGAAAGGCGGCTTGACAGAATCTTTCCATGCCGACAAGTTGAGCGCCCAAAAAATTCAACGTCAGGTATCGGGGGATTCGGATGAAACGCTGGTTTTTCGCGGCATGCGCCGCATTTTTCGCCATGGCGATGGTGCCTCAGGCACATGCCGAGAAGGTGCTGCGCATCACGCTGCAGTTGCCGCTCAAGCACCATCTTGGGCAGAACCTGACCGCCTTCAAGGAAGAGGTCGAGCGCAACACCAACGGCGAGATCAAGGTCGAGATCTATCCGTCGGCGCAGCTCTACAAGGACGCCGAGGTGCCGCAGGCGGTGTCGTCCGGCGCGATCGAGATGGGCGTCGCCTCGCTGGCCCGGTTCGCCGGCACCATCCCGGCCGTCGACATCTTCTACGTGCCGTTCCTGTTGCCGACCTGGGACGCCGTGACCAAGGCGACGGCGCCGGGTAGCACGGTGCGCGGCCCGCTGGACGAGGCCGTCCTGAAGACCGGCGCCAGGGTGCTCTGGTGGCAGGCCTACGGCGGGACCATCCTGCTGAGCAAGGACGAGCCGATCGTCACTCCGGCCGACATGAAGGACAAGAAGGTGCGGGTCTTCGGCAAGACGGTCGGCGAGTTCGTGAAGTCGGTCGGCGGCGCGCCGGCGATGATTTCCGGTTCCGAGCAGTTCCTCGCCTACCAGCGCGGCACGGTGGACGCGGGCATGACCGGCGTCACCGCGGTGCAGAGCCGCAAGCTCTATCAGGTGATGGACTACCTGACCGTGACCAACCACGCCGACGTCGAGTTCATCGTGCTGATCAACGAGAAGGTCTGGCAGGGACTGACGCCGGAGCAGCGGGACGTGGTCGGCAAGGCGGCCCGCAAGGTCGAGGTCGACCTGCGCGACAAGATGGGGGATCTGGAAGCCGCGGCTTTCGAGGCGGTCGGCAAGGAGATGAAGGTCATCGAGCTGACGCCGGAACAGTTGAAGCAATGGCAGGACTCTTCGGCGGACGTCGTCCATTCGTTCGTCGAAAGCGCCGGTCCGCTCGGCAAACAACTTGTCGAGGCGGCCAAAAAGCTTTAGGGAACGGGCCGGGCGGCGGAAATCACTCCGCCGCCCGACGCCTTTCCGCTTTTGAATTCCGATGCTCCGATTTATCGAACGGTTGAGTGATTTCTGCGGCAAGCTGGCCGCGGTTTTGTTTTTTGCGATCGGCGGGATGATCACCTTCGAGGTGGTTGCCCGTTATGTCTTCCTGTCGCCCACCAGCTGGTCGGAGGAGATTTCGCGCTTCGCCCAGATCTGGGCGACCTATCTGGCGGCAGGTTCCATTTTGCGGCATCGGCAACTGATTCGGATCGAACTGCTGCTCGGGCGGTTCGGGCCGAAGGGCCGCGCCGCCCTGGATGGGCTGACCCTGGCCTTCATCGCGGTCTTCTGCTGTATCGCCATCTATTACGGCGCCGGGATCGTCATCGAATCCGTGGAGGTCGGCCGCGCCACCTCGACCATGCTGTCGGTGCCGCGCTGGATGACCGAAAGCGCCATTCCCATCGGCTTCGGCGTGCTGCTGCTTCAGTGTATCGCCGAGTTCGCCCGGCTGCTCGCCGGCGGCGACATGTCGCGCGGGCCGAAGGAAGAGATACCGGGAGGCGCGGAGTAGATGTCCGCTTTCGCGATCCTGGCGGCCCTTCTGGCCTTGCTGGCGCTGGGCGTCCCGGTGGCGTTCGCGCTGGGCGGGCTGGGCCTGATCCTGATGTGGTTCGCCGACCTGTCGCCGGTCATGGTGCCGCAGGCCCTGTACAGCACCACGGACAGCTTCGTCCTGCTGTCGGTGCCGCTGTTCCTGCTGATGTCCAACGTGCTGCTCAAGGGCGGCGTCGGGCGCGACCTGTTCGCCGCCGTGCAGTCCTGGGTCGGCCATTGGCCGGGCGGGCTGGCCATTGCGACGATCCTGTCCTGCGGCATGTTCTCGGCGATTTCCGGCTCGTCGGTGGCGACCGCGGCGACCATCGGCACGGTGGCGATCCCCGAGATGATCAATCGCGGCTATCACCGGCCGTTCGTCCTCGGCCTGCTGGCCGCAGGCGGCACCCTGGGCATCCTGATTCCGCCGTCGATTCCGATGATCGTCTACGGCGTGATCACCGAGGAATCGATCGTCGACCTGTTCCTTGCCGGGGTCGGGCCGGGGTTGCTGCTGTTGGGCTTCTTCATCCTGCTGAGCTTCGCCTACGCCAAGTTCGGCGGCGGCTATACGCCGGTTCCCCGGGCGAGCTGGACCGAGCGCCGCCGGGCCAGCATCCGGGCGCTGCCCACCGTTCTGCTGGCCGCCGTGGTGATCGGCGGAATCTACGCCGGGGTGTTCACGCCGACCGAATCCGCCGGTGTCGGATTCGCCGTGTCGCTGGTCATCGTCTACGTGTTGCGCACCATGACCTGGGCCAAGCTGAAGGAAGCCGTCACCGACGCCATGCATACGACGGTGACCATCTTCCTGATCGTCGCGGGCGCGCATATCTTCGGCAAGGCGATCACGCTGTACCGCATCCCGCAGGACATCTCGATGGCCATTGGCAACAACATCGGCGAGGTCGGCCTGTTCATCCTGATCGTCTGCGCCGTGCTGCTGCTGATGGGCTGCTTCCTGGAATCCATGTCCATGCTGCTGATCATGGTGCCGGTGCTGCTGCCGTCGCTGGCGGCGATGGGGATCGATCCGATCTGGTTCGGCGTCATTTTCGTCATCATGATCGAATGCGCCCTGATCACGCCGCCGGTGGGGCTGAACCTGTTCGTCATCCAAGCAGTCGGCCACGTACCGATCGAAGAGGTGCTGCGCGGCGTCTGGCCGTTCATCCTGGTGCTTTTCATCACGGTCGTGGCGGTCTACTTCATTCCCGACATCGCCCTGTTCATTCCCTTCAAGCTATAGGCCGTTCGGCCCCGCCGGGGTCGACAGGAGAAAAGACATGACCGGTTCCTCCGCTCAGAAATTGCGCGACCTTCTGGCCGGACCGGAGATCATCGTGATGCCCTGCTGCTACGATGCCTTCTCGGCGCGGATGATCGAGCGGGCCGGGTTCGACCTGACCTTCATGAGCGGCTTTGCCGTCTCCGCCTCGCGGCTGGCGGTGCCCGACACCGGCCTGATCTCGTTCGCCGAGATGACCGACCAGGGGCGCAACATCTGCTCGGCCATTTCCATCCCGATGATCGGCGACGGCGATACCGGCTACGGCAACGCCCTGAACGTCAAGCGCACGGTGCGGGAATATGCCCGGGCCGGGTTCGCCGGAATCATGATCGAGGACCAGGTCGCGCCGAAGCGCTGCGGCCATACCCGGGGCAAGCATGTCATCCCGTTCGACGAAGCCTGCCAGCGTATTCAGGCCGCCGTGGACGCCCGAAACGAAGGCGCCGACATCCTGATCATGGCGCGCACCGACGCCCGGGCCACCCATGATATGGACGAGGGGCTGCGCCGGATGAAGGCTTTCGCCGAGATCGGGGCCGACATCCTGTTCCTGGAAGCGCCGCGCAGCGAGGACGAGATGGCCCGGTTCTGCGCCGAAATTCCAGGGCCGAAGATGGCCAACATGCTGGAGCAGGGGGCGACGCCGGTGCTGCCGCCGGCCCGGCTGCAGGAGATGGGCTTCAAGATCGCCGCCTATCCGCTGACCCTGCTGCTGACCATCATCCCGGCGATCGAGAAGGCCCTGCAATCGCTGAAGGAAGGCCGTCATCCGGAGGGGCTCGCGAGCTTCCAGGATCTGCAGGACGTGGTCGGTTTTCCCGGCTATTTCGAGGCCGAGAAGCGTTACGCCGTCGAGGATTAGCCCGGCTTAGAACAAGCGGAGCAGCCCCTTCAGCCCGTCGGCGCCGGCCGCCAGGTTGAAGCGGTGCGCGCTGCGCATCTCCTCTCCCGACGACGCCCCGTGAATCTCGTAGGGATCGGCCTCGCGCGGCGGATTGACCGCGACGCCGGTGCCGTCCCAGCCGAACAGAATATCCGGGAAGGTCAGAGCCTCGAACCGGGGGGAGGGCCAGCGGTAGGCGTTGAAATGGAACGTCCCTGTCGTGCAGGCCGAAACGATCCAATAGAAATCGTCCGACGAGAGTTGCAGCGTTTCGGGCAGCGGGGTGAAGGCGCCATCCGCTCGCAGCGCCGCCCGCAGGCTTGCCAGATCGCCGTCGGTCAAATCGGCCGTCTCCCGTCGCGGCTGCCAGGGGGCGAAAATGTCCAGCGGCTCGGAGAGGGCGATCCGTTTCAGATCGGCGGGCGCGAAGACGCGGCTCTCCAGCCGGAGGTCCCCCTCCGCTCCGGTCGCCTCGATATCGTAGGCCCGTACCTGCTCGGTATAGATGGCGTTGTAGACAAACCGGTAGCGGTCCGGTGCGCCGGGCGTGCAGGCTTCGCGGATGTCGTCGCCGTTCAGGTAGCTGAACCAGGTGAGGTTCCGCTCGACCGGTGTGGTGGGGGAGCCGTCGTAGGTGCATCCGCCGGCCAGCATACCAGCCAGGAGGGCAAAAACCGCTATTTTGATGGAATGGCTCATAATTTCCTGGATCCCGGCGATTCCGGTCTCATATCAATTTCTGGGGCGGGAAGGTGACTCCGATCAACGCGGACGACCCTTCAACTAAGATAAGACGCAAAACAATGATACGACAGCCCCCCGAGTCGCCGATAAGCCAGAAATCCGTATTCCCGCAGAACCCCGGAAATCCGCGCCTGTGACGGCCGTCACAGCCAGGGCCGCGGGAATCTGATAACCAAATCCATAATTGGACAGCTGTATGCACGGTGAAGTTGGGGCTAATTTGTTGATTTCATTAGATAAAATTTTATGTAAATTCGCCTCGAATCCAGGGTGAATTTGATGAAAAAGCGGGGCGCTCGGATCGGATTCGGTGCGAGGCGGCTCCCAGGTAAGGACAGATATATGTCCGCATTGTCGGCTTGATTAGTAGGACCGGACGGAAAAATGGTCGCTCAGAACGGAAACGAACAAGACCTCGGTCTTCCCGGTGTGGAAACGCCTCCTCATGTACTGGACGCGGCGGGCGCGGAAACCGTTGCCGTGCCGGAGGGCGTTCCGCTCTCCGCCTGTGATTTCTCCCAAGCCGGCGACAATCTGGTGATTACGGCGCCCGACGGCGAAGTGACCGTCGTGCGTGGCTATTTCGGGCAGGAACATCCCCCGGCCCTGGTTTCCGCCAACGGCGTCGAACTGTCCGGCGATCTGGTGTCGCATTTGGCGGTTTCCCCGGCCGCGGGGCAGGTGGCCCAGGCGGCGCCGGCCGCCGCCGCCCCGCCGATCGGCGCGGTCGAGAATGCCGATGGATCGGTGACGGTGATCCGGGCCGACGGCACCCAGGTGGAACTGCATCCGGGCGACCCCGTCTATCAGGGCGACATCCTGGAAACCGGTGCCGACGGCGCGATCGGCGTGATCCTGGCCGACGGCACGACCTTCTCCATGGCCGAGAACGGGCGCATGGTGCTGGACGAGATGGTCTACGACCCGGGCACCCAGGACGGCTCGATCAACCTGTCCATCCTGCAGGGCGTGTTCACCTTCGTCAGCGGCGAGATCGCCAAGACCGACCCCGACGCCATGACCCTGACCACCCCGGTGGCGACCATCGGCATCCGGGGCACCCAGGTCGGCATCGAAATCCCGCATGGCGACGAGATGCGGGTCGTCATCATGCAGGAGGGGGACGGTTTCGTCGGCGAGGTGGTGGTGGTCAACGCCTCGGGTGTCCAGGTGATGAACTCCGCCCTGCAGTTCACCACGATCCAGGCCGGGTTCGCGCCTTCCGAGGTTGGTTTCCTCTCCAGCAGCGACCTGCTCCAGAGTTTCGGCTCCAGCCTCGGCAGCCTGCCGCTCGGCGGCAGCAACGCCAACGATTACGGTGTCCAGGGATCGGACCAGGGGGACGCAGGGACGTCGTCCGAGGACGAGGCGCTCGGCGACCTCGACGCCGACGACGGTTTGGACGAGGAACTCGGCGATCTGGATGCGGAGGACGGAGGCGAAGAGGAGGAACTCGGCGACCTCCAGGGCGAGGAAGAGGCCGACGACGAGGAACTTGGCGACCTCGCGGCCGACGATGACGCTGGCCTGTTGCCGGCCGGCGACGGAGGGGACGACGGCCAGGGCGATTTCGGTGAGGATTTTACGCCGGTGACGACGACCGTCGACGACCCTTCGGGATCGACCGTGCCGGAACAGGACTTCACATCCAACTTCGGCTCAGATCCGACCTCCGATCCGGATACCGACCCCGAGGATCCGGATTCGCCTTCCGAAACCGTCATAACAGAGAACAGTCCCCCGATCGTATCCGCTAACGTGACGGTGGACGGCACCGAGGACCAGGTCGTGACCGGTACGTTGACCGCTTCGGATGCCGACGGCGACGACCTGACGTTCGGCCTGGCATCGGGTGGCGCGCCTGGGCACGGGACGGTGACGGTCAACCCGGACGGCAGCTACACCTACACGCCGGCCGATGATTTCAACGGCACCGACAGCTTCACCTATCAGGTGTCCGATGGCCAAGGCGGCACGACGACCGCCACGGTGACGCTGAACATCGGCGCGGTGAACGATGCGCCCGACGTTTCCGGCACCGTGGCTTTCACGATGGGCGAGGACGGGACGCTGACCATCAAGGAGGCCGACGTCCTGGCGATCGCGTCCGACGTGGATGGCGACGACCTGAGCGTTTCCGGCCTGACGGCTTCCGACGGAACCTTGGTCAAGAACGCCGACGGGACGTGGACGTTCACACCGGACGAGAACTTCAGCGGCACGGTCGATCTGACCTACGAGATCAGCGACGGGACCACCACGACCACCGCCAATGGGGTGGTGACGGTGACGCCGGTGAACGATGCGCCGAATACCTCCGGTCCAGTCTCCTTTACGGTCGCGGAAGACGGCTCCGCCGTCATCACGCAGGCCGAACTCCTGGCCAACGCGTCCGACATCGACGGCGATACGCTGAGCATCGGCAACCTTACGGCCTCGGGCGGGACGCTGGTCGACAACGGGAACGGCACCTGGACGTTGACGCCGGACGCGGATTCCAACGAGGCGATCAGCCTGACCTACGAGGTCAGTGACGGCACGACGACGGTTGCGGCCGGGGGCACGGTGACGGTCACGGCCGTCAACGACGCGCCGGTCACCTCCGACGTGACGGTGAGCGGCACCGAGGATCAGGACGTCACCGGTACCCTGGTTGCCTCCGATGTCGATGGCGACGGCCTGACGTTCAGCCTGGCCACGGACGGCGCGCCGGAGCACGGGACCGTGACCATCAACCCGGACGGGACCTACACCTATACGCCTTCCGCCGACTTCAACGGGTCGGATAGCTTCACCTATCAGGTGTCGGACGGCCAGGGCGGCACGACGACCGCCACGGTGACCCTGAACATCGGCGAAGTGAACGATGCACCGGAAATTTCCGGGCCGACGGCATTCACGGTCGCGGAAGACGGCACGCTGACCATCCGCCAGACCGATCTGCTGGCGAACGCCTCGGACATCGACAGCGGCACGCTCACTGTGGAGAACCTTCAGGCCTCTGGCGGCACGCTGACCGACAACGGCGACGGGACGTGGACGTTCGAGCCCGC
>Ga0207799_100580_pt1 | contig 10224 bp, 10 predicted proteins | sample TtanPargueraPR_4_FD_187742 | JGI IMG/M metagenome (GOLD analysis project Ga0207799, IMG submission 187742) | Aerobic enrichment media microbial communities from Bioluminiscent Bay, La Parguera, Puerto Rico - Tt and M2 (SPAdes) | ecosystem: Environmental > Aquatic > Marine > Unclassified ... | reverse complement strand
CCGCGTCGCGGGCCGAGTTGGCGTGGATCGTGGTCATCGAGCCGTCATGGCCGGTGTTCATGGCCTGCAGCATGTCGATCACCTCTTCGCCGCGCGTCTCGCCGACGATGATGCGGTCGGGGCGCATCCGCAGCGCGTTGCGCAGACAGTCACGCTGGCTGACGGAGCCCTTGCCCTCGACGTTGGCCGGGCGGCTTTCCATCCGGCCCACGTGGGTCTGCTGAAGCTGAAGTTCGGCGGTGTCCTCGATGGTGAGGATGCGTTCGGAGTTGTCGATGAAGGACGACAGCGCGTTCAGCGTGGTCGTCTTACCCGAGCCGGTACCGCCCGAGACGATCACGTTCAGCCGGCAGGCCACCGCGGCCTGCAGGTAGGCGGCCATTTCCTCGGTGAAGGCGCCGAACTGGACCAGGTCGTCGATGGCCAGCTTGTCCTTCTTGAATTTCCGGATCGACACCAGCGACCCGTCCACCGCGATCGGCGGCACCATCGCGTTGAAACGCGAGCCGTCGGCGAGGCGGGCGTCCACATAGGGGTTCGATTCATCGACGCGCCGGCCCACGGCCGAGACGATCTTGTCGATGATGCGCAGCAGGTGCTTTTCGTTCTGGAAGGTGACGTCGGTCATCTCCAGCTTGCCGCCGCGTTCCACGAAGATCTGCTGCGGGCCGTTGACCAGGATGTCGGTCACGGTCTCGTCCTTCAGCAGGGGTTCCAGCGGGCCGAGGCCCATCACTTCGTCGAACAGTTCCTTGTTCAGGGTGGAACGGTCTTCCTTGTTCAGGATGACGTTCATTTCCTGCAGCGATTCCGAGGCGATGGCTTGGATCTCGGCGCGCAGGTCCTTTTCGCTGGCGAATTCCAGCGCCGAAAGGTTCAGATCCTCCAGCAGGCGCTTGTGCAGCTCGACCTTGATCTGGCCGAGGCGTTCCTTGCGCTTGCGCTCTTTGTCGACAGGGGTCGGCTTGGCCTTGGCCGTCGCCACGGGCTTGCGAATGATCTTGGGCTCTGCCGCGGGCTCTGCCACCGGCTCCATCGCCGCGGGCTGCGGGGTGGCCGGCCGGGCCTTGGCGGTGCCGCCTTTCTTGTATCGCGAGAACATGGAAGGGCCCTCTTTCTGCCGTTGCGCTTATCTGCCTGTCGTCTTACCTGGCCACTGCCTCGCCCTGTGCGTGGGCGTAGAGCTGGGCCGCCAGCTTGTGAATTTCCTTGCGGAGCGGGTTTTTCTTGGCCGTTCCCGCGAGCGGGAGACCGTGGTCGCCGGACTGGATCACCTGCCTGCCGCCGTCGGGCAGCATCAGCTCGACGTCGATGTCCAGGCTCTCGGCCATGCGCTTGGCACGGCTCTTACCCGACAGGTCGGTGAATTTCGGGGCCCGGTTCAGCGCAAAGCGCAGTTTTTCGAACGGCAGGTCCTCGGATTTCAGCGCCCGGATCAGCCGCAGCGTGTTCTGCGCCGAGCGCATGTCGAGTTCCACCAGCGCGAAATAGACATGCGCCTCGTTGAGAACGGTGTCGGTCCACTGCACCAGGGTCGTCGGCATGTCGATCACGATGAAGTCGAAATGCTTGCGCGCGATGTTGAGCAGCGCGGTGACGTCCTCGGGCGTCACGAAGTCCAGCGGCAGGATGTCGAGCGGCGCGGTAAAGACGTAAAGGCTGTCCTGGAAGGTCTGGAGCGCCTGCATGAAGGCCTCGTCGTCCATCGCGCTGGTGTCGGCGAGCAATTCGTAGATCGCGTCGCGGCGGGGCAGGTCGAGATAGGTCGAGCTGGCGCCGAACTGCAGGTCGAGGTCGATCAGGCAGACGCGCGGCGGGTTTTCCTTGCTGATCTGGGTCAGCTCCCATGCCAGGTTGACGGCCAGGGTCGAGGCGCCAACGCCGCCGGCCAGCCCGTGCACGGGCAGGATCACCGCGTCGTGGGTGCTGCCGTCCCGCAGGGCGTGGGCGGCGTCGCCCTGGAGCCCTTCGTCAGGCACCGCCTGAAGCGTGGGCACGGGGTTGCGCAGCCGGTCGATCGCCTCATGCAGGGCGCCTTCGGGCAGGGGGTAGGGGACGAAATCGTCTGCCCCCAGCCGCAGCAGTTGATGCAGCGCGACCGGGCTGACTTCCTCGGCGATCAGGATCACCCGGATCCCTTTTTCCTTGGCGGCCCGGATCAGGTCGCCGATCGTCGGCAGGTTGTCTTCGTCCTGCTCGTCCACGGCGATGGCGATGAATTCCAGCGCCTCTGCGTCAGGTTGTTCGAGAAACGCTTCGGCATCGCCGAAGGACAGGTCGCCCCAGCCCTCGCCAAGCTCGGCCTCCATGTCCTCGATCAGCAGATCGAAATTCTGAACATCGCGCGAGACCGTGCAGGCAACGATCGGTGCGGGTTCAGACTGCAACGCTGCATTACTCGCCATTACAAACATCCTTCCGTTGGCAGGTGACCAGTGGCTGCAAGCAGGCGGATTAACCGTTGCCGGTGGCCTCCGCTTATGCCCGGCGCGACTCGTTCTTCGCGCCCACTGATCCCTTACTCGGAAACATGCTTTTCAACTTGGGCAACATTACGGCTGAAAAACCGAAATTGTTGGGTGATTACCGCTCCTCAGCGCCACCTTGTTCATCGACCAGGACCAATTCATGCGGCTCGGTCGCGCTGGTGACGTATTCGCTGTAGGTGAACAGCGCATATTTGCCATCCAGAAGCGAGGGCGGACGCCGCAGGAAACCCGAAACTTCGGTCACGGTGCGGCGGTTGCGGCGCTCGCGGCCCTCGGTGACGATCAGCGGCTGAGTTTCGCCATAGGACACGACGGCCTCAAGTTGACGGCGCGGAATTCCTTGCGAAACCAGGTAGTTAACGGCCGCATTCGCGCGGCGCATTCCAAGGCGCTTGTTGTAGCTGACCGAACCGACCTTGTCGGTATGGCCGTAGACGCGGAACTTCAGATCCGGGAATTGCGAGATCCAGCCGGCCTGCTGGCGCAGCGTGGCGCGCGCGGCTTCGTCCAGATCGGCGCTGTTGAAGGCAAAGTTGATGGTGCTGGGCACCTCTTCGGCGAAACGACGCGACAGGTCGATGGCGATGTCGCGTGCGCTGGTCATCGCCAGGGTGTTGTTCATCGTGGCGTTGCCGAAATTGCCGGTATCGATATCGCTGCCCGCGCCCTGGTTGGTGCAGGCGGACAGTCCGGCAATGGCGCCGACGGTGACGAGGACAAGGGGGGTGCGCATTTGGATCACTCCATCACATAGCCGTAGGAGCCGGTGAAATCCTGGCGGGCAACCTCGCCCGCGGCGCCGGATTTCGGGCCATTCGCCTTGGCGACATCGCCGAACAGGAACAGTTCCTTCTCGGTGGGCAGGCGCACGCGATCGGTGGGCATGGCCAGCGCCTCGCCGCGGGTCGGCGACACGAGATGGGCGGTGATGATGATCACCAGTTCAGTCTGCTCCCGGTTGTACGAGGCGCTGCGGAACAGCGCGCCGAGGACCGGGATGTCACCCAGCCACGGCACCTGGCCCTTGAGCGACGAGAAATCGTCCTGCAGCAACCCGGCGACGGCAAAGCTCTCGCCATCGCGCATCTCGACGGTGGTCGAGGTCGAGCGGGTGGAGAAGCCGTTCACGTTGAAGGTGCCGTCGGAATAGGAGACGGTGGTGTCCACGCCGCTGACCTCGGCGGTCAGGCGCAGGTTGATGTTGTCGCCCACGACGCGCGGGGTGAAGTTCAGCTGCACGCCGAAGGGCTTGTAATCGACCTTGATGCCACCATCGCCATCCGAGATCGGCACCGGGTATTCGCCGCCGGCCAGGAATTCGGCCGCCTGGCCCGACAGGGCGGTGAGGTTCGGTTCGGCCAGGGTGCGGACGAAGCCCTTGGTCTCCAGCGCTTCCAGCAGGATCTCGAATTCCATGCTGCCGGCGCCCAGCCCGAAGGAGAACACGCCCTGGCGCGTTGCGTTGCTGGTGGGGGCGGTGTTCGGGTCGCCGTCGAACACGGCGGCCAGGTTTTCATCGGTGCTGAGCGTGCCGGTGCCGGCGCGATAGCCGATATCGCCGCCATCGGCGCTGCCGCCGATCGCCAGGCTGGAGCTGAGCGCCTTGCTGACCGAGCGGTTCATCTCGGCGAAGCGCACCTTCAGCATCACCTGCTGGCTGCCGCCGACGGACATCAGGTTGGACACGCGGCCCGGCGCGTAGCGCTGCGCCAGGTCGAGCGCGCGGTCCAGCGACGCGGTGGAGGACACCACGCCGGACAGCACCAGCCCGTCATTGGCCGAGCGCACCTCGATCGGCTCGCTCGGCAGCACCTCGCGCAGGCGCTCTTTCAACTCGGTGACGTCCGGGGTGACCCGGACCTCGACATTGGTGATCAGCCGGCCGTCGGGGCCGAGCAAGGTCAGGGTGGTCCGGCCCGGGGCTTTGCCCAGAACATAGATCGTGCGGTCCGACAGGGTCGAGATATCCGCGATCGATGCGTTTGCGATCGACAGTTCGGCGAAGACCACGTCGCTTTCGACCACGACGGCCCGGTTCATGGGGACATTGAGGATGCTCGACGTGGCGCCAGACATGACGCGCAGGGTTTCGGCCTTGGCTGCCGGCGGGGTTGCCATGGTCACGGCGCACCCGATCAAGGCCGCCTTCGCAAGGGTCTTGAATGTCATGTGATCCTGCCTCTCTGATCACTATTCGCTGCGGGTCTTATTTGCCCAATTGTTGTTTACCATGCGGGAAACTTCGATTTATTGCAAGAATCAAGCTCTTGAGCGGTGAATTTTATGTGGGTTGACCGCAACACACTGTTGCGGCGCAGTCGAAAAACAGAACGGGCCGCCCACGTGGGCGGCCCGGCGACGGTGGCGTGATATCCGCGCATCAGTTGGTGCAGGGGATCGGGATTTCGACAACTTCCGATCCGCGGCGGGTGCGGATGGTGCAGACCTTCTTCGGCGCCTCCTCGGCGACCACCTCGGCCTCCTCGATGCCCAGAAGCTCGTACTGGTCGACCTCGACGGCGTCCGAAACCGTCTCGTCCTCGGCGCCGACCAGGGACAGCGACAGCCGGCCGGTCGATTGCGCCTGGGCCAGGGCCGCCACCTGCTGGGGCGTGGCCTCGACCGTGACGGTGCGGGCGATGACCGGGTTGGCGCGGTCCGAGTCGGCGGTCTGATCGACGGCGATCAGGCGCACGGTGGACTCGATCAGCTTGGTGACCTTTTCGCGGCCCTGGGCGGTGCCCGTCCAGTAGACGTCCACCCGGTCGCCGGGGCGCAGGAAGCCCGACACGCCCGAGCTGACATCGACGCTGATCGCAAAGGCGCGCATGCCCTTGGACAACCGCGAGGTGATGCCGGCATCGGTGCCCGGCTCGGTCACCTTGACGGCGAGCAGGGGCTCCTTGGCCTCCAACGCGCGCAGAACGGTGCGGAAGCGCGGCTTTCCTTCCGGGAACAGCGCCTCGGGAGTGTTAAAGGCACCCTCGGGCATGGAGGCCTTGGGCCAGGCCACCAGCTCCACGTCTTCTTCGGTCAGCTGCTCTCCGTAGCGCAGCCCGCGCTTGGCGACGTAAACCTCGGCCAGGGCGATCTGAGGTTTGCGTTCGGCGCGTTCCCGCGCCAGTGCGTTTTCGTATTTCGAGACATAGCCCTGTGCCAGATAGACAGCGAAGCCCGCCAGCCCGAGGCCCAGAACCAGTACCAAACCAAAAACCATACGCATGGCGTTTCCTTCCATCTTGGCTGCGACCGATGCCGTCCCGGACGGCGTGGTCTAGCATTTCTTCCCCAGTAAACTGCCCGGCGAATGCGGCAAAACCTTGGACGACCGGAGACCCGTGCAAGGTATCTCCGGGGCGGTGCCGCCGCGGGCGCTATTGCCCGCCGTTGGACCGGACGGAGACGCTGTCGATCTTGTTGTCCATCTCGGTGGCCAGATCGTTGGTCGCGCTGCCGATTGCCGTCAGCACCGCGATCCCGATGCCGACCAGGGCGGCGGTCAGCACCACCCAGTCAATGGTCACCGCGCCATCTTCACGCGTCAGAAAATTTCTCAGCTTGTGGCGCATGACGCCCTCCTCGCACTGTATGTTCCCCATGCAGGGTGGCCGTTTGGCTGCAGGATGAGCACGGGGAAGGTGCATCCCTGGCCGCGACAGCAGCGATGTCTCGCCCGCGTGTCATCGCATTAATGCGCAACGCTCCGGGCGAATGAGAAAAGCCGCGCTTCGTTGGAAAAGCGCGGCGTTCCTCGGTTTCGGCGTGGGAGGGCTCTTACGAGCCCGCCTGGCCGCCATTAACCGACACGGTCACGCTGTCCAGCTCGGTTTCGATCTCGCCGGCCAGGTCCGACACCGAACCACCAACGGCGGCGATGACGGCGATACCCAGGCCCACGATGGCGGCGGTCAGGACGACCCAGTCGATGGTCACCGCGCCGGATTCTTCGTCGCGGAAGCTTTTGAAGATATTGAACAGTTTCATTTTGTATCCCTCCATAAGGATAAAGGCTCGTTGCGGTCCCGCCTCTCCGGTTCATCTCGGGCTGGCCTCTTAATGTGGCCCGATCCCCGTTTCGGCATGGCTGCAATATAGCCGGGAGAATCGGGCAAGATTTGGGCAGGGTGTTGTTAATTTTTTTATGCGGAGAGAAAGGGTGATTTTTTTGTTAACCAATTGTTCTGCAACAAAATTAAATATTTGTTAAACTTTATAAAGGGCCGTTTGGCCGCGAATTTGTCCGTATTCAGGGACAATGAGTGCTGCAAAAACAGCGATATCGTTGACCCTGAGACCGGTTTTCGGTGATCCTTGAACCAGATAAACCGGGGCAGAGCAGGTCCGGCACCATGAACAAATTCTTCACGGTTTGCGCGGTGTCCGCGCTGATCACTGCGGGTGCGGCCGCTGCAGAGGCGCCGCCGCCCTATCCGGATTTCACCTTCAAGCGCGTCACGCCGCCCAAGCCGGGGGCGGCGCGGCGGATCACGGTGCAGATCACGCCCGACACCGCGCAGCCCGACAGTCCCGCCCCGCAGAAGCAGCAAACAGAGCCGCAAGCCGGGGATACGCGTTACGGCTGGTACTGGGGGCTCGTCTCGCCGGCCCTGTCCGACAGCGGGCCCGGGCGTCTGGCGCCGGCGCTGGCGGCGCTGCGCGAAGGGCCGGACGGCCAGGACGTGCCCGCGCCCCGCCTTCAGGCGCTGCAGCAGATCGCCCAGGCCCACGGCGTCGACATCCTGAAATCGACCGTGGGCACGCAGGTCTCGCCCGCCTTGGTGCTGGCCGTGATCGCGGTGGAAAGCGCCGGAGACGAGGTCGCCGTCAGCCACAAGGGGGCGCAGGGGCTGATGCAGCTGATGCCCGCCACGGCCGACCGCTTTGGCGTGGCGGACGCTGCCGACCCGTTTCAGAACATCCGCGGCGGGGTGGCCTATCTGGACTGGCTGATGTCCGAGTTCGGCCGCGATCCGGTCTTGGTGCTGGCCGGCTACAACGCTGGCGAGAACGCCGTGCGCAGCCATGACGGCGTCCCGCCCTTTGCCGAGACGCGGGATTACGTGCCCCGGGTGCTCGCCGCCTGGACGGTGGCGCGCGGCCTGTGCCTCACCCCGCCGGAGTTGGTGACCGATGGCTGCGTCTTGCGCACGGGCCAGCCGGGCTAAGGACAAGCGCAAAAATTGCCCCACACAGCAATGGTGCACGGGTGCACACAACTACCCGTGAGGTAACGCTTGTGTGCGTTGATGTGAGGGGGGCTCGATCCCAGTTCAGGGTCATTGCAGCGGACGTCCCGTTGCCCAGACACCCTGAAACAGGAGAAAGACCATGAAAACCTTCGCACTGACCGCCGCCCTCGTCGCCGCCATTTCTGCCCCGGCCTTTGCCGGCAGCCAGTTGGAACAGGATCTCGGCGTCGAGCCCGGCGTCTATTCCGGCGCGCAGCTGGTGGCCCTGAAAAACTCGGCCGAGCAGACCGGCAACGATGCCCGCGTCTATTTCGGCGACAACGGCTCCATCGTTCTGTCGAGCTCGAACGCGAAAAACACCGTCGCCGAGCGCATCTTCGCCGAGATCAACGCGGCGGGCGTGGGCGAGGGCCGCATGCTGGCCAAGACGCAGACCCGCAATGTCGTGGTCTCGGATGGCGCGGTGAACGAACGCGCGGCCGCCATCATCGCCAGCAACGTCGTGCGGACCGACGGCCCGAATTCGTAACGCCACTCACGGTATCAAAGAAAAACGGGGGCCCGCCGGGCCCCCGTTCTGCATTTGACGCATGCGTTGCCGCGTCAGTTGACCAGCGTCGCCTCGGTCGCCTCGTGGATCTCGTCCAGCGTGACGCCCTCGGCCAGCTCGACGATCTTCAGGCCGCCCTCGACCACGTCCAGCACGCCGAGATTGGTGATGATGCGGTCCACCACGCCCTTGCCGGTCAGCGGCAGGGTGCATTCCTTCAGCAGCTTGGACTGGCCGTGCTTGTTGGTGTGGTCCATCACCACCACCACGCGGCCGACGCCGGCCACCAGGTCCATGGCGCCGCCCATGCCCTTGACCAGCTTGCCGGGGATCATCCAGTTCGCCAGGTCGCCTTTCTCGTCCACCTCCATCGCGCCCAGGATCGCCATGGCGATCTTGCCGCCGCGGATCATGCCGAAGCTGGTCGCGCTGTCGAAATAGACGGTGTTGGGCAGCTCGGTGATGGTCTGCTTGCCGGCGTTGATCAGGTCGGGGTCCTCTTCGCCCTCGAAAGGAAAGGGGCCCATGCCCAGCATGCCGTTTTCCGATTGCAGGGTCACGGTGACCCCCTCGGGGATGAAGTTCGGCACCAGGGTGGGGATGCCGATGCCGAGGTTCACATAGGTGCCGTCCTGCAGTTCCTTGGCGGCGCGCGCCGCCATCTGGTTACGATCCCAGGCCATTATGCTTCCTCCCGCTTGCGCACGGTGCGCTGTTCGATCCGCTTCTCGTGCTCGCCCTGGATCAGGCGGTGCACATAGATGCCGGGCAGATGGATGTGATCGGGGTCGAGGCTGCCCACGGGCACGATTTCCTCGACCTCCATCACGCAGACCTTGCCGCACATCGCCGCCGGCGGGTTGAAGTTGCGCGCGGTCTTGCGGAAGATCGCGTTGCCGGTCTCGTCGGCCTTCCAGGCCTTGACGATCGACAGGTCGGCAAAGATCCCTTCCTCGAGGATATAGGTCTCGCCGTTGAATTCCTTGTGCTCCTTGCCCTCGGCGACCTGGGTGCCGACGCCGGTCTTGGTGTAGAAGCCGGGGATGCCGGCGCCGCCGGCGCGCATGCGCTCGGCCAGCGTGCCCTGCGGGTTGAACTCCAGCTCCAGCTCGCCCGAGAGATACTGGCGCATGAACTCGGCGTTCTCGCCCACGTAGGAGGACATCATCTTCTTGATCTGCTTGGTGTCCAGAAGCTTGCCCAGGCCGAACCCGTCGACGCCGCAATTGTTCGAGGCGATGGTGAGATCCTTCACGCCGCTCTCGACCAGCGCATCGATCAGAAGCTCCGGAATGCCGCAGAGGCCGAAGCCGCCTGCCGCGATGAACATGCCGTCGGACACAAGCCCGTCGAGGGCCTCCGCCGCCGAGCCGTAGACTTTCTTCATGGAATTCTCCTCCGAAACGGTCTCGCTTACGGGGCGTTCTGACGCAGGGCGGGGGCGGTGTCAAACATTAGCCGCCCGAAAATGCCGCCCTGCAGCATGGGTCATTTCTTCTTGCGGCGCGTGCCCTTCTTGGCGGCCTTCTCGGCGATGAGTTGCACCGCCATCTCCATGGTCACGTCGGCGGGCTCCACATCCTTGGGCAGGGTGGCGTTGACCTTTTCCCATTTCACATAGGGCCCGTAGCGCCCCGCCATGACGTTCACCGGCCCGCCCTTCTCGGGGTGCTCGCCCAGCTCTTTCAGGGGCTTGGCGGTAGAGGCGCCGCGGGTCTTCTTCTGCGCCAGAACCTCGACCGCGCGGTTCATGCCGATGGTGAAGACCTCGTCCACATCGGCGAGGTTGGCGTATTTCTTGCCGTGCTTGACGAAGGGGCCGTAGCGGCCGATGCCGGCCTCGACCATCTCGCCGTCATCCGGGTGCGGCCCGATCTCGCGCGGCAGGCTGAGCAGCAGCATCGCCTTGTCAAAGTCCATCTCCTCGGGCGTCCAACCCTTTGGCAGGCTGGCGCGCGGGGGCTTGGGCTGATCCTCGGTCGGCTCGCCCTTCTGC
>Ga0207799_100579_pt1 | contig 10242 bp, 11 predicted proteins | sample TtanPargueraPR_4_FD_187742 | JGI IMG/M metagenome (GOLD analysis project Ga0207799, IMG submission 187742) | Aerobic enrichment media microbial communities from Bioluminiscent Bay, La Parguera, Puerto Rico - Tt and M2 (SPAdes) | ecosystem: Environmental > Aquatic > Marine > Unclassified ... | reverse complement strand
GCCGCCGATATCGCGGATCGAGCGGTTCATCTTGCCCGCCTCGTCGGCGAAGATGCGCAGCTTGGCGATCTTGGCGGCCAACTGGTCGGCCTGCGCCTCGGTATCGCCCTGCATGGCGCAGATGAGGATCAGCAGGCCCGGGCCGCTCTGCCCGATCACCGCGCCGTCGACGCGGACGGCGGCCTCGCTCACCCGTTGCAGCAATGCTCTCATCTCATGTCCTTTCTTTGGGGCGGCGGCGCGGCCTCACTGCTGGTTCTGCGCGATCAGATAGCCGACGCCCGCCGCCACGATCGCCCCCAGCACCACGGCGATGGCGATCTTCCAGGCCGACCAGGGGCGCTCGCCCTGCACGCGCCCGGTGCGGCCGTTGACCACGAAGCGGTAGGTCTTGCCACGGTATTTATAGGCGGCCAGCCAGACCGGCAGCAGGATGTGCTTGAAGGTCACGTCCGAGATCAGCGTATCGAGGTGATGGATGCGCTGGCGGTCGCCGCCGATGTCGAATTTCACGTCGCGCTCGATCACCCGGTCCATGTGGTGCCGGGCTTCGTTGTAGCCCTCGTCCAGCTCCACCGTGTATCCCTCGGCCCGGAAACCGGCGAGGTATTCGGGGGTGTAGGGTTCCAGCGCGGCGAGGTCCCAGGGCTCCAGCGCGTCGGTGTAGCGCTTGGGCAGCGAACGCGTGGCCAGCACCAGTACGTCGTCGAAGAACCGCGCCACATGGCCCGAGGCCGGGCTCCAGCGGATGCGGGGTTCGCGGACGGTCTGGGTCTTGCCGTTCCGGGTGACGGTGCGGGTGACGTAATAGACGGTGCCGCGCTCGCCCCGGTAGTCGGTCTCGGTATCGGCGTCGAAGGTCCAGTAGGGCACGTAGATGCCCTGCATCCGGCGCCCCTTGCGGGCGTAGTCCTGCAGCCCGTTGGGCGCGAACCAGAGCTTGCCCAGCCATCGCGTCATCGCGTCGCGCGCGTCGCGCTCGTTCAGCGCGAAGGGCAGCAGGCCCTTGGGCTTGATATGCCGGTGCGTGCCGGTGTCGGTGACCACGGGCGTGGCACAGAACGGGCATTCGCCGGCATGGGTGTCTGCGTCGACCTCGACCTGCGCGCCGCAATTGGGGCATTTCAGGACGCGGACCTCTTCGATCTCGGCCTCGGGGAGTTGGGCGTGCAGCGCGGCGCGGAAATCGAGCTCGCGGATGGCGCCGGTGTGACGGGCGGTCTCGACCGGCTCGGTGTGGCCGCAATGGTCGCAGACGAGCTGTCCCGCAGCGGGGTCGAAACGCAGGTCGGCGCCGCATTGCACGCAGGGGAAGCGGTGCTCGGCGGGGGGCGCGGGCGGCTGGGTCTCGGCCATGACTTTCATGCCTCCGGCGGGAGTATTTGGACCAAGAAGAAGGGGGGGCGCTCAGGCCCCCGGCGGCGGCGGGGGCGGCAGGATGGTGAAGAGCTGGGCCAGCTCGGCCACGTCCTCGGCCCGCATCCAGCCGTCCTGGCCGGGCGTCCAGACATAGGTTTCGCGGGTCAGTTCGCCCGTGCTGGCCATGCGCCCCAGGTCGGCCTTGGAGAACGGCCCCTTCGTCTCGCCCTTTTCGGCGAGGTGCCAGACATGCTCGACCGGCGGGGGCGGCGGCGCGACGGGGCGGGTGGCCTGCGAGGCGGGCACCGGTCCCCAGGGGCCCTGCTGCGCCATCTGGCCGGCCATGGCCATGCCCATCCCGGCGCCCAGGCCCGCGGCCATGCCGCCGCCCGCCGGGTTTTGCGCCGCCGCGGTCATCGCCTCGGCGGCGGAATACTGGGTGAACTTGCCCAGATCGCCCGCCAGCCCCATCGAGGTGCGCTTGTCCAGCGCGGCCTCGACCGCGGGGGGCAGCGAGATGTTCTCGATGTAGAATTCCGGCATGGTCAGCCCGTAATTGTCGAGCGTGACCGAGACCTCGGTCGCGACCAGCTTGCCCAGGTCGGCGGTATTGGCGGCCATGTCCAGCACCGGGATCGCGGAGGAGGCGATGACGCGGGAAAACTCCTGCACGATGATGTTGCGGATCTGGAAGCTGATCTCGTCCATCGTGAATTCGCCGTCGGTGCCCACGATCTCGGTCAGGAAGCGGGCAGGGTCGGTCACCCGCACACTATAGGTGCCGAAGGCGCGGATGCGGGTCGGGCCGAATTCGGGGTCGCGCAGCATGATGGGGTTCTTGGTGCCCCATTTCAGGTCGTTGAAGCGCGTGGTGTTGACGAAATAGATTTCCGACTTGAAGGGCGATTTGAAGCCGTGGTCCCAGTGCTGCAGCGTGGTCAGCACCGGCATGTTGTTGGTCTCCAGCATGTAGAGGCCGGGGGTGAAGACATCGGCGATCTGGCCTTCGTGGACGAAGACCGCCGCCTGCCCCTCCCGCACGGTCAGCTTGGCGCCGTACTTGATCTCGTGGCCCTCGCGCTCGAACCGCCAGACCATGGTGTCGCGGGTGTCGTCCACCCAGTGGATGACGTCGATGAATTCGCCGGAAAGAAAATCGAAAATACCCATGAGGCACCTTTCGTCAAAATGTCTGGCCGCACTATAGCGGCGCGGTTCCGATCAGGCCACGCGGCAGTTGCCGCCTCAGCCCGCGCCGCCCATCAATTCGGCGGCGATCTCCTGCACGATCGGGCGCGCCTGGCTGGGGGTCATGCCCGGTTTCAGGCGCGGATCGTAAAGGATTTTCAGAAGCAGCTCGTCATGCTCGGTCAGCAGCGCGAATTCCTCGTCGTCGTTGAAGATCGACGGGCGCGCGGCCGGGCTGTCATTGGCCAGCCCCAGGCCCTGCGCCAGTTCCTCGTGCACGCAGGACTGGCGCATCAGGTCGGGGTGTTCGCCGCGGATCACCGCCACCGCGCGGGAGTAGCTGGACGAGTTGCCGCGCGAAAAGGCGAAGACCAGGCAGAAGGTCGAGCGTGGCATGTTCACGATGGCGTTGAGCGCGGTGGAGTCGATGCCGGGCTCGATCTGCCGCAGCCGCGGGCCGAAGCTGCGCCTTTCGTCCTCGTTCAGCACCAGCACATGGAAATTGGCCTGTTCGGGGCGGCTCATGGTGATGGGCAGGCCGGACAGCCGCGACAGGCGCCGCGCGTAGGAGGCGATGCCGGCGGCGTCCTCGCGGCGCTGGGCCTGCGGGATGCTGTCGCCAAAGGTCAGCCCCAGCCGGATCGGCTGTTCCCAGCGGCGCAGGCGGCTGGGGGTGGGGCGCGCGATCAGCATGCCGCCGTGGCTGACATATTCGTCGTAGAGCGCGATATGCACGAAATTGTCGACCAGGTTGCGGGTGGTGAAGGGCACGTCGGGCCCGCCGCCATCGCGCCGCATCAGCCCGCGTGCCACCAGGTCGGCCTGCACGCGGGCGAAATGGCGGGCGATGGCCTTGCTTTCCTCGGATTGCTCGACCGGGCCCAGCTCCGCGGGACGCGCGGGCGGCACCGGCACCGGCTGAACCGGGACCAGTATGTCACAGGAGGCCAGCCCGAGCAGGGCCAGAGCCGCGAAAAGGGATGCGCGCATGCGAATGACCGCCTCCGGGATCAGGGTCAGGACGGCACGGACGTGCCGGCGGTGTCCCCGGTCTTATCGCCGCGGGCCTTCGCGGCGGCAAGGGTTTCGCGCAGTTCCGCCTCCATCTTCTTCAACTCCTCCTCGGCGGCGGCGCGCTTGGCCTTGCCCTCGTCGGCGATCTGCAGGCTTTCCTCGATGGTGGCGATCAGGGTCGCGTTGGCCGATTTCACCGCCTCGATGTCGAAGACGCCGCGCTCCATCTCTTCGCGCACGGCGCGGTTGGCCTGCTGCAGGTTCTCGGCATTGGCGGTCAGCAGCTCGTTGGTCAGGTCGGCCGCGCCGCGCACCGCCGCCGCCGCCTCGCGCGAGCGCTGGATGGTCACCGCCTGCGCCAGCTGGGTTTCCCAGAGCGGCACCGTGTTGACCAGGGTGGAGTTGATCTTGGTGACCAGCGACTTGTCGTTTTCCTGCACCAGCCGGATCGAGGGCAGCGACTGCATGGTCACCTGGCGGGTGAGCTTCAGATCGTGTACGCGCCGTTCCAGGTCGTCGCGGGCGGCGCGCAGGTCGCGCAGCTCCTGCGCGCGGATGACCTTCTCGTTCTCGGGGGCGGCGTCTGCCTCGGCCGCCTTGGCGGGAATGGTCTGTTCGTCCAGCTCTTTCAGCTTTTCCTCGCCGGCGACGATGTAGAGTGCCAGCTCATCGTAGAAATCCAGCGTCTTGCCGTAGAGCTTGTCCAGGGACTTGATGTCCTTGAGCAGCGTGTGCTCGTGGCCCAGCAGGTCGTCGGTGATCTTGTCGATCTGGAGTTGGACGCCCTCGTAGCGGGCGATGAACTTGGCGAAGGGCGCGGTGCGGCCCAGCAGCTTTTCCCACCAGCTCAGCTTGCGCCGCACGTCAAGCTCGGAGACCGAGAAGCCGCGGATGGTGGTGACGATGTTTTGCAGGCTGTCGCCCGCCGGGCCGACATCCTTGTTGCGCACGTCGGTCAGCATCGCCTGGCTGATCACCTGCAGCTCGCCCTGGGCGGCGGAGCCGAAAGAGATGATCGACTGCGTGTTGCCCATGTCGATCTCGTTCATCCGCGTGCGGATGCCTTCGGCCACTGGGGCCTCGGCGGCCTCCAGCGGCACGATTTCGCCCGCGGGTTCGGGCAGGGCGGCGGCGGTTACCTCCTCGATCTCGGCGAGTTCTTTGGCGGCTTTCTGACGAACGGTCTCTGACATGACTTTCTCTCCAATTACGCCTGCCCCCCGTTGGGGCGCACGCCTTCACGCTGCAGTCTCTCGCGCAGCACTTCAATCTCGACATCCAGGGCCGAACGGTCGTCGAGCAGCAGTTTCTCGGTCCTGGCGGTGAAATTCTCTTCCAGATCGGTCAGCAGGGCCTCGTAATCGGTGCGTGCCTTGGCGTCGCGGGTCCGGCTGTAGAGGTCGGCGAACTTGACCGTCGCGTCACGCGCGCCCAGCAGGTAGACGCCCAGGTATTTGCGCGCCGCGGTCAGGTCGCGGGGGTCTTCCTCGACGGTGCGGAACATCTCGCGCGCGGTGGACTGAAAACGTTCGACGCGGGCCTCCAGCCGCCGGTCCTCGGCGCGGCGGATGGCGTCGGTCATGACCTTGAGGTGCTTCTCCGCCTCGTCCACGGCCCGCGCCACCCGGTCCTGCTGGAAGGTGTCGATGCCCTCCATCCCCTTGTCCTTCAGCGGGTCGAACCCGAAGGCGAAGCTGTGCAGCGCTGCGCCCAGAATGGCGAAGACCGCGGCCTCAACGGCGCCATGCGCCGCGATGCCCGCCAGCGCCAGCCCCGCGCCGGTCAGAGCGGACGCAAAGATCTTGCGCGGTATGGCGGGGCGGCGCGCAACCTTGCGCGCTTCATAGGCCTCTTGCGCAAGAATTCCCTCACGCGTCAGCCAGGCGGCGAGAATTAGTGTGCCGAAGGCGCCCAGGTAGACGGCCATATTCACGGGGTCGGAAAAGAACGCCCGCCACGCCAAGGGGAAGGGGGCGAGGAACAGCAGGTTGACGCGCCCGCCGGCGCGCGTGCGTTTGCGGCCGCGGAACGGGTTGCGCGGCTCGGCCGCGTTCTCGGGGCCGCCCTCGGGGCTGTATTTGCCGCCGTAGCGCTGTGCCATCACGCCCCCCCGCCCGTCACCGAGACATAGAGCATCAGCGCCACCAGCAGGAAAAACGCCAGCTTCTGCAACCCGGTCTCCGACATCTGCTGTCCTTTCGGTCTGTTGCCCCAGCAATATAGGCGTTGCGGTGAACCTGTGAAGAAACTCCGTCAGGCCCGGTGGCTTTGTTCGGCGCGGCGCCCGGCCTCCAGCTTGCGCTGATAGCCCGATTGCAGGAACTCCACCGCGAACAGAACCACCACCGCGAAATAGAAGGTGGTCTTGGACATCGGCACCACCGCGTAGCCGAAGAATTTCAGCCCCAGCGTCTCGTCATGCGTGGCATGCGCCGCCGCGACCCCGGCCTCGCCCAGCAGCACCACGCCCACGATCAGCAGGATGAACAGGCCCAGAACCTCGTACATCCGGTTCTTTTCCAGGAAGGCCGTCACCCCGTCCGCCAGCAGCAGCATCGCCCCGCCCGAGAGCAGGATCGCCGCGGCCAACACCGGAAAGACATCGGTGATCGCCAGCGCCGAAAGGATGGAGTCGAAGCTGAACACCAGGTTCATGGTCACGATCAGCGCGATCACCTGCAGCCCCGATTTGCCCGCCTTGCCCTCGACATCCTGCCCAAGGTGGTCAACCGACAGCATGTGGCTGATCTCCTTGACCGCGGTGTAGATGATGAAAACCCCGCCGAAGATGAACACCACCGTGGCAAAGTTCACCGCGCCCTCCAGCACGCCGGTCCAGTTCATCACGAAGAACGGCTCCGACAGCCCCTCCAGCAGGCGGACCATCGCGAAGAGCAGCACGATCCGCAGCGTCACCGCGATGACGATGCCCCAGAAGCGCACCGCGCGCTGCTGGGCGACCGGCGCGCGCTGGCTCTCGATGCTGATATAGAGCAGGTTGTCGAAGCCCAGCACCGCCTGCAGAAAGCACAGCATCAGCAGGTTGCCGAAATTCTCGATCGTGAATAGATCCGCCATTCCATGCGCTCCGTCAGAAAAACCTTACGGTCAGGAATGCACAGAGTGCGCCTTGGGGCAAGGTTGTTGGCCTAACGCTTACCCTGCGTCGGGCGGGCCGGGCGGCGGCGTTTCGGGCGCGGCTTGACCGCCGGCTTGAACGCCTTGTCGAGGCCGAGCTGATCGCGCAGAACGCGGGACTTGACCTCTTCCACCTCGCCCGGCTTCAGATCGCCCAGCTGGAAGGGGCCATAGCTGACGCGGATCAGCCGGTTCACGGTCAGGCCCACGGCCTCGGCCGCGCGGCGGATCTCGCGGTTGCGGCCTTCGCGCAGGCCCACGGTCAGCCAGGCGTTCGCGCCCTGCTGGCGGTCGAGCGTCACGTCCATGGGCTGAAATTTCTCGCCCTCGATCTCGATCCCCTTGCGCAGCGGCTCCAGCATCTCGTCGGTCGGCGCGCCCTTCACCCGCACGCGGTACTTGCGCAGCCAGCCGGTGGCGGGCAGCTCCAGCCGGCGCTTGATCTCGCCGTCATTGGTCAGCAGCAGCAGGCCCTCGGAGTTGAGGTCCAGCCGGCCCACCGACATCACCCGCGGCATGCCCTCGGGCAGGTTGTCGAACACGGTCGGGCGGCCCTTCTCGTCGCGCGCGGTGGTCACCAGCCCGGCGGGCTTGTGATAGAGCCACAGCCGCGGCGGCTCGGGCTCGGCCAGGGGCTGGCCGTCGACGGTGATCTTGTCGGCCTCGGTCACGTTCAGCGCGGGGCTGGTGATCTTGCGGCCGTTCACGGTGACGCGGCCGGCTTCGATCATGCGCTCGGCCTCGCGGCGCGAGGCGACGCCGGCGCGGGCCAGGACCTTGGCGATGCGATCGCCTTTTGGGGTATCGGTGCTCATGCGCCCTCTCTACGCCTTTGCGGGACAAAGCGGAAGCCGGTCTCGTGGTCGCCCTGTCACCCGCGCAGCACCTCCTGCGGCCTGTGGCGGGGCAACCCTTTGCGTGCCAAGGCAAAGCAGGATGCCGGGCGGGCGGCGACTCATGGTATCATGCGGTTTTTCACCGGCGGAGACCGGGCGGAAATCCACAGGGAGAATTTCTATGAAACCTGCATTGATCTCTTCGATTGCGCTGGCCGCCGCGGTGGCGTTTTCAGGCGCAGCCCGCGCCGAGGACTACGACCTCGATGCGCTGCGCGCCGCCACCGAGAAATACAAGGACGTGAACGTGGCCCTGGCCGAGGGCTATATCCCCGACCCCTCGGGGGCCTGCGTGTCGGCCGCCGCCGAGGGGCTGCCGCCGGAATGGGGCGGCATGGGGATCCACTATATCAACCCCGCGATGCTGCAGATCACGGCCGGCGAGCCGCGCGTCGACGGCATGAGCACCCACACCGATTTCATGAAGCCGGCGATCCTGCTGTATGAACCGCAAGCGGACGGGTCGTTGGAGTTGGTCGGGATCGAGAACCTGGTTTTCGAGGCGGCATGGCGCGGGATGGGGCACGACGGCCCGCCGATGCTGAACGGGCGGGAATGGGATCACATGGCGGACATGCACGATACCCCGGGCGACGAGGCGCATGGCTTCATGCCGCATTTCGACCAGCATGTCTGGCTGTTCCGTGATAACCCGTCCGGCACGCTCATGCCGTTCAACCCGAACGTCACCTGCGACCACCATCGCAGCTAAGGGCCTGGCGGGCCGAAAGCGGCTTGCGCGGGGCAGGGGCACGGGGCATTGAGGGGGCATGAGCCCCTTCATCAGCTACATGGACGCCGCCCTGGACGAGGCCCGCGCCGCCGCTGAACGCGGCGAGGTGCCGGTGGGCGCGGTGATCGTCGCGCCGTCGGGCCGGATCGTGGCCCGCGCCGGCAACCGCACGCGCGAGCTGAGCGATCCGACGGCGCATGCCGAGATCCTGGCGCTGCGCGCGGCCTGCGCCGCGGCGGGCAGCGAGCGGCTGCCGGGCCACGACCTCTATGTCACGCTGGAACCCTGCCCGATGTGCGCCTCGGCCATCAGCCAGGCGCGGATCGCGCGGCTCTACTACGGTGCGGCGGACCCGAAATCGGGCGGCGTGGCGCATGGCCCGCGGGTGTTCGAGCACCCGCAGAGCCACCATGTGCCCGAGGTTTATGACGGGATCGCCGCGGAAGAGGCCGAGCGCCTGCTGAAAATGTTTTTCGTCGAGCGCCGCTAGGCGGCGCGCGGGTTCACAGCCGGATCGGCTCCAGCACCTCCGGTTCGATCACGTCCACGCCGGGCAGGCTGTCCTTCAGCACCGCTGCCGACTGTTCGAGGATCGGGAAGGTCCGGTAGTGGCAGGGGATGATGGTCTTGAAGTCGAAGAAGGTCTGCGCCGCATAGGCCACGCGCTTCATGTCCATGGTGAAATGGCCGCCCGAGCAGAGGATGCCGATGTCGGGCGCATGCAGGTCGTTGAAGATCTTCATGTCCGCCATCACGTCGGTGTCGCCCGAGACATAGATCGTGTGGCCCTCGGCCGCGATCATGAACCCCGCCTCGCCGCCGGTATAGATCGGCTCCTGCGCGCCGTCGACCGACGAGGAATGCACCGCGTTCACCAAGGTCACCCGCACCTCGCCCAGCTCGATCGTGCCGCCCTTGTTGAAACCGATGGTCCTGATCCCCTCGCGTTCCTCCCACCAGCTCATCAGGTCGTAGATGCCCGCCACCGGAATGCCCAGTTCCTGCGCGATGCCCACCGCGTCGCCGGAATGGTCGCTGTGCCCGTGGGTGACCAGGATATGCGTGGCGCCCTCGATCGCCTCGGCCCGGCGGGAATCGGGGAACATGGGGTTGCCGCTCATCCAGGGATCGAGCAACAGCACCTGGTCGGCGATCTCGATGCGGAAACCGGAATGGCCCAGCCATGTGATTTTCATTTCGTTCTCCTATCTTGAGTTGCGGCAAGCTTAACAAAGCGAAAGGCCCCCGCCTATGGATTGGACACGTCCGGTCGATTCTTACTGCGAACGGCTCGATCCCGGGTACTGGGCAGAGCCGGTGAATGCGCTGACCAATCTCGCCTTCCTTGTGGCCGCGTTCGTCATGTGGCGGCGCCTGCGCGGGCAGCGCCTGCCGCTGGCCAATGCGATGGCGGCGGTGCTGGCGGTGATCGGGATCGGGTCCTGGCTGTTTCACACCCATGCCACGGCCTGGGCGGGGCTGGCCGATGTCCTGCCGATCCTGGGCTTCATCCTGCTCTATCTCTATGCCGCAAACCGCCATTTCTGGGGGCTCAACCGCTGGCCCGCCCTGGGGCTGACGGCGCTGTTCTTTCCCTATGCCGCGGCCACGGTGCCGCTGTTTTCCATGATCCCGGGCCTGGGCTCCTCGGCGGGCTATGCGCCGGTGCCGCTGTTGATCCTGGTCTACGCCGCGCTGCTGCGCCGCCGGGCGCCGGACACCGCGCGCGGGCTGGCCGCGGGGGCGGGTATCCTGATCGTCTCGCTGACCTTCCGCACGCTGGACGGGCCGCTCTGCGGCCTCTGGCCATCGGGCACGCATTTCCTGTGGCACATCCTGAACGCCACGATGCTGGGCTGGATGATCGAGACCTATCGCCGCCACATGCTTGCAGCGCCGCGCGCGCAGGGCTAA
>Ga0207799_100578_pt1 | contig 10252 bp, 10 predicted proteins | sample TtanPargueraPR_4_FD_187742 | JGI IMG/M metagenome (GOLD analysis project Ga0207799, IMG submission 187742) | Aerobic enrichment media microbial communities from Bioluminiscent Bay, La Parguera, Puerto Rico - Tt and M2 (SPAdes) | ecosystem: Environmental > Aquatic > Marine > Unclassified ... | reverse complement strand
GATGCCCTCGGCGCTGGCGGCGCGCGAAAAGGGCCTGCCGCTGGTCAATATCGCCCAGCCGTTCAAGTCGTCGGGCATGATGCTGACCTGCCGCGCCGAAACCGGCATCACCGGCCCCGAGGATTTCCCGGGCAAGACGCTGGGCGTGTGGTTCTTCGGCAATGAATACCCGTTTCTGAGCTGGATGAGCCAGCTGGGCATTCCCACCGAGGGCGGGGATGACGGCGTGACCGTGCTCAAGCAGGGCTTCAACGTCGACCCGCTGCTGCAGAAACAGGCCGATTGCGTCTCGACCATGACCTATAACGAGTACTGGCAGGTTATCGACGCCGGCCTGACCCCGGACGACCTGGTGACCTTCAAGTACGAAGACCAGGGCGTAGCGACGCTGGAAGACGGTCTCTATGTGCTCGAGGACAAGCTGAGCGATCCGGAAGAGGTCGACAAGCTGGTGCGCTTTGTCCGCGCTTCGATGAAGGGCTGGAAATGGGCCGAGGAGAACCCGGACGACGCCGCCGAGATCGTGCTGGAATATGACGAGACCGGCGCCCAGACCGAAAAGCACCAGAAGCGCATGATGGGCGAGGTGGCCAAGCTGACCGCCGGTTCGGACGGCGCGCTGGACCCGGCCGATTACGAGCGCACGGTGGCCTCGCTGCTGTCGGGCGGCTCGGACCCGGTGATCACCAAGGCCCCCGAGGGCGCCTGGACCCACGCGATCACCGATGCGGCGCTGAAATAAGCCGCGCAACGAGGGACGAAACGGGGGGCATCCGGGCGCGGGTGCCCCTTCTTTTTGGGAAGAGCTTTCCCCGGCCGCTTCGCCGGAACCTCCGAACGCTCTGCGCCGCGCTTGTCCGATGATCCCGGGATCACGCCATCGGTCGGGCCGATGAGGGCTCAGCGCGCCAGGTTGCCACCCGCCACGCGAACCCGGACAGGAGGGGGCAGACAAAGGTATTCCATCAGTCCCCGGGCCCCCACGGGGATCGGCATTTCGCCGGGATCAGGCGAACCCCTCGCCACCGCACACCGAACAGCGGGTGGATCTGTTCCCGAAACACCCCTCGCAGCGCTGGAACTGCGGGCGGCCATTGATATCCGTGCCTTTGACGACCTGCCCCGTTCCCCCGCAGATCTGGCAGGGCGCGCGGCCGGTGCCGTGGCAGCGGTGACACCGCCGCTTTACATCCGGCACCTGGTTCTGCCGGGAAGCGTGTTTGCTCATGCGTTTGTCCGTGCCGTGCTGGGCGCCGGGGTGCCCCTTGCGTCATTTAGCTGGGCGGCCAGGCGATCGAAGGGGTCTACCTTCATCTTCTCCGGCAGCTCCTCGGGCTCTTCGAAGTCGGGCAAATAGAGACCCGTGGTCCAATTGTCCGGCAGACGGTCAATAATCGCAGATATCTGCCGGCTCGAACGTGCGGCGCGGCGTCTGATCGTCTCGGCCTTTGCGGGATCACGTTGGCGCAGGCGGTCATACCATGCGGCGACCAGCTCGTTCACTCTGTCCGGCCCCAGGGAAAAATAGACGATCTGGGCGGTCAGCAGGCCGAACCCGAAAAGGCCCACCAGAAACCACGGCTCCATCAGGAAGGCGATCACCAGGAGCACGATCGCGATGAGGCGGGGCGCATCCGGCCGCCGAAGAAACCGGACCGCCAGCCGGATCAGCGCAACCGCGATCCTTTTCGTCCAAATCGATCTCGCGTGCCCGGTGTCTTTCCGGGGCTTTGCTGTGCTTTCGCCGGGGACGGCGCCGGGCGGCTCGTCGCGCGGCGGGTGCAACGCCTTGTCCTCTAGGATCAGTTGGCGGATCGCTTCGGTGGTCGGGTCGAGCTGGTCGTCGGGATCGAGGTCGTCAGTTGAATTGTCCGAAGTCGGCGAGCTGTCAGGATAGAAAGAACCTTCATTCATAAATCACCTCAATTACCGAGCGCCTGTCTTGGCTCTGGCCAACGGCCATCCGCCGTCTTTCGCCATTCAGTGGGGTGTCAACTCGGTCTCAGGGGCTTTAAGGCTATTAACGAATGAAGCGAGACGTGGGCGAAATTGTGTCATTGCGGTGCCGGTGGCCCTGAGCGCCGGCTGAAAACCCGCCCTCCGTTCAGTCCGGCCCCCTTTCCGTCGTGAACTGGTGAAACAGACGTCCCGGCGCATCGGCCGCGACCGGTGCGCCGGAGGATCGGGCCATGCCCCAGGCCAAGGCCTGATTGCTGCTGACCACGGGAAGGCCGAGCGCGCGCTCCAGATCGTCGATGACGTCCAGCGTGCGCAGATTGGTGCAGGACAGAAAAACCGCCTCCACCCCCGGCCGGCGCCCGACGGACAGGGCGGCCGCGCGGATCGAGGCCGGATCGATCCTTGCCACGCGCGCCTCGCTCTCTTCCCCGAACGAGGTTATGGCCGGCACGCGGAACCCGGCCGCCTCGAACGCCGCGCGGACGGGGCGGGCGACGGCATCGATATAGGGCGAAACGATGGCGACCGACCCCGCGCCAAGCGCCGTCAGGGCGGCGCGGGCGGCGGTCAGCGGCTCTGCGACGGCGCGGGTCGTGGTGGCGCCCCGGATCAGCGTGGCCACGCGGTCGGCCCCGATGAGCGTCGTGCCCGAAGTGCAACCATAGCCGACGACGTCGAACGCTGCCCCCGGCGGCAGAAGAGAGGCCGCCCGCGGCAGATCGGTCTCCATTCGCGCGATCGTGGCCGGGGTCAGGTCGGCGCCCGACGGGATGCGGCTGACATGCAGCGCGACGTCCCGGGCGGGAAAGAGGCGGCGGAAATCCTGCTCGATCGTCTCGTCGGCCTGCAGCACGATCAGCCCCAGCGTCCCCCGGGCGCCGGCGGGGCCGGTCAGGCTGTAGGGGGCGCGGGTCATGCCGGCAACTCCGGCAGGTCGGCCGGTGCGCGGGCGGACAAGAGCTCGGCCCCCTCCGCGCGCAGGACGATGTTTTCCTCGTGCACCATGATCCGCCCGGGCGCGATCTCTACCCCGGGTTCCAGCGTCAGCACCATGCCGGCGCGCAGCGGCGTGTCGTCGTTCGGCAGGAGCGAGGGCCACTCGGTCAGCGCCAGGCCCAGCCCGTGTCCCAGCCGGCCGCCGCCTGGCACCGCGCCCGCGGCGTGCAGGGTCTCGGAAAGAACGCGGTGCAGGTCCCGCGCCGTCAGGCCGGGGCGGGCGGCGGCAAGCGCGGCCTCGGTCGCGGCAAACAGCGCGGCATGGGCCCGGCGGGCGGCATCGCTGGCCGGCCCGATGGCGAAGTTGCGGTCGAAATCGCAGAAATACCCGTCCCTGACCGCGCCGGTGTCGAGCATCAGCACATCGCCCGCCCGCAGCGGGCGGTCATCGGCGGGCGAGATCACGTCGCTATATCCGTCCGGGCCCGCGCCGCCGGCCACGTAGCTGACCCAGTCGGCGCCTTCCTCCAGCAGCGCGATCTGGAAATCTCGGAACACCCCGGACAGCGGCCGGCCGGCCCGGGCGAAATCCGGCACGCGGGCAAAGGCCGCGTCGGCGATGCGGCACGTGGCGCGGATCTTGTCGATTTCCGGCTCCGACTTGATCTCGCGCACGCGCTGGACGACCGCCGTGGCATCCACGAACTGGCGGCGGCCGATGCGCCGCGCGACGCGGCCGTAATCGGCCAGCGGCATGCGCAGATGCGTCTCGGGGCCCATGGGCAGGCCGACCGTCCCGCGCCCAGGCACCAGCGCAGACAGCGTATCGGACAGCAGGCTCACACCGTCATCTGCCGGATGGGGCGCGTCCCAAGTGCGGATATCGCGCAGCCATGTCCGGCCCATCAGATCGGCCCCGATCGACGGGATGACCGCGACGGGCTGGCCCTTGGCGGGGACCACCACGAACCAGGGCCGTGCCGGGCTTTCCCAGAACCGGGTCAGGAACCCCGAGACGTAGAACACATCGGCGGGGGTGGTCAGCAGCAGCGCATCCAGCCCGTCCCCGGCCATCCCGGCCTGCAGGGCCGAGACCCGGCGGCGGTATTCCTCTGCCGGAAAGATCAGTGACGCGTCAGACATCTTCGGGCCCCCTGTTCAGTGAGCCCAGCATAGCGGGCGGTCCCGGCGCGCGCCCGGAAAAATCCGCCCGTGTCCACTGTTCACCGCGCCCGCGGACAAAAGGATGCGAAACCTCTTCCCCTTTCCGCGCCGGGGGAACATTCTGCGCCTATGATCCATTCAGGCGGCGGCTCTCTCGATGACCACGACCGGCAAACAGCCGCCTGCCGGGTGCCGCTCGATTGACCAACAGAAGGAACGACCATGGCTCACTCACTCCCGAATGCCGCCGCGCCCGCCCCAGAACTGGCACGCCATAACCGCCCCGATCTTGCGACCGACGCGATCCGCACCGCGAAAGAAGACCTTGCCGCCTGTTTCCGAATGGCCGCCCGCAACGGGTTTGAAGAAGGCATCTGCAACCATTTCTCGGCCGTCGTGCCGGGGCACGACGACCTGTTCATCGTCAATCCCTATGGCTATGCCTTCCGCGAGTTGTCGGCGTCCAAGCTGTTGATCTGCGATTTCCACGGAAATGTCGTCGACGGAGACGGCACGCCCGAGGCCACGGCCTTCTATATCCATGCGGAAATCCACAAGCGGCTGCCCCGTGCCAAGGTCGCGTTTCACACCCACATGCCTTATGCCACCGCCCTGTCCATGACAGAAGGCGATCCGCTGATCTGGGCGGGGCAGACGGCGCTGAAGTTCTACGGGCGCACGGCGGTGGACCAGGACTATAACGGCCTCGCGCTCGACCATGCCGAAGGCGCGCGCATCGCCGAGGCGCTGGGGGATGCCGACATCGTCTTCATGAAGCATCATGGCGTCATGGTGCTGGCGCCGACGATCGCCGAGGCCTGGGACGACCTCTACTATCTCGAACGCGCGGCAGAGGTGCAGGTGCTGGCCATGTCCACCGGGCGCAAGGTGCTGCCGGTCGCGCCGGACATCGCGCAGGCCGCCTATGAGCAGATGCGCGAGGGAGATCCGGAATCCGCCAGCCTGCATCTGGCGTCGATCCGCCGGCAACTGGATGCCGAGGAGCCGCAGTACCGGCTCTGACCGGTCCGCGATCTGGCCGCCTCCTTTAGACTGCGTTGGGCCTGCCGGTGCGCAGGCATCGCCTCCGGCGGGGGGCAACAAGCAGCAGGGGGCGGGGTCAGAGCGGCATGCCCGAGAACTTGGCCACCAGCTCGGCCAGGTTGCGGGCGGCGAATTTTTCCAGCAGGCGGGCGCGGTGGGCCTCGACCGTGCGGAAGGACAGGCCGAGGGCGCGTCCGATCTCCTTGCTGGTCTGGCCCTGGCAGGTCAGCATCGCCACCTCGCGTTCGCGCGGGGTCAGTTCGACCACCGGGCGTTCGTCGGACAGGTCGGCGAAAGACCACACCGCGCGGCGGAAGGGCGCGTCGGGGGTCAGCGACTGGCCGCGCACGCGGCACCAGAAAAGCCGCCCGTCGAGCCGGCGCATGATGCGCTCGTCATGGTACCGGCCGGTCTCGCGCATCACGGCCAGCCCCTGCGCACCGATCCGTTCAAAGGCCTCGGCCGAGGGGTAGAGGCGCGCCAGCGGCGTGTCGGCCAGCGCCTCGGGCGCGTCGCCGAACATCTCGGCAAAACGGGCGTTGCAGCGGCGGATGACGCGGTCCTCGGTCAGGGCAAGGCCGAGGGGGGCGTGGGTGAAGGCAAGCTCGGGCAGGTCCATGGCGCGCAGTTTGCCCCCGTTTCGCGGGCGGGCCAAGCGGGAGCGTATTTCTACGGATTGAGCGGGCGGGGGCGGGTCTGCATAGTCTGCCCCGTTCAGAGCAGGGAGGACATCATGGTTCATATCGTGGGCTGGGGGCACACGCCGTTCGGCAAGCGGCCCGAGGGGCTGGAAGAGCTGATCCGCGCCGCGGGCGCCGAGGCGCTGGCCCATGCGGGCGTGGCGGCGAAGGACGTGGATGGCATCTGGCTGGGCCATTTCAACGGCGGCATGGTGGGCGACGGGTTTCCCTCGTCGCTGGCGCTGTCGATCGACTCCGGGCTGCGCTTTTGCCCGGCGACGCGGCTGGAAAATGCCTGCGCCTCGGGCGCCGCGGCGGTCTTTGCCGCGCGCAACGCGATCGAGGCGGGGCGGGCCAGGATCGCGCTGGTGATCGGGGCCGAGAAGATGACTCATCTGCCCACGCGCGAGGTGGCCGCGGCGCTGGGCCATGCCTCGTACCAGGCCGAGGAGGCGGGGCTGTCCTTCCCGCAGGTCTTCGCCGGGTTCGCGCGGGCCTATTTCGACAAATGGGGCGACCAGAGCCACGCGCTGGCGCAAATCGCGGCCAAGAACCACGGCAACGCCATGGCGAACCCGCTGGCGCAACTGCACAAGCCGCTGCCGGTCGACTTCTGCGAAACGGTCAGCGAGCAGAACCCGATGATCGCGGAGCCCTTGAAGATGACCGATTGCTCGCTGGTCTCGGACGGGGCGGCGGCGCTGGTGATGGTGGCCGATGAGCTGGCCGCGGACATGCCGCAGGCGGTGCGGCTGCGCGCGGCCGAGCAGGTGAACGACTACCTGCCCATGTCGCAGCGCGACCTGACCGCCTTCGACGGCCCGCGCGAGGCGATCCGGCGGGCCTACGCCGCGGCGGGGATCGGGGTGAATGACCTAGACCTGGCCGAGGTGCATGACTGTTTCACCATCGCCGAGCTGATGATCTACGAGGCGATGGGACTGGCCGCGCCAGGGCAGGGCGCGCGGCTGCTGGAGGACGGCGTGGTAATGCGCGGCGGCGCGCTGCCGGTGAACCTGTCCGGCGGGCTGAAGGCCAAGGGCCACCCGGTGGGGGCCACCGGCGTTTCCATGCATGTGATGGTGGCGCGGCACCTGACGGGGCAGGCGGGCGAGATGCAGCTTCCGCAAGCCAATCTGGGGCTGGTTTTCAACATGGGGGGCTCGGGCGTGGCGTGCTACGCTTCGATTCTGGAAGGGAGGCACGGATGAACTTGGCAGTCTGGCTGGACCGGATCGCGGCGGCCGAGGGCGCGCGCCCGGCGCTCATCGCGGGAACCGTGCTGGTCGCCGATTACGCCCGGTTCCGCACGCAGGCCGCGGCGCTGGGCGCGGCGCTGATCGCCGAGGGCATCGGGCCCGGCGACCGCGTGGCGCTGTTCATGAAGAACATTCCCGAATACCTGATCGCGGAATACGCGGTGTGGTACGCGGGGGCGGCGGTGGTCCCCATCAATGCCAAGCTGCACGGGCGCGAGGCCGCCTGGATCATCGAAAACTCCGGCGCCGCGCTGGCCTTTGCCACGCCCGATCTTGCTCCGGCTCTGGCCGAGGCGGGCGTGGGCTGCGAGGTGGTGGTGGCGCCCTCGGCAGATTACGCCGCGATGCTGGAGGCCACGCCGATGGCCCAGCCCGTCGCGCGCACGGGCGAGGACCTCGCCTGGCTCTTCTACACCTCGGGCACCACCGGCAAGCCCAAGGGCGTGATGATGACCCACGGCATGCTGCAGGCGATGGCGCTGAGCTATTTCGCCGATGCCGACGACGTGCGCGCAGACGATGCCGCGCTCTACGCCGCGCCGCTCAGCCACGGGGCGGGGATCTACAACATGATGCATGTGCTCAAGGGCGCGCGGCACGTGTTCCCGCCCTCGGGCGGGTTCGACGCGGGCGAGATATTTTCGCTGGCGCGCCATCACGGCTCGGTCCACATGTTCGCGGCCCCCACGATGGTCAAGCGGATGACGGAACACGCACGGGCCGCGGGCGAAAGCGGCGCGGGGCTGCGCACCGTCGTCTATGCCGGCGGGCCGATGTACCTGGCCGATATCATCGAGGCGGTGGAGCAGTTCGGCCCGATCTTCGTGCAGATCTACGGGCAGGGCGAATGCCCGATGTCGATCACCGCGCTGTCGCGCCACGACGTGGCCGACCGCGGCCATCCGCGCTGGCGTGAACGGCTGGCCTCGGTCGGGCGCGCGCAGGCGGTGGTCGAGGTGATGATCGGCGACGCGCAGGGCAACCCTCTGCCCGCGGGCGAGACCGGCGAGATCATGGTGCGCGGCGCCACCGTGATGCCCGGCTACTGGCAGAACCCCGAGGCCACCGCCAAGACCATCGTGAACGGCTGGCTGCTGACCGGCGACATGGGGCGGATGGATGGCGACGGCTATGTCACCATGCAGGACCGTTCCAAGGACCTGATCATCTCGGGCGGCACCAACATCTACCCGCGCGAGGTTGAGGAGGTGCTGCTGACCCACCCCTCGGTCAGCGAGGCCTCGGTCGTGGGGCGCCCCTCGGCCGAGTGGGGTGAGGACGTGGTGGCCTTTGTCGTGGCGGCCCCGGGCGGCGCAATCGACGAGGCGGCGCTGGACGCCCATTGCCTGGAGAACATCGCGCGCTTCAAGCGGCCCAAGGCGTATTTCATTTTGCCCGAGCTGCCGAAGAACAATTATGGCAAGGTTCTGAAGACGGAACTGCGCAAGATGCTGGAGGAGAACGGAAAATGACGGATTTGACGGGCAAGACCGCGCTGGTGACGGGTTCGGTCCAGGGGATCGGGCTGGCGATTGCCGAGGCGCTGGCGGGCGCGGGCGCGCGGATCGCGGTGCACGGCATCGCCGGCGACATGGAGGTCCGCGAGGTCTGCGCCCATCTGGAGAAGGCCGGCGCGCCGGAGGCGGAGTTCTTCCACGGCGACCTGCGCGACGCGGACGAGACCGAGCGGATGATGAAGGCCGTGGCGGCCTGGGGCGGGGCCGACATCCTGGTCAACAACGCCGGCATCCAGCACACCGCGCCGCTGGCCGATATGCCGCGCGAGAAATGGGATGCGATCCTGGCGGTGAACCTGTCGGCGGCCTTCGCCACCATGCAGGCGGCGATGCCCACCATGGCCGAGCGTGGCTATGGAAGGGTGATCAACATCGCCTCCGTCCACGGCCTGGTCGCCTCGGTCGAAAAGGCGCCCTATGTGGCCGCGAAATTCGGGCTGGTGGGGCTCAGCCGCGTGGCGGCGCTGGAATACGCCGCGAAAGGGTCGCGCGAAAAGGGCGGGGTCACCGTCAACTGCATCTGCCCCGGCTGGACCGAGACCGCGATTCTCGGCCCGCAGATCGAGGCGCGCGCCGCCGCCCATGGCGGCGACCGCGACAAGGGCATCGCCGACCTGCTGTCCGAGAAACAGCCCTCGCGCCGGATGTCCGACCCGTCCGAGATCGGGGCGCTGGCGCTGTGGCTCTGCGCGCCGATCGCGCACAACGTCACCGGTACCGCCATCCCGGTGGATGGCGGCTGGACGGCGCAGTAGCGCGCCGGTTCAGCGGCAGCGCACCACGCGGTAGCGGCCGTCGGCGCGCTTGTAGGCGCAGCGATCGTTGCGCCGGTCGACGGCGACCAGCGTGCCGACGGCGGCCCCGGCCAGGGCGGCCACGACCACCCAGTTGGGATCGGCGTCCAGGATGTCGGCGGTGATGATGCCGATGGTGGCCCCGGCCAGGCCGCCGACCAGTATTTCCTCTTCGCGGGTCATACCGTTGCAGGCGGCCAGCGTGAACAGGCCGGCTGTGGCGGCGATCAGGATTTTCTTGCGCATCTCGACACTCCTCTCGTGCTCAGGGCGAATGGCCCGCCCATCATAGCGAATCGCCGCCGAGTGCGGATTGACCTCCCTCAAACCAGTTCGGCTGACGCTGGGTCGCCGCGCGGGGCGCTTGACCCGTATGGGGGCCTTGGCGAAGATCAAGGGAGGGATGAGGGCCGGGCCCCATCGCGCAACTAGGGAGAGACCAAGATGAAAATCCAGAACGCCCTGCGTATCGCTGCCTGCCTGATGGGGCTGACGGTGCTGGCCGCCTGTGCCACCGAGGAAGAGATCGGCGAATGCGAACCCGGTGTGGCCGAGATCAGCCAGATGGGCACGGTGACCCCGCCGGGCTGCTGAGCGCAGACAGCTTTGAAAGACGAGCGCCCGTCCCGCGCGGACGGGCGTTTTCTATTTCCGGCGCCTCGTTTCGGCCCGCCGGGAAAAGAAAAGGGCCGGCACAAGACCGGCCCGTAGAGGGGGACGGCCCCGCGGGGCCGCCTTCGGGGAAAACTCAGCCCTTGTTCATGCGGTTCTCGATCAGGTCGTCCACCACGCTGGGATCAGCCAGCGTGGACGTATCGCCCAATGCGCCGTAGTCGTTTTCGGCGATCTTGCGCAGGATGCGGCGCATGATCTTGCCCGAGCGGGTCTTGGGCAGGCCC
>Ga0207799_100577_pt1 | contig 10262 bp, 11 predicted proteins | sample TtanPargueraPR_4_FD_187742 | JGI IMG/M metagenome (GOLD analysis project Ga0207799, IMG submission 187742) | Aerobic enrichment media microbial communities from Bioluminiscent Bay, La Parguera, Puerto Rico - Tt and M2 (SPAdes) | ecosystem: Environmental > Aquatic > Marine > Unclassified ... | reverse complement strand
ATGGTCGCCGGCGACAGGGCCGGGCTGATGCGGCGCGAAATGGTGCGCGAGCCGACCGGTTCGCCGGTCTCCATGTAGGTGTCGACGATGTGGCGGAAAATCTCCCGCGAGCGTTCGTTCAGTTCGCTGATCATCTCGGCCAATGCCCTCGATCCGCACCGCGTTCCAGGATTTCGCTTGCGGGGAGAATTTAGGCAGCGGTTTCGCACCCGTCAACGCACGCCTCGGCCTGCGGGCGGTATAAGGGGCCGGCCGGGAAACAGCCTGGGCCTTTACGCGCCCCGCCCCGCACGCTAGCTTTGCCGGCCTGGACAGCGACAACTGGGCAACTAGAAAAACGAAAGGCCTCGCCATGAGACCCTCGGGCCGTGCCGCCGACGCGCTTCGCGCCGTTTCCCTCGAACCCGACATCAACAAGCACGCCGAAGGCTCCTGCCTGGTGCGCCTGGGCGACACCCACGTGATTTGCACGGCGACGGTCGAGCAGCGCGTGCCGCACTGGCTGAAGGGCTCGGGCAAGGGCTGGATCACCGCCGAGTACGGCATGCTGCCCCGGGCCACCGGCGGCCGCACCAACCGCGAGGCGACGCGCGGCAAGCAATCGGGCCGGACCCAGGAGATCCAGCGGCTGATCGGCCGCGCCCTGCGGACCATCACCGACCTGACGGCGATCAACGAGATCCAGATCCGTCTCGACTGCGACGTGATCCAGGCCGACGGCGGCTCGCGCACCGCCTCGATCACCGGCGCCTACGTCGCCCTGCACCGGGCGCTCAGCAAGATCCGCGACATGGGGATCATCGAGACCGTTCCGTTGAAGGATAAGCTGGCCGCCGTGTCCTGCGGCATTTTCGAAGGGGAACCGATCCTCGACCTCGACTACGCCGAGGACAGCACGGCCAGCACCGACGCCAATTTCGTGCTGACCGGCGCGGGAACCATCGTCGAGATCCAGGCCACCGCCGAGGCCGAGCCGATGAGCGACGACGAATTCACCGCCCTGCTCGGCCTGGCCCGCAAGGGCGTCGCCGAACTGATCGCCCTGCAGAACAAGGCGTTGGGGCTTGAGTGATCGGACTGGAGCAGGCGGCGTGACGCGGACGTTCGATCACGGAAAGCTGGTCATCGCCAGCCACAACAAGGGCAAGGTGCGCGAGATCGGCGAGCTGCTGGCGCCCTACGGGGTCGCGGTGGTCTCGGCCGGCGAGTTGGGCCTACCCGAGCCGGAAGAGACCGGCGCCACCTTCATCGAGAACGCCGTCCTCAAGGCCGACGCGGCGGCCAAGGCGGCGAACCTGCCGGCCCTGGCCGACGATTCCGGCCTCGCCGTGCACGCGCTGAACGGCGCGCCGGGCATCTATTCGGCGCGCTGGGCCGGGCCGGACAAGGATTTCGACCTGGCCATGCGGAAGGTCGAGGACCTGCTCGACGGCCACGAGGACCGGTCCGCCCATTTCGCCTGCGCCCTGGCCCTGTGCTGGCCGGACGGCCATTGCGAGACCTTCGAGGGCACCGTGCAGGGCAGCCTGATCTGGCCGCCGCGCGGCAAGAACGGGTTCGGCTTCGACCCGGTGTTCCGGCCGGACGGCCACGACATCACCTTCGGCGAGATGGAGCCGGAGAAGAAACACGCCATGAGCCACCGGGCCAACGCCTTCCGCCTGCTCGTGGAAAATTGTTTCGATTTCGATACGTTCTAGACACCAGCCCGGTCTGCTCGTCCCCAACGCCAGGAAAACCGTCGCATGGACGATGCTCTCGCCCTTTACGTCCACTGGCCGTTCTGCAAGTCGAAATGCCCCTATTGCGACTTCAACAGCCACGAAACCCCGGCGATCGACCAGCACCGCTGGCGCGCCGCCCTTCTGGCCGAGCTTGAATATTACGCAAACGAAACAAAAGATCGCCCGCTGGCCAGCCTGTTCTTCGGCGGCGGCACGCCCTCAACGATGGACCCGGCGACCACGGGCGCGATCATCGACGCGGCGGCCCGGCTTTGGCCGATGACGGACGATGTCGAGATCACCCTGGAGGCCAACCCGACCTCCAGCGAAGCACGGAATTTCAAGGGATTTCGGGCGGCCGGGGTGAACCGGCTGTCGCTCGGCGTCCAGGCCTTCGATGGCGAGGCCCTGAAATTCCTCGGCCGCGCCCATAATGTTTCGGAAGCGGAACAAGCTATCGGATTGGCCGCCGGGAACTTCCCGCGCTTCTCCTTCGACCTGATCTACGCCCGCCCCGGCCAGACCGAGGCGGCGTGGCGGGCCGAACTGGCCCAGGCCCTCGGCTTCGCGGTCGGCCATATCTCGGTCTACCAGCTGACCATCGAGCCCGGCACGCCGTTCGCCAAAAGGGGCGTCCCGGCCGCCGAGGACGGGTTGGCCGGTGACCTGTACGAGGCCACCCAGGAGGTGCTGGAAGCCGCCGGACTGCCGGCCTACGAAATCTCCAACCATGCCCGGCCGGGCCAGGAATCCCGCCACAACCTGGCCTATTGGCGGGGCTGGGACTACATCGGCGTCGGCCCCGGCGCGCATGGGCGTATCAGCCGTGAAAAGACCACCAGCGCCACCCGGCAGATCCGCGATCCGGCCCGCTGGCTTTCCGCCGTCGAGCGCGAGGGTCACGCGGTGGCCGCGCGCACGCCGCTGAGCCCGCGTGAACGGGCCGACGAGATGATCATGCTGGGGCTGCGCACCGCCGAGGGGGTGAACTGGGAAACCCTGCGCCGTCGCACCGGGCTCGGCCCGGAAGAGGCCGTCGACCCGACGGCGCGGGCCGACCTGACCAAGGGCGGTTTTCTCGCCGAAAGCGGCGGAAACCTGCACGCCACCGCCGCCGGACGGCGGCTGCTCAACGCGGTGATCGAAAAGCTGCTCGCTTGATCTAGAACACCGCCGGGCCGAAGGCGTCGGGGGCCCTGTCGATCACCTTGAAGCCGTCGGGCCGCACCTCCAGGACCGCCAGGCCGCGTTCCACCGTTCCATCGTTCCGGAAGCGGAATATTCCATCGCGCCCGAAGAAGCCGCCCGGCTGGGTCAGCGCCTCGACCGAGAAGTCCGGCCCGCCGTCGGCCCGCGCCAGCACCGCGGCCAGGGCCATGGCGTCGTAGGACAGGGTCGCCAGGCGCGGCGGCTTGTCGCCGTAAAGCTCGGCGTAGTGGGTCACGAAGTCGGCCCGTGTCTCGGGGTTGGGCACGGCGAACCAGCCGCCGACCAGCGCCGGTTCGCGGCCGATGCCGGGCACGTCCCACTGGCCGGTGCCGAGCATCCGCACCCGCGCCGGGTCGATGTCGTAGAACGGCAGATGGGCGGCGATGTTCTGCAGGCGCTCGCCGCCGTCGGCGATCAGCAGCGCCTCGAACGGCAGGTCGCCGAGGGTCTGCATATGCTCAAGCCGGGCCAGGGCGCGCTTCGCCACCTCGTCGCTGCGTTTCTCCAGTTCGGCGCGCTGGGCCTTCAGCGCCGCCCGGCGCGAATCGTAATGGGCCAGGTTGCGCACCGCGTCCGAGAAGTCCTGGGCCTGCGGATCGTAGTACTGCAGGTTGGTCACCGAGCCGTTGGACGCCTCGACCGCCGAGCGGAAGGCGGCCAGGACGCGCTCGCCGTAGACGTCGTCCGGCACCATCGCGGCGAAGCGCAGGATGCCGCGCGAACGGGCGTAGTTCACCTCGCGCTCGATCCCCGCCTCGGGGAAGAATCCCATGGTGAACACCCCCTGCCCGGCCACCGAGCGGTCGCTGGAAAAGGCGACGACCGGCACGTCGGCCGCCCGGGCGGTCGGCGTCACCGCCCGCACCGACGGCGCCAGCAGCGGCCCGAGCACCAGCGACGCGCCGTCGCCCACCGCCATCGCCATGGCCTGGGCGGCGCCGTCCTCGGTGCCCTTGGTGTCGTGGACGACCAGTTCCAGCTTGTCGTCGGCGAAATCGAACAGCGCCAGCTGCGCGGCGTTCAGCAGTCCGTTGCCGATCTTCGCCTGCGGGCCGCTGAGCGGCAGCAGCAGGGCGACACGCGGCACCGACGGCGGCGGCGGCTTGAGCAGGGTGATTCCGCCGTCGCTTTCGCCGTCGCCGCCCGGCCGCACGATGCCGTCCGACAGCTGGTCGAGCGACGGGACCGGCGGGCGCTGCCCGCGCCGCGGCGCAGCTTCGCCTACCGTTGGCTCTTGCGAAGTGCTAGCCTGGGGACGCTCCGTGACATCGGTCGGCGTCGTTCCGCCGCGCTGCATCCACGGCGGCAGTTGAGACGTCTCACAGGCAACCAGCAGCAGCGCCGCGCACAACAGCACGGGCGCGGCGGCGAACCGTTTCAGGGAACCAGGAAATGCGGTCATCGGGCGGGCTGAAACCTCCGGAATCCAAGAGCCTCGTGGCCGGGACAGAGCCTACCCGCAGCGCCGCCCGGAGTAAACGCCCGGATTGGACGCCGAAGGGCCTGTGCCTGGTCGCCACGCCCATCGGCAACGCCGCCGACATCTCGTTGCGCGCCCTGCGCGCCCTGGAAGCCGCCAGTCTGGTCGCCTGCGAGGATACCCGGGTGACCGGGAAACTGCTTGCCCTGCACGGCATCCAGGCTTCGCTGACCGCCTACCACGAGCACAACGCGGCGCGCGTCCGGCCGAACCTTATCAGGCGGCTGAAAAATGGCGAAAGCGTGACGCTGGTCTCCGACGCCGGAACGCCTCTGGTCTCCGATCCCGGCTACCAGCTGGTGCGCGCCTGCATCGAGGAGGACATCCCGGTGACCGCCGTGCCCGGCCCCTCGGCGGTGCTGACCGCGCTGCAGCTTTCCGGCCTGCCGTCGGACCGGTTCTATTTCGCCGGGTTCCTGCCGCACAAGTCGGGCGCCCGGAAGAAGGCGCTGGCCGAGGCCGCCGCCGTGCCCGGCACGCTGATCTTCATGGAAAGCCCGAAGCGCCTGCCGTCGGCCCTGGCCGACATGGCCGAGGTTCTGGGCCCGCGCGAGGCCGCCGTGACCCGCGAATTGACCAAGATGTTCGAGGAGGTGCGGCGCGGCCCGCTCGATGAGCTGGCCCGCGATTTCGCCGAATCCGGCCCGCCGAAGGGCGAGATCACCATGGTCGTCGGCCCGGCGACGGAGGCCGAGGCGGAGGTCTCCGACGAGGACGTGGCCGGCCGGCTGCGCGGCGAACTGGCGACCGGATCGAGCCGCCGCGACGCCATCGACGCGGTGGCGGCCGAGACCGGCCGGCCGCGGCGCGAGGTCTATGCCCTCGCCCTCGGCCTGGATGGGGAGGACACGGGGTGACCCAGGCCAAACGGCAACTGACAAAACGCCAACTGGCAAAACGGCAGCGCGCCTGGCGGTTCGGCCGGATGGCCGAGATGGTCTGCGCCGCCAGCCTGCGGCTCAAGGGCTACCGGATCCTCGCCTCCCGGTACCGCAACCCGTTCGGCGAGATCGACCTGATCGCCCGGCGCGGCAAGGTCGTCTGCTTCATCGAGGTCAAGGCCCGGGGCAATCTCGCCGACGCCGCCGAGGCGGTCGGCCTGCGCCAGCGCCGCCGCGTCGCCCGGGCCGCCGAATCCTACCTCGCCAGCCGTGCCGATCTGGCGACATCGGACGTCCGGTTCGACGTCATGCTGGTCTGTCCCTGGGATCTGCCGCGCCACCTCCCCGATGCGTGGCGGCCGGACTGAAAGCGCGATTCCCGCCGACACCCCTTTTCCCCCGCCCTCCCCGACCGTAGAATGCGGCCCCGGACCCCATGCCGTAGGCCAAGTTCAGGAGAGAAACGAATGAAGCGTCCGTCCGCCGCCCGGTTTTTCGGGCTTTTTCTCACCATCGCCGCCGTTTCCGGACTGCCGGGGTGCGCCGGAATGCTTGTCGGCGCCGGGGCGACCGCCGGCATGGCCGCCTATTCGGAGCGCGGGCTCGGCGGCTCGGCCACCGACGTCAAGGTCCACGCCGACATCACCTCGGCCTTCCTGAAGGCCGACGACATGCTGCCGATCAAGATCGGCGTCGAGGTCTATGACGGCCGTGTGCTGCTGACCGGCGTCGCCGCCGACGAGACCATGCGGGCCGAGGCGGTGCGGATCGCCTGGGCAACGGCGGGCGTCAAGGAAGTCTACAACGAGATCCAGCTTTCCGGCGGCGGCGCCGTGAACCTGGCCCACGATTCCTGGATCACCACCCAGCTCAAGACCAAGATGACCTTCGACAAGGACATCATGGCGGTGAACTATTCCATCGAGACGGTGGACGCCGTCATCTACCTGATCGGTCTCGCCCAGTCGCAGGCCGAGCTGGACAAGGTGATCGCCCACGGCCGGACCATAGACTACGTGAAGGACATCATCCCCCACGTCGAGATCAAGCCGGCGGCCGGCAGTTGAGCCTTTCCGCCGCCATCCGCGACCCCCTGCGCAAGATCGGCGAACAGGCCGACGGGGACATCAATCTGGCCGAGGCGGCGTTGGCCATCGCCGCCGCCGACCGGCCGCGCGCCGGGCTCGAACCCTACCGCCGCCACCTGGCCCAGATGGCCCAGGAGGTCGCGGTCCACGCCGGGTCGAGCCGCGGCGCATCCGACCTGGACGGGCAGATCGAGGCGCTTTCCCATGTGGTCTGCCGGCGCTACGGATATGGTTGCGATGCCGAAACGTTCGACGAGATGGAGGCCGCCAACCTGATGCGGGTGATCGACAGCCGCCGCGGCCTGCCGGTGGTTCTCGGCATCCTCTACATCCACGCGGCGCGGGCCCAGGGCTGGACCATGGCCGGGCTCGACTTTCCGCTGCACTTCCTGGTGCGGCTGGAGCACGCCGGCGAGCGGCGCATCCTCGATCCGGCATCGGGCCTGCGGGTGATGGAACCCGCCGAGCTGCGCGCCCTGCTCAAGGCGGCGGCGGGCAACGAGGCGGAATTGGCCCCGGCCCATTACGCGGCGATGGACAACCGCGCGATCCTTTACCGGATGCAGAACAACGTCAAAATCCGCCAGCTGCGCACCGGCCAACTGGAAGACGCGCTGCAGACCATCGAGACCATGGCCCTGTTCGCCCCCGACGCCGCCGAGCTGTGGCGCGAGGCCGGACTGGTCAACGCGCGGCTGGACAATTTCGGGGCGGCGGTGACCGCCCTGGAGGAATTTTTGCGGCGCGGCGGCGACCCGGCGGCCCGCCGCGAGGCCCAGGAGCTCTTGCAACGGCTGCGCGCCCGGCTCAATTAACAACCCGGCAGAACGACAACCCGACCCTTTCCGGAAATATCGAGGAAACACCATGGCCCTCAAGGTCGCCATCCAGATGGACCCGATCGACGGCATCGACATCGACGCCGACAGCACCTTCGCCCTGGCCGTCGAGGCCCAGAAACGCGGACACGGCCTGTTCTACTACCTGCCGGCCGCCCTGAGCTTCTACGACGGGCGGGTGACGGCGACCGGCCGGTCCCTGGAGGTGCGGCGCAGCCGGGGCGACCATTTCACCGTCGGCGCGGCGCGGGAGATCGACCTCGGCGCCGAGGCCGACGTGGTGCTGCTGCGCCAGGACCCGCCGTTCGACATGGCCTACATCACCACCACCCATATCCTCGAGCACATCCATCCGAAGACCCTGGTGGTCAACGATCCGAAGGAGGTGCGCAACGCGCCGGAGAAGCTGCTCATGCTGGACTTCCCCGAGCTGCTGCCGCCGACCCTGATCACCCGCGACCGGGCGCGGATCAAGGCGTTCCGCGAGGAACACAAGGACATCATCGTCAAGCCGCTGTACGGCAACGGCGGCGCCGGGGTCTTCCACCTGAAACCGGAGGACGACAACCTGGTGTCGCTGCTCGAGATGTTCGAGGGGATCTCGCGAGAGCCGCTGATGATCCAGCGCTACATCCCCGAGGTGCGGCGCGGCGACAAGCGGATCATCCTGGTCGACGGCGCGCCCGCCGGGGCGCTGCTGCGCGTGCCGCAGGCCGGCGAGTCGCGCTCCAACCTGCATGTCGGCGGCACCGGCGTGCAGGACGTGCTGACCGGCCGCGACCAGGAAATCTGCGCCGCCATCGGCCCGACCCTCAAGGAGAAGGGGCTGATTTTCGTCGGCATCGACGTGATCGGCAATTACCTGACCGAGATCAACGTCACCTCGCCGACCGGAATCCAGGAAATCGGCCGTTTCGACGGCATCTCCATCGAGGCCCTGATCTGGGACGCCATCGAGCGCCGCCACGCCGAAACGCGGGGCTGACGGCCCGGACCGCCGGCCCCCGTCCTTGGGCGGCAGATATTATTCCGGTATGGAAACGAAGTCTGGTTCTACCGGTCCGGCCCGCTTTCGGTTAAGATCGCCCCGCTTCCCGCGACCATCTGGGGAAATCGGAAACCGACAGCGCCGGACCGGCGGAAAAAAACGCCGGCCGCAGGAAGGGAACATGACCGCCGCCATCTGGGACATTCCGCTCAAGACCATCGTCGGCGAGGAGACCTCGCTCGCCGCCTACCGGGGCAACACGCTGCTGATCGTCAACGTGGCCTCGAAATGCAAGCTGACCCCCCAGTACGGCCTGTTGCAGGCGCTGTACGAACGGTTCCGCGACCGGGGGTTCTGCGTGCTCGGTTTCCCGGCCAACGACTTCGCCGGACAGGAACCGGGGACCGAAGAGGAAATCCGGGATTTCTGCCTGAGCCATTTCAGCGTGCGCTTTCCGATGTTCTCGAAGGTCTCGGTGACCGGCCCCGGCAAGCACCCGCTGTTCGCCGCGCTGACGGCCGCCTGCCCGGAGGCCCGCGGCAAGCCGGGATCGACCTTCCGCCAGGCGATCGAAAAGACCGGCCTGGCCCCCAACGATCCGCCGGAGATCCTGTGGAACTTCGAGAAGTTCCTGATCGGCTTCGACGGCAGCCCGCTCGCCCGCTTCGCCCCCGACGTCGCGCCGGACGATCCGATGATCGCCGAGGCGATCGAGGCCGACCTCGCCGGCTGAACACCGGCGGCTCCGGCCCGGTGCGGGCTTTTCGGATGCGCCGGACTTCCGTTACTGTATAGCTTCTTGTTTTAATTGATTCTCCAAGGGGTAGACCCGGTCCTTCCGGCGGCGTCTATCCCTTTCTTCTTCCATAAATATAATGTGAAATTCCACATTCCGGGAGAAACCCCTATGGACAACAGGGATAAATTGAATACTACTTAAGGGGGATATCGTTCAAGGAAAGGGCCTCGCGACCGCCCGTTTTGGCGAGGAAAGATGAGGACACGAACCGGAATTCTTTTGGCCGCCACTCTGGTCATCCTCCTGCCGGCGGCGGCGCGGGCCGATGCGCTGACGCCGCGCCAGTCCATCGGCCAGGGCAATTTCACCCTGGGGCTTAACGTCCGCCACTACGAATCCGACTACCGGCTGACCGAAAGCAACGCCTTCACCGTGGCAAGCTGGAACGGCACCTACAAAGGACTCCAGAAGCGCGACGTCACGATGTTGCGGGGCAGTTTCGGCCTGTTCGACCGAGTCGATGTTTTCGGCGGCGTCGGCGTCGGCAGGGAAGACGGCATCGCCGTGACGCGCACCACCGGCGCCCACGCCGAGAAGCAATCCGGTGCCGGCAACTTCGCGCTGGAGGGCGGCCTGAAGGGCACCCTGCTGAGGTTTGCCGGGCAAGGCCATCTGGCCGGTCTGATCAAGGTCGAATACTGGGAAACCGGTGAAAACTATCACAGCTACGACAATGCCCGGGTGACCTGGCGGACCATGGACGCCGAGCTCGAGGTCGGGTACGCCTTCGGCGGGATCACCCCCTATCTCGGCGGCAGCTTCGCGGAAATGCGCGCCGAGCAGCGCTATGCCAACAGCCGTTCCGAACTCAAGAACAACAAGCGCTGGGGCACGTTCATCGGTTTCTCCACCGAGGTGACCGACAGTTTCTCCTTCGGCGGCGAAGGCACGTTCGGCAGTCGGGAAGGGTTTTCCCTCAACGCGAGCTACGAATTCTAGGGGGGGAGGCCGGCCGGGGCCGGACGCACGCACGGGACAAGCCGGACGATCCGATGGCTGTCGGAGCCATAGAAGGCGATTTCCTCGCCGAGCGGGGGAACCGTCCTCCGCGTCGCAAAAGCTCTTACCTCGCGCTCCGCCCCACATTATTGTGCTTTTCTCCATGGTTCGGAGATTCCCGATAATTCGGAAGGCGCATCACGTCGGAATTCCGCATGATCTTATTGGATATCCGGACCCTTTTTTTCGCGACGACCGTTACGTCCGTGCTGCTGGCCGGCGCCATGGTGGTGCTGTGGCGGGCCGTTCCCGAGG
>Ga0207799_100576_pt1 | contig 10288 bp, 12 predicted proteins | sample TtanPargueraPR_4_FD_187742 | JGI IMG/M metagenome (GOLD analysis project Ga0207799, IMG submission 187742) | Aerobic enrichment media microbial communities from Bioluminiscent Bay, La Parguera, Puerto Rico - Tt and M2 (SPAdes) | ecosystem: Environmental > Aquatic > Marine > Unclassified ... | reverse complement strand
TGATCGCCCGCAAGTGGGGGCGCATCGTCAACATCACGTCGAGCGCGGTGAAGGCGCCGATCAACGTGCTCGGCCTGTCGAACGGCGCGCGGGCCGGGCTGACCGGCTTCGTCGCCGGGCTGGCCCGCGACGTGGCGCCGCACGGCATCACCGTCAACAACGTGCTGCCGGGCGACTTCGAGACCGAGCGCCATACCTCGAACACGGCGGCCATGGCCAAACGCGAGGGCCGGACCCCGGAAGAGATGAAGGCCATCCGCATCGGCCGAATCCCGGCCGGGCGGTACGGCGAGCCGGCCGAGTTCGGCGAGTTCTGCGCCTTCGTCTGCAGCCAGCAGGCGGCCTTCCTGACGGCGCAGAATCTGCTGCTCGACGGGGGCAAGTACCCGGGAACCTTCTGATTCCCCGGATTCCGGAGGCGGGGGCGGCAAAAAAGCGGATTTTCCCTTGACGGGCAGCCCCCAACTCCTTAATAAACCGCGTCTCCGGGGCGCGGTAGGCGCGCCCCCTATCTCTATTCGCCCGAAACGAGGATTTGATCGATGGCCAAACGCTGTTCCCTGACCGGCAAGACAGTTCAGACCGGCAACAACGTCAGCCACGCCCACAACAAGACCCGTCGCCGGTTCCTGCCGAACCTGCAGACGACCTCGGTCTGGAGCGATTCGCTGCAGAAGGCCGTCCGCCTCCGTCTCACCACCTACGCGCTGCGTCTGCTGGAGAAGAAGGGCGGGCTGGACGCCTACCTGCTGAACACCCGGGATACCCTGCTCCCGGCGGAATTCCGCCGGATCAAGAAGCAGGTTCTCAAGGCCCAGGAGCGCAAGGCCGCGTAACTTTCTTAGCGCCGCCTCCGTTTAGGAGCCGAGAGACCAAAAAGGCCCGCCTCGCGCGGGCCTTTTGCTGTCTGGGGTCTGGCGGACGTTTTTTACCACAGAGGCACAGAGGCGCAGGGGAGGGAACGTCTTTTTTCTTCCCGTCATTGCCCGGCTTTGTCCGGGCAATCCAGTTTACCGCCGTCTGGATACCCCGGACTTCGCCGGGGCATGACGAGAGAATGAGAGCAGGGCCGCCTTTGGGCTGGGCAGGGGCCGCATAAGGGCCGCTTCGGGGCCGGATGCGGGCCGGGTCAGGGCCGGGTATATTCGCGTAATCCCTTGAAAATAAAGAAAACGGGTTTCGGAAAAGGGCGAAAATGTCGTCATTTGTCGTCATTTGTCGTCGCGTTCCGCCCGCCCGCCGCCGAGTCTCCGGGCGCGGGAGGGAGGGTGTAGGCCGATTTACCTGTCAAAGAACGGATAAAGGAAAATAAACCTTTTTCGTCGAAAAGTCAAGGAACCGGAGACGCCCCCGGTTGGACAAGCCGGGCCCGGCGCGGCATCCTGGCGGGGAACACGGAAACAGGGAGGGGCATCGATGAACCGTCCGCATCGCAATCATATCCTGGGAAGGCTGGCCGCGCCGGTTCTGGCCGCCCTGGCCCTGGCCGGGGGACTCGCCGCCTGCGCGGGCGCGCCGGACCGGCCGCTCGACACCGTTGCGAACTTCGATATCGGGCGCTATCTCGGCACCTGGCACCAGGTGGCCGCGACTCCGGCCTGGTTCCAGGACGATTGCAAGGCCGACACCACGGCGACCTATTCCGAAGCTGAAAACGGGCTGATCAAGGTGGTCAACGCCTGCCTCGACGAAGACGGCGACCCGATCGACGCCGAGGCCCGCGCCCGCTTCCTCGAGGGGCCGGAGACGGCGAAGCTGGAGGTCACCTTCGTCCGCCTGTTCGGCAACTGGTTCTGGGGCGCCCGCGGCGACTACTGGGTGATCGGCCTGGATGCGGACTACCGCTGGGCGGTGATCGGCCAGCCGTCGCGCAAATACGCCTGGGTGCTGGCCCGGACAGAGGAATTGGACGCGGCGGCGCTGGAGACGGTGCGGGGCATCCTGACGCGGGCCGGCTACGACCCCTGCGCCCTGAACCTGACCACGCCGACCCTGAGCGGGCCGCTGTGCAAGGCGGGAGGGTAGGGGGGGGGGCACCCCGAGCGTCATCTCGGACGTTAGGCGAGCCCGGAAATCGCGGATTTCCGGGGTGTGAGCCTTACGATCCGTGATCCAGAAGCCGTCGGGAAAGGCCGGACGGGATAGGATCGTTGGGCGGGGGAGTCGGAGAGGCCGCGTCACCCCCATCCCGACCCTCCCCCATCAAGGGGGAGGGGGAAGAAGGGGAACGCCATGGACTCTCCTCTCCCATCATCGGGAGGGGGAAAGCAGGGGAAGGTCATGAAATCTCCACCCCATCACAAAGGGAGGGGAGGGAAGAAGTCGGGCGCCATAATATCCCCTCCCCCCTTGATGGGGGGAGGCCGGGAGGGGGGTGAGATGCCCGGGAAATGAAGCTATCCTGATACCCGCGCCGCCCTGCGCGGACTCGATCCGCACATCGACCGGTAAACGCTGTACGGGCGGAGGGTGTGGCCACCTGGATCAAGTCCGGGAGTGACGGAAAGGGGGCGAGGCATGTACCAAATAGGCGACATCGTCACGGTGAACGACAGCATGCAGCGCGGCTACAGCTACGAGATCGTGGCGACGCCGGGCGGCGACTTCATGCCCGGCTTCGAGCCGCGCTATTCCCCGAAGGAGATGCTGGCGCTGGGCGTGTTCGAGGGCAAGTACTGCAACGACTGCCGGGGCGAGCTACCCGCCGACTGGTACGAGGGCGCGAAGATCGCCGACAAGCCCGACCCCAGCCTCAACTGCTTCGGCATCAAGAGCCGCCAGCCGCTCTCGGTCTGGCGCGACAAGGGCTGGATCATGGGCCCCGACCCGCGCGGCTGGTTCCAGTGGTACTGCCGGTATTACTTGGGCCGCCGCCTGCCGGAGATTGACGCCGCCCAGGTGAAACGCTGGCGCGCCTTCTCCCGCCACGCCGGCCAGATCCGCGCCAACTGCGACCCCGGCGACCTGTTCTGCCGCCCCAGGCAACGGCAGGCCCTGCTGCAATGGTCGCACGATCCGTTTATTTGAGGGAGGGATGCCCAACTCTGGCTAGGCGTTAATCAGATTTGGGGAAATCCTTGTTAATTAGGCGTTTCTTCCCCTCCTTGGGTTCCGGCATGTTCTTCTTGAATTAAGTACGGTGTCCCCAAATTCTTGGAGATATGCACCAAATTGCTGACGACCTTCCACATGGTGGTAAAAGGTGCTTGTTTAAACTTAGGTAGTAAGCGTCGTTTCATATATACGACGCCGCCTCGGCCTGTGAGGCGCTTCCTCCAAAAGAGCGTTATCTATTGCGTAACCGGCGGAACCTTCTTGCCGCTTAGAGGGCAACGCTACAATCGGCTCTCGAACCTCCTCAGGCTTACGGGGGAGAGCTGGCGCTCTGTCATGGGGGAGTTCTTCCAGGATTGGGGCAAGTTCTCGGACGTCAGACACTTTGTTTCCTAGGTGGTAGAGGTCGTATTGTATAGCCCCCACGGCTTCGCAAACTTCCTCCGACGTGAGCTGTCCCTCCCTGATTCTTTTTGCGTTTTCAGCGATAGATACAATCTTTTTCGCGTCTCCCCTTCGGCGCTGTTTCCAGTCAATATCTACGGGGGAAACATCAAAACTTTCACCTACTTGCTCAATAATTTCGCTTCCAAATTTTAGAGCTAGTTCGCCGTATTTGATGGCGTTTTCTAAAGCCGAGGGGCCTTGGGAGAGGATTGTCGTTAATGCTGCAACGCCGACAAGGGTGTTCAGGAACGTGCCCCCCTCATCAAGATAGAAACCAATTTCAAAATTGTGGCCATACAGGTCTCGAGTTACCGAGACTAGAGAATTTTCGAAATTCCGTCGCCTTTGTACAAAATCTGGCTCTTCATAAATATGCCGAACGATATGAAGATATGTAGCAGCTACGGTAATCATGACCAGATACCAAATGTTAAACTACATTAAAATACAATATTTCTGTGATTATTTTTTCTGAATTATTGAATTTTTTTCATTATTTTTAGGAGTATATTATTTAATTTTAAAATTTTTATTTGATCGTGTTACTTCCGTAATTTTTTGGAATCCGAATCAAATGTTCTGGAAATTGCTCACTAAATAGCTCGTTTCTATATATATAAAGACCCGAAAATATTGCATGCATTCTATTTGGGGTAAGTAATATTTTGTCTCCAGGCTTGAACCATTTTATTAATTTGCATTTTTCAACATCTGAATTTGCGATGCCAAGTTTGTGGACTATAGAAGTCCGTAGATAATAAATATCCCCCCACAGATCGTGGCTTGCATGATCCCTCATGCATTTTTCTAAAATACTATTATTTTTCTCTCTCCGGTCAATAAAACCTTTGGCGATGACATATTCTTTTCTCAAATATTCATTCCAAAAATCATAAAATGAAACGAGGCAAAGTTGGCCGAGGGTGATGAAATTTCTACCATCAGGTTTGTTTCTGAATTTAACTTCGCCCTGTGTTGCTGTGTGTATTGCCGATGCGACGAAGTTATCGGAGAATATATCCGAGTACGTAAACATCCTAGTGTCTTGGAATTCCTCGGAATCTAAGTCGCTTCCCCGTACGTAACTTCGTGCTCGTTTTTGTTCGGCTTCTACATGGGCACGAACGAAGCTGAATCCTGCTACCGCGTCGAGATAAAACGCATGCAGTCCCATCCAGAGCGAAGTAAATTCTTCGGAGAGTTCAGCTAATCTCCGATAGTCAATCTTGGAATCCATATGATTCCGGCTCATCGACAGAGTTTGCTCCTCTTACTCGACACGGTTTGGAATTCGGAACTTTAAACCCCTTGAAATATATTACGCTAAGAGTTTCATTGGTGTCGTCACCAAAGGAGCCTGCCCGCAGGCTATTTCCACCTATGGCCATTAGTTCCCTGATCTCATCTACGCAAAAGCATCCATCTCACTTACTCCACATCCAAAATCACCATTCCGCTTCTCGGCCACAATCCATTGGTCACGGACCGTCGCGTCTATGTCTCCTCGCGGGCGGTCCTGCTCGGGCCACTAGAAACAGACCGTCAGCCAACCCCTTGGCAAACCGCCCACATCGCGATATGTTCCCTTTATGTTCTTGAATGCGGCCGAGCCTGGGATGACAGACGGGGTGGGAACGGCGCCGTGAGTTCGGTTGCCGTCGATAGCGGCCCGGACGGGCTGGATTCCGAGGCGGCGGCGGAGCCGCGGGCGCCGCGGCGGATCATCCATATCGACATGGATGCCTTCTACGCGTCGGTGGAGCAGCGGGACAATCCGGATTTGCGGGGCAGGCCGGTGGCGGTCGGCGGGGCGCGGGAGCGCGGCGTGGTCGCGGCGGCGAGCTACGAGGCGCGGGCGTTCGGCGTGCGCTCGGCCATGCCGTCGGTCACCGCAAGGCACCGCTGCCCGGACCTGGTCTTCGTCAAGCCGCGTTTCGACGTCTACAAGGCTGTGTCGCGGCAGATCCGCGAAATCTTCGCCCGCTATACCGACTTGATCGAGCCGCTGTCCCTGGACGAGGCCTATCTGGACGTCACCGGGAGCCTGCGGGACGGGGAGGGCGCGTCGGCCACGGCGATCGCCGAGGAGATCCGCGCGGCGATCCGGGCGGAAACCGGGCTGACCGCCTCGGCCGGGGTGTCCTACAACAAGTTCCTGGCCAAGACCGCGTCGGACTGCCGCAAGCCGGACGGCCTGTTCGTCATCACGCCCCGGATGGGACCGGGCTTCGTCGCCGAGCTGCCGGTGCGCAAGTTCCACGGCATCGGCCCGGCCACGGCGGCGAAGATGGAGGGTCTGGGCATCCGCACCGGGCGCGACCTCGCCGGGCGGACGCTGCCCTGGCTGCTGCACCATTTCGGCAAGGCGGGCGGGTTCTATTACGAGATCGCGCGCGGCAACGACGAGCGGCCGGTGCGGGCCGACCGCATCCGCAAGTCGATCGGCACGGAGACGACGTTCCAGCAGGATATCGTCTCGGCCGAGGCGGCGCGCGACGCCCTGCGGCCCTTGGCCGGGAAGGTCTGGTCGCAGATCGAGGCGCTGCACCTGCACGCACGCACGGTGACGCTCAAGGTCAAGTACGCCGATTTCCAGCAGATCACCCGCAGCCACACCGATCCGGCCGCCTTCGCCTCGGGCGCCGAGCTGGACGAGCGCTGCCAGGCGCTTCTGGCGCCGCTGTTCCCGACGAAGAAGGGAATCCGCCTGCTCGGGGTCAGCCTGTCGTCGCTCGGCGACAAGGTGCCCGAGGGGCGGCAGTTGCGGTTCACGTTCTGAGCGGTGGGTCCGGGGGCGGCCTATTCCTCGATCGATCCGCCGATGCGGCGCAGGTGCTGGCGGAAATCGAGGGCCGGGTTGTCCCGGCGGGCGGCGAGGTAGTCCTTGAACCGCGTCTGTTCGCGGAAGGAGGTTCCGGCCCGCATGGCCTCGGAGTGGCGGTGCTCGGTCGCGCGGATGGCGGTGCCGGCCTCGACGATGCGGGGCAGTTCCGCCGCTGGCAGGAAGATCGCGCCGTCGGCGTCGGCAAGGACGATGTCGTCGGAAGTGACGACCCAGTTGCCGATCTTGGCCGACGCGAGCGCCTCGGCCGGTCGGCGGTCGGCGCGCACCGGGCCGGACGGCATGGTGCCGAGGCTGAACAGCGGCAGGCCGATCTCGACGATCTCGGCGGTATCGCGGTGGGTGCCCCAGAGGACGATCCCGGCAAGGCCCGCCTGCTTGACCTCGAGGGTAACGAGGTCGCCGATGCAACCCTCGTCGCGGCGGCCCTCGTTGTCGATCACCAGGACGTCCCCGGCGGCGGCGTCTTCCAGCGCCTCCAGAAAGATGTCAACGCTGCCGGAATGGCGCACCGGGCGGACCCGGCCGGCGCATTTCATGCCGGGCGCGAGCGGGCCGAGCCCCGGCGGGGCACAGCGGATGGGGACGCCGACGCGCAGGCAGGCGTCGGCCAGGTGGGGGGTGGTCAGCGATAGAAGGGCGTCATGAAGAGAACGGTCCTGCATGCTCCTGCCTCTCTGTCCGATGGATCTCTCCGATCCCGTTTTGCGCGAACGCGGCGGCAAGGATGCACGTGTTTCCCCCGCTCGTGAACCCTGAAGTTGGGAAAACCGGCCTAGGCGGGATCCGGCAGGCCGGGGCGGAGGCGGTCGCGCAGAGAACAGCAGCGCATGGCCAGCAGGACGGCGAAGAGGACGATCCCCAGGGCGAAGAGCATCAGCCGGCCTCTCCAGCTATTCCGATTTCCAAAATCATTCTTATATGATGTTTCCATAATAAAAATGACCATCCGTACTGCACTGTTCTTCTCGCCGTAAATAATGACCTGGCCGGATGTCGGAACGATGGCGCGGGTGCCGAATAGTGTAACGCATCGTGACAGGGATTGGACAGTGAAACAGTCGGTTACCGTTTTCCGCCGGGGACGAAATCTTGCGGTTACAGGGCGGGGCGAGCTTGGGCGCGTTCCGAAGACGCCAACGAGATTCGAGAGAAACGTCCCATGAGTTCTTCCCTGGCTTCGTCCAGCAACGCGATCAGCGCCCCGCGCCGCAAGGCGGGCGGCGGGATCGTCGCCCGCTACGCCACCAACATCACGGCCGCGACCTTCCTGACCACCGCCGTGACCGGCGTGCTGATGTTCTACCACATCGGCGGCCCCTATCTGCGCACCGCGCACGACTGGATCGGCATGGCCTTCGTGGTCGCCGCCGTGTTCCATGTCGCGCGCAACTGGAACGCCATGGTGAAGCTGCTGAGCAAACCGAGGACGCAGGTGGTCCTGCTGCTGGTCGCCATCCTCACGGCCGGGTGCATCTGGGCCGACGCGGTCTCCCCGAAAACCCATGGCCACTGGCGCGGCGAGGCCGCGCCGGCCGCCATCGAGACGCCGGCCGACGGCGTCGGCTGACGGACCCGGCCTTTCCCCGTTTCCCTTTATGGGGTCAGGCGGCGCAGCACTTCTTGTATTTCTTGCCCGAGCCGCAGGGGCAAGGGTCGTTGCGGCCGACCTTCTCGACCTTGCGGGGGCCGCTCTTCGGGTTGATGATCCCATCGACGTAGACCCAGCGGCCGTCCTCGCGGCGGAAGCTGGCGAGCTCGTGGTGGAGCTGCGATTGCCCGCCCTGCTTGAAGCGGGCGGCGAATTCCACGGTGCCGGTATCGTCGGCCTCGCCGCCGCCGCCGGTGCTCAGAACCTGCAGGCCGGTCCAGGTGACGGCCTCGGCCATCTCCTCGGCGGCCTTGCGGTCGAACGGCTCTTCCTCCGGATCCTGGGTCTGGGTCGCCTCGATGTGGTCCAGCTCCTTGCGCACGAAGGCGGTGTAGCGCGAGCGCATCAGCGCTTCCGGGCTGGACGCGGGCGCGCCGCCGAGCAGCGGGCCGCAGCAGGTATCGAATTCGGCGCCGGAGCCGCAGGGGCAGTTGGCCATGGCCGGATGTTCCTTCTTCGGTGACATTTTTCGCTCGGCGCGGTTTTAAGCCGCTCCGGCGTTCCCGGCAAGGGGAGACCGGCGGCGCGGCGGCATGTGGCGGATCAGGGCCTGGAGCAGCAGGCCGATCATCAGGCCGTTGAGCAGGTGCCACAGGAAATGGGTGCCGATCCCGGTCGCCGGGCAGGCCGCGAGATCGACCGTGCGGAAGGTCAGGGAGAGGACGAAAACACCCCCCGCCCCGAGGATCCAGTTCCGCGCCGGGTGCTTGCGGAGCTGGGTGGCGACGATGAAGCCGACGAAGGCGAGGACCGCCGGAAGATATTGCAGCGAGCCGTTGAACGGATCGGCCGCCGGGACGGTTTCGGCGGTGACGTCGCCGCTGTTGAGCGCGAAGACGGCGACCAGCACGATCGCCGCGATGCCCGCCACCCGCGCCGTCCGGGCCGGGGATTCGCCACCCATCCGGTGGATCGCCAGCAGCACGTAGCCGGCGACGAAGGCCCAGATGGGAACGACGTCGGCCAGCACGGTCCAGCCGTTGGGGATGGTGTGGAACAGGAAGGAGCCGACGCCGATCAGCCCGGCGAGCCCGATCAGGCCGGTCTCGGCCGGCGTGGCGCCGCCGAGCCGCCGGGCGTCGCGCCAGGCCCACCAGGCGGCGACCAGGAAGGCGGCGTTGGTCAGGGCGTTGACCGGTTCGTTCCAGAACCCCGGCGCGACCCGTTCGCAGTAGATGTCGATGTAGGCGGGCATATCCACTCGGTTTTCCTCCGGAAGGGCGTTCCGCCACCCGGCCTCGCTCCGGGGCAAAAGGATGGCCCGGCGGGAGTGGGCAAGGTAGCATGGCGCCCGCCGGCGCGCGAGGGCGCCGGCGGGACAACGGTGGCGAAAGGACGGCGGCGCGCGATGAAGCAGATCCTCCAGACTTGGCAGTTCTGGGCCGCGCTGACGGCGATCTTCGCCAAGCTCGGCGTGCAGACCCTGAACCCGGATTTCGCGACCTTCCTGCGCACCGTGGTGATCCTGGCGCTGCTCGCCGCCGTGGTTCAGGCGACCGGCCAGTGGCAGCCGCTGGGGCAGATCCCGGGCGCCGGGGCGGCCTTCCTGGTGCTGTCCGCCCTGGCGACGGGAGCATCTTGGATCTGCTACTTCCGGGCGCTCAAGCTGGGCGACGCGGCGCGGGTGGCGCCGGTCGACAAGCTCAGCGTGGTGCTGGTGGCGATCATGGGCGCGATGCTGCTGGGCGAGAAGCTTTCGGCCGCGAACTGGGCCGGCGTGGCGCTGATCTTCGGCGGCGTGGTGCTGGTCGCCGTGCGCTAAGCCGGACCGTTCCGGCCCCAAACGCCTTATTCCCTCTCCGGCGGACGTTTCCGGGCGGCTTCCTGCGGGAAAAACCGCCGGACTCCGCAACCATTAACAAAAATTCATGTTTTGGCCAGTTGCCCGAAAGGTGGCGAGGCGCAGCGTTCGGTCCCCAATAAATGGCCGGACATCCCGTGGCAAATAAAGCGGGGGCCGGCGCGTATTCGGACGATGTATTCGGACAAGGATTTACAGGAGGTGGCTGGTGAAACACGCCTATCTCGCAGGGCTTCTGGTCGGATCGGCCCTGATCACCGCAACCGCGGCCAACGCCGCGACCGGACCCGACTATAAGGGACTTTGGCTTTCCACTCCTTTCCCCGCGATGACCGTTTCGGCCGACGAGCCGCTGAGCCTGGACGTCGCCGTCCATAACGCCGGGTTGCCGCCGCTACGCGCCAACCTGAAGCTGGACGACGTGCCGAAGGGCTGGACCGTGGCCTTCGTCGCCAGCGACCGGCCGGTCAAGGCGGTGTTCGTCTCGCCGGAC
>Ga0207799_100575_pt1 | contig 10310 bp, 10 predicted proteins | sample TtanPargueraPR_4_FD_187742 | JGI IMG/M metagenome (GOLD analysis project Ga0207799, IMG submission 187742) | Aerobic enrichment media microbial communities from Bioluminiscent Bay, La Parguera, Puerto Rico - Tt and M2 (SPAdes) | ecosystem: Environmental > Aquatic > Marine > Unclassified ... | reverse complement strand
AACAGACCAAGCAAACAACAGGATGAACGTGCCATGGATGTCAAGGGTCTCCGGCTTCGCCTACGATAAACGAGCAAAAACCGCTCGCCCTTGACATCCAGCAACTGATTTGCGCAAAGTATACATTATACACAATTAACATTTTTTACATATATTCATATTCGAGAAAAATGTGTCAAGTAATATTGACAACTTCAGTTGAAGTGGTACTTCCAATAAAACAAGGATTGAAACTATATTAAACGGAAGTGCTGGTTGTGGAAAAACATGTTGAAGTGGTACTTCCAATAAAACAAGGATTGAAACCTTCCAGCTCTACATCTTCCTGATAATTTTATAAATGTTGAAGTGGTACTTCCAATAAAACAAGGATTGAAACTTTAAAGCTCTAACCATTAGATTTACCGCTGCTATAACAGTTGAAGTGGTACTTCCAATAAAACAAGGATTGAAACGTCATGGCTTCATCGAACGCATACATTTGGGTTACGGTTGAAGTGGTACTTCCAATAAAACAAGGATTGAAACACTATACCTGTTAACCCATCATAGTTATCACCGGGTAGTTGAAGTGGTACTTCCAATAAAACAAGGATTGAAACCATGATGCAATTGTAATAAAGGGTTGCTACGAAAAGTTGAAGTGATATTTTCATTAAGACAAGGAATCTAAACTAATTTCTAACTTCACTTAGTGTATTTTAATCAATAGTTGAAATGGTATTTCTATAAAATAAGTCTCAAATAAAAATTATAAGAAATGAAATAATTATAAAATTGATATGTAAAGAGATATAAAAAACAGGTTCAAAAAGCCTGTTTTTTATGAAATCTTAATATATGGAACAGTAAATTTGTCAAAAAAATAATTTTGTTATACTTTTTTGTACGAATTTGTATTAAAGGTTTGACAACTTTTTTTAAAAGGTATAATATTGTACTGGAAGTTAAAATATTACTGCTTTGATAGAAGGTGACTCGTTGTTTGCAGGTATAATGCAAATAGGGGAATGCATACTGAATAACAAAAATGTTAAAGCAGAAAAATATGTTCAAGTCATTGAGGATTCCAATGAAAAAGGAAATTATATGACTATTGCAAAAAATGCAAATAACCAAGAAGTGAGATCGTTTCAATAGTAGTAAAGATCAAAAACTAAAAAATCTTTAGAAACATATATCGAGTTATTATAGAAAAATCCAATAAAAAGTTTATATATAAATTAGAAATTCTATATTTATTTCAACATTACATTGTTATAACTATATTAATTTTTATGCACAAACACCAATTTATTAATGTGTATCCTTGTTATATTGGAGTACATAATAAATATAAAATAAATTTCAATACTTTTTATAATGTATGGAAGCCATTGTATCATTTATTTGTACAAAAGTATATACAAATAATTATATTAATCAAGTTAAATATTGACATATTAATTAAAGTATTGTATTATAAAGAAAAACTACTAATAAATATATAATAATAAAGCAAATATGATATATCTATGAGAAAGGAGGGTGGATGATGATACTAGAACAGGTGAAAAGTATTGGGGATTATGTTTCTAATAAAATTTCCGATGGGAGTACTTTAGATGCTATGCTTAACAAACTAGATGGAGATAAATTGAAATCAATTGTTGAAATAAATGTAACAAAAGATAATATAACATATAAAGTAAAAGATTTTAAGAGAGATATTGTTAATGAAGCACTGTTTTATCAAAAAGGAAACGGAGCATTAGGTGGAGGGGTTCGACTAGATTTTTACAAAGAATCAAAAGTTAAAGCAGCATGTGAATTTTGTGAAATACCTGATAGGTTTATTGAAATAAAATTAATTATAGAAAGTTTTATAAATGAACACGGAAATGAAGCATTTGCAATTATACTTATTGATGGGAAAAACCCAAGAGAATTATTTACAGAAAAGTTTTTGACAAAAATGTATTCGACAATGTACAAAGGTATAGAAGGTGAGTCTATATGTCACTTATGTGGACATTATGGGAAAGTTTATAATACCACAACATTTAAGTTTTATACAAATGATAAAGGTATATATGGCAATGTAGAAAGTAAAGCAAAGTCTGGAATAGTTATTTGTGCTGATTGTCTAAACAACGTTATTATAGGTAAAAAACATATTGATGATGTATTAAAGACTTACTGGAGCGGTCTCAATAGCAGTGTAATGTTTTTACCTCATATTTATAACGATGAAGTTTATAAGATTTACAAATCAACAAAAATAAATAGCAAAGGTGAAACAGTAAAATTTATTGAAAGTGTAGGATATAATGAGAAGGAAGTATTATCAGAAATTTCGCAAAGTCAGTCTGTAACTGATATATTGTTTTACGAAGAACAGTCAAAATTTTTTAATATTTATGATTCTATTCAAAGCATATTACCTTCAGATTTTAGCAAAGTATCTAATTTGCTAAATAAATATAATTTATCTTTGTATACAGTATTCAATTATACAGCATCTACTAAGATTACTTCAGAAAACATTGAGACATCTAGAAAGGATAAAATAAAAATTTTAGATGCTATTTTCCATGGTAAAAAAATATCAAGAAATCTATTTTTTAAACGTGCAATGAACGTTTATAAGCACTATCACATAAAGGGTGAACAGCGTAAATTTGGATGTGTTAGGAATATCAGCAGAATTTATAGTATGTTTTGTGAGAGAAAATGCTTAGAAAAGGGGTGTGATGTTTTGCGAGAGTATAAGGATTATAAAGAGCTTTTTGAAAATAACACCGAGTATTTTGATACTTATGAAAAAAAGGCATGGTTTATACTTGGTAGAGTTTATAATACAATGATATTTTTGATATCGCAGAAAAATACTGATAAGAATGGGGAAGTAAGCAAAACTTCTCTTGAAAAGAATTTTTTCTATTCTAGAAGGTTTGATTTTAGGGACTTTGTGTATTTTTCTTCATTATTAGAAGAGAAGGCAATAAAATACTCAATAAACTATCATTCTATAAAAACAATGATGTGCGAGTCTAAAGAATGCATGTCGAAAAGTGAAAATCAGCTGTCTCAGGATGAAGCTAAGTATGTTTTTTTCTGGGGATTAAATTCTCTTTTTAAGAAAGATAAAGATGACAAAAAAGATGATACGGTCAAAGAAAAAAATAATTAATGGAGGGGAAATAATATGGCTAATACAAGAGAGTTTTTATTGTTCTCTGATGCTACAATGTCAAATCCTAATGGTGATATGATTAATGATAATCAACCTAGACAGGATGAGAGAACTGGGAAGCTTGAAATGTCAGATGTTAGAATTAAAAGGTACATACGAGATGAATGGGATAATAGAGGTGAGAAGGTATTTGTTAAACCTGTAAAAAATGACAAGGGATTTTATATTGATTGCAAAGGGGTAGCTGATAAAGTAATAGCAGATGAGAAAATTAAGGACAATGAGCTTGAAGAAAAATTAAAAGCTGAATATAAAGATGTAAAATTATTTGGTGCAGTTATTACAAAACCCAAATTTAATATTACAGGTCCTTTGCAGATAATGTGGAGCAGAAGCGTCAATGAGGCAGAAATTAAATTTGCACAAGGTACATCTGTTTTTACTGGCGCTAAAAGCGAAGCTAAGCAAGGAACAACTTGGTCAAAATATTTCACACCATATGCCTTATTTAAAACATATATGGTTTATAATGATCTTGTAGCAAAGAAGCAAAATATAGAAATTACAGAGGATGATATAGAGGATTTTAAGGATGTATTAGTAAATGGAATAAAGAACTATAAAAGTACTTCAAAAAATCAAGTTCCAAGATTGTTGGTTGAGGTTGTATATAATAAGAATTGTATAGACGGAGAACTTGATTATATAGATGTTAAAAGTAGTGTTACAGATCTTGAGGTGAGAAAAATTGAGGAATTCGAATTTGGACTTGAAAAATTAAGGAATTATTATCGTAACAAGGAAAATTCAATTGAATGTATAAATATTTATGCACATCAAAAAGTTATTCTAAGTCATAGGTTTGAAGAATTTAAATACTATAATATTTAGTTTGGGGTGGTGGTATGAAATCAATTGTTTTTACAGCACAGGGAATGTACGCTAGGTTCAGGTGTCCATATACTACTACTTCTGCATTAACATTTTTGACTATTCATCCGATTGCAGTAAAGGGAATGATTGGAGCTATAATGGGGATTGATTATTCAAAACTGTATGAATATACCAATAATACTAGAGTGGGTATTCAGGTTTTAAGTCCACTTTATAAAGATATGCAGTCGTTTAACCTTATTGCAATGACAAATAATAATAAATCTGCAAATTTTCAGTCAAGAGTTCAGTTTTTAAGAGATGTAAAGTATAGAATATTTATTTCTGATAGCTATGAGAAGTTAAATAAAATAGAAGGTGTATTGAAAACAAATAATTATACATTTACACCATATTTAGGTTGCAGTGAGCATGTCGCTAAGCTTAAGTATGAAGGGACTCATTTAGCTGAAAAAACAGAACAAGTAGTGTCTCATACACTTACTCCAAAAGAGTTTGTTGTATTTGAGGATGATAAAGTTTTTGATATGCATTTTGACACAATACCAGTTAATAATTCATCAGAAAGAGAGTATGTGGATTATAAAGAAATTATATTTGTACCTGGAAAAACAATGCGAGTTACAGGATGTGATTTGCGTAAGGTTGGTGAATATAATGTCTTTTACTTTTAAATTGCGTTCTCATACAAAGAAAGATCAACCGTTTGAAAGAGGACAACTTTTGATTGATCATTTATATGGGGTGAGAGATATTGCGCTTAAAACTAATAAGGATCATGGTATTGGAAATGAGCTTGACGATGTAATAAGTACAATATGTCTTTCACATGATTTTGGAAAAGCAAGTTCATATTTTCAAAACTATTTGCAACATAAATATAATGGCGTTCTTAAAAGGCATGGGGAAATTTCGGCATATTTTACGTACTATATGCTTCCTGAACATTGGAAATTAATAGGTTTTATGTGTGTGAAGAAACATCATGGTAATTTGTATCCTGAAAAAAAATTTTTTCATAGTGAAAACGAGAAAAATCTTGTAGAGATTTGTGACGATATTAAAACAAGTGTAAAAGAATTGAATGAGATTTATGGAAAAGATATATCTGGTTTTTTTGAATTAATGAAAGATAGTAAATATATTAATAGAATTTCTAAAGAATATAGGAATAAATTTGACAAGTTTTCAATTGAAGAGCTTGTATATACTCAGTATTTATGGTCTTTACTTCTTACGGCAGATAAAAATCAATTGATACGAAAAGGTTGTCAATATGAAAATAAGACTATTATTGATAATAGTTTTATATCAAAATACAAGAAAAAACTAATTAAAGGATTAAAAGAAAAGAGTCCGTTACTAGAAAAAACAGATTTGTTTAAAATAAGAAATGATGTATATGATGAAGTTTTAAATAGCATTACAAAAGCTGATATAAATAAGAATAAAGTTTTTTCGATAAATTTGCCTACAGGTACTGGAAAAACTTTATGTGTTTATGGTGCTGCATTTAAACTTTTTGAAAGATTAATTTCAGAAAGCAAAACTTGCATAAAACCAAGCATTATTTATTGTTTGCCATTTACGAGTATTATTGATCAGAATTTTTTAGTACTTGAAGATATTTTTGACACAAACGGAATTAAAAAATATGAAGATTTTATATTGAAGTATCATTCTTTAACTCCATTAGAATATAAATACATGCTAAAAGATGAGGAACTCGAATTTAGAAATTATGATGCAAGATTTTGTGTTGAGAATTGGCAGAGCACAGTGATATCAACTACGTTTGTACAATTATTTAATACCATTTTTAAAGTGGGGGATAATTCCATAGGTAATAGGTATCACAGACTTGCCGGTTCGATAATTATCTTAGATGAAGTGCAGGCTATACCACCTAAATATTATAATATTATTGAAGACGTTTTTAAGATATTATGTGAAAAGTTCAATACGTACGTAATAACTGTAACAGCAACAAAACCTTTGTTTTTAAAAGGTGTTGAATTAGTTAAAGATAATAGAAAAATATTTAAAAGAATGAATCGAATATCGATAGAAAACCACACTATAAAAGATATTAGTCTTGATGAATTTGCTTGCATATTAAAAGAAGATATAAAATCGAACCCAAATAAAAGTTTTTTAATTGTCTTAAATACTGTTAAATCAGCTTGCACATTAGCAAAGGAATTGGAAAAGACAAAAAGAAATGTAATTTATCTTTCAACGGAATTATTTCCTCAGTATAGATTAGATATAATCGACAAAATAAAAGACAATAAAAGCAAAAAGTATGTACTTGTTTCTACTCAGTTAATAGAGGCAGGAGTTGATGTGGATTTTGATATGGTTTATAGAGATTTTTCTACTATGGATTCAATTAATCAAACTGCGGGTAGAGCTAATAGAAATGCAATAAATGGAAAAGGCGTTGTCAAGATATTTAGTTTAATTGATTTAGATAATAAATCAAAAAAATACTCTAGTTATATTTATCCCCATTCTTTGATTGAAGCCACAAAAAGAATTCTTGAAAATAGAGATATTCTTGAAGAAAAAGAGATATATGAAATAAATCAAAAGTATTTTGAAATTGTAAATAATATTAAAAGTTGCGATTCATATAGTGATATAAACTCAGCAATTAAAGAAATAGATTTTAGAGAAATAGGAAGACTATTTCAGTTGATAGACAATGATTATGAAAAAGAAGATATTATAATAAATATAAATGAAGAAACTCAAAAAAATTTAAATATTATTGGAGAACAAAAATCAGAATATCAAGAAGTGTTAAATGCATGGAGAATTCTAAATAAGTATAAGATATCTGTTTATAAAAAAAATAATAATGATATTCCATGTGAGTCTTTTAAAGGTATGAATGTATTAGATAGTTCTTATTATAATGAAAGATGGGGAATTACTAGAACTAATAGTGTAATGCTGTGATGAGGTGAAGTATGAGAATAAACTATACTGTTTTAAAATTTGACAATATAAATTTAAATACACGTCAAGGTGTAAAATTGAGGGGGTTTTTTGCAAACAAATACAAAGATGAAGAGTTGATGCACAATCACAAAGGTGATAAATTAGTGTTTAAATATCCAAAAGTACAGTATAAGGTTATAGATAATGTACCTATTGTATGTGGAATAGAAAATGGTGCTAGTGTTTTAGCAAAAGCAGGATTTGAAATTGACAGTCTAAATATTGAAGGAAAGAATATTAAAGTTGTTCAAAAGCATATTATGAAAAAGCTTATTGAGTTTGGGGTTACAGGAGATTATATAAGGTATAAATTTGTTACTCCTTGGATTGCTTTAAATCAAAAAAATATTATTGAATATAAACGTTCAAATGAAATTGAAAGAGAAGAGCTTTTAAAAAAGATATTAGTAGGAAATATTTTGTCAATGGCAAAGGGATTGGATTATATTGTAGATAAAAAGATTAGTGTATGGTTACATATTGATAGTGTTAATGTAAATTTTAAAAATATCGAGATGCTAGGGTTTATTGGTGAGTTTAAAGTCAATTTTGACATTCCCGATTATTTTGGGGTTGGTAAATCTGTATCTAGAGGTTTTGGAACAGTTATTCGGTTATAAATTATATGATGCAGATTAATTTAGTTAAAATATTAGAAGTTATAAAGTAAAAGTAGGAATTTGGAGAAAGAGACTACTTACTTTTTTAAATGGGGGAATCAAAACACTTACAGAATGAGGATTGAAACACTTGAAAATATATATTTGATTTTACCTAAATTATTCGTTGAAGTGGTACTTCCAATAAAACAAGGCACCCAAAAAATAAATTGGAGGTGTAAGATGAAACTTGTGTTAAACACTCCTGGATTGTACCTTTGCAGAAGGGGAGAATGCTTTCTAATTCAGGCTGAAAACGAAAAGAAGGAGTTTGCAGCTGTAAAAGTTGATCAAATCATGATAACTACACATGCTGCATTGACTACTGATGCAATAGAGCTGGCTTTAGAGAATAATATTGATATAATATTTCTAAAGGGAACAGGACAGCCTATGGGAAGGGTGTGGCATTCAAAACTTGGGAGTATAAGTACAATTAGAAGAAAGCAGTTGTTCCTACAGGAAAATCCTTTTGGGTTGTTGCTTGTAAAAGAGTGGTTGCTTGGAAAAATAGATAATCAGATACGAGTGCTAAATAAATTGTCTTATAATCGTAGGGATGAAGAGCGGCGTGAGATAATTAAATGTGCTGTTGAAAAGATACAGAAGCAAAGTGAAAATATTAAATCAATTCCTTTAGACCAAACAGTTGATAGTGTTAGAGGTTCATTGCTAGGCTATGAAGGGACTGCCGGTAGGATATATTTTGAGACTCTTGGTAAACTTGTTCCTAAGAAGTATTGTTTTGATGGGAGAAGTCGCAACCCTGCATTAGATCAATTCAATTGTATGTTGAACTATTCTTATGGTATTTTGTATTCTAGTGTAGAAAGATCTTGCATTATAGCAGGTCTAGATCCGTACATAGGTATAATGCATACTGATAATTACAATAAGAAGGCATTGGTTTTTGACCTTGTTGAGATGTATAGAGGATACATGGATGAAATTGTTTTTAAGCTATTTAGCACAAAAAAAGTTGAGGATACGTTTTTTGATAGAGTTGAAGAGGGATATTACCTAAATAAAGAAGGAAAGCAAGCTTTAATAGGAGAGTATAATAAGCAATTGGAGGAGAAAATAAATTACCGAGGAAGAAGGATTGAATTTGCCAACATTATTCAGTATGATTGTCATCAAATAGCAAACAGGATACTGAAGGAGGAGATAAAGTGTTGACATGGGTAATATATGACATCGTCTCAAATAAGACCAGAAATTCTATTATTAGAAAATGTAAAAATGTTGGGCTTTATCGGGTGCAAAAAAGTGTGTTTTTAGGTGACTTAGAGGATAATAAATTTGATGAACTGAAATTAGAGCTAGACAGCATGATTAATAAAGCAAAGGATTCGGTGTATTTGTTTCCAATGAGCAAAGCTGAGTTAAATAAGGCAGGTTTGTTGGGCCAGGCTTTTGATAAGGAGTTGGTTACAGATGAAATTATCTCGAAGTTTTTTTAATGAAAATCAGTACTACATAACACCCTCCGATATGATTGAGTTTTTTTATTGTAAAAGGTTTATATATTATATGAAATGCTTGGGTATTAGCCAGAATGAAGAAAAGCGTTTTAAGGTTATGATGGGAAGGCAGATACATGATAATAAGGAGAATCGAAACAGGGATTATCTTAGAAAAAAGATTGGCTCATGCGAGAAGATTATTGGTGTTAATTTGGTATCTGAAAAATATGGTGTTAGAGGAAATGCAGATGAGATTCATAAGCTTGAAGATGGGACAATGGCACCCTTAGATTATAAATATGCGGTTTATAATGAGAGATTATTTAAAACATATAAGAATCAGATAGTTTTATATGCTTTAATGATAGAGGAAGTGTACAATAAACCAGTTAGTAAAGGATTTTTGGTATATTGCAGGGAAGAAAATCGGTTGATTGAAGTGGGGATAACGCAGGAGGATAAGGATAGAGTGATAGACTATATTGATGAGTTTCGCAGGATTTTAGAGGGCTATTACCCACAGGCTACAAAGCAGAAGAGTAAGTGTCTTGATTGTTGTTATAGAAATATTTGTATCAAGTGATTTGTAACTGCGGATTTATTATTTTTTATATTTTTTTAAAAGCAACTTATATAAAAAAAGGGAATCGAAAAGCAGACTTGATTTGAGTCTGCTTTTAATACAATAAATAACGAATTTTTTAAACAATTATTTGGATAGTACAGTTGATCAAATTGCTGGGATTATCTATCTAATTATAGCGTTTTGGTCATCGTAGAGGGTTCCTTCTACATTGACGTTAATATTATCTAACTCATTTTTCGCTACCATTATTATACATATAGTAATATTACTCATTATGGATACAGCTACATTTTTTTACATGGTGCCTATTTCAATTAATACATAAAAATATCTTAATATATAAATGGTGCTTATATAGAATCTTTATACATTGCTTAAAATTGTATATTAATGGTTCATTCACCACTTATATGTAACATATATATTTATGATTTTAATGTATTTATGAACATATTTAATCTTTTATTATTTAAATTTCAATTTATTATATCTTCCATGCCATTGCATGTAAAATTTGCCAATGA
>Ga0207799_100574_pt1 | contig 10327 bp, 10 predicted proteins | sample TtanPargueraPR_4_FD_187742 | JGI IMG/M metagenome (GOLD analysis project Ga0207799, IMG submission 187742) | Aerobic enrichment media microbial communities from Bioluminiscent Bay, La Parguera, Puerto Rico - Tt and M2 (SPAdes) | ecosystem: Environmental > Aquatic > Marine > Unclassified ... | reverse complement strand
GGCCAATGCGCGCTGGTCGCTGGATTTCGTCCACGATCAGTTCGCCAACGGCCAGCGCTTCCGGGTGCTCAACGTGGTCGACGACGTCACCCGTGAGTGCCTGGCGGCGATCCCGGACAGCTCGATCTCGGGGCGTCGTGTGGCGCGTGAGCTGACGGCCCTGGTCGAGCGCCGCGGAAAGCCCGGGATGATTGTTAGTGACAACGGCACGGAACTGACCTCGAACGCCATCCTGCGCTGGTGTTCCGAGAACCGCATCGAATGGCACTACATCGCGCCGGACAAACCGATGCAGAACGGCTTCGTGGAGAGTTTCAACGGGCGGATGCGCGACGAGTTGCTCAACGAGACCATGTTCCGAAACCTTGCCCATGCCCGCGTGGTGATCGCCGCTTGGGCGGCCGATTGCTCAACCTGCGCCGATCGGCGTAAACACCAACCGGGCTCCGGTCGCGGCTGGATGAAAGACCCGCGGCAGGTCATTGCCAGAAGACCAACAATTCGTGCCGGCAGAAGAGTGATCAGCCCCACCTGAGTGGTCCGGTTTGAGTGTTAGTGTATGACCGCCCTCGGGTCTATCGGGACGATGGTTTCAGGGGCCGGTGGGCGGTACCGGCGCCGACGTGGCGGTCAAGAGTGCGGGTCTCACTCTGGTCACGCAAAGAGGCGGCCATCACGGGCGCAGCACATCTCGAAACAGCCCGTCCAACCCGTCTGAAAACGGGTCAAGTTCCGTGGCCCGATCCTTCGCCCAGCACACCCATTCGGATACCCCGCCGCCGTAGCCACTCCATCCAGCTGCAATGCAACGGCCGCTTGCCGCGCTCCTGCGCTTCACCGCCTCCCAGGCGATGGGCGCGTTCTATTTCCCCCCATTCTCGCCGCCGGCGCGCTCTGGATCGCCGGTTTCGCACTCTACACCGTCACGCTCTGGCCCGCCCTCACCGGCCCGCGCCCGGCGCGCGAACCGATGGCGCCCCCGCCCAGTCCCAGGGACGCGCATAGGGGTGTTCGCCAAAGTCCAAATCGTCGCCCGGGATGCGATCGTCTCGGCTCGTCCGCATCACTGGCTGACTGCCGCTAAGAGGCGCGACACGCCCTCCAATTTTTCGATCACAGTGTTCGATTTTGCTCCCCAAAGCTCCACCGCGCGAAGCAAGGCCCGCCGCATGGGCCGTGTTCGAGGCCGCGTCGAAATCGAGCGAGGAGCTGTGCGAGGACATGGAGTAGCCTGGCCGGGCTTGTCGCCATCGGCGCGGCCTTTCCCATCAAGAATTCCAAGGGCCGCACTTACCGCTATCCGCCACAGGACACCAAGATCCGCAAGGGCAAGAGTGCCCAGATTGTCCTGAACGGCGCACAGGCGACCGTGACGGTGGAAGAGATCGACAGGAAGAAACGCGAAATCACGCTCAAACTCGGCCCCAAATTTGGCGACCACCTGCCCGAGCGGCTGGATCTTCTGCCGAGTTTCGCCATCAACGCAAGGCCCATCCCCGCGGCCATCACCCGCGTGATCGAGGATCAGTGCGGCCCGCGCGCCAACCGCGCAGCCGACGACACCTGCTGGCACGCCGCACGCCCAGGTTCCGTCGCGCCTCGCCCCTGCCCCTGCCGCACGGCAGCGACCTTGTGGCAGGAGCGATCGCAGCGGTTCACGCCATGGACAACACGGTATTGCCAATCCAGGGTCCGCCCGGCACCGGCAAGACCTACGTGACCGCGCGGGCCATCCTGTCGCTGGTCACGGCGGGCAAGCGCGTCGGCGTGGCGTCGAACTCGCACGAGGCGATCCGGAACGTGTTGATGGGCTGCATCGACGCGCTGGACCCGGACGACCCCGACATCACGCTGGACATGCTGGACGTAGTGCATCGCGGCAGCAGGGATCACGCGCCGTTTGATCCGCCCTATGACAGCATCGAACTGGTCGCCTCTGCGGCAGGCTTAGAACAGCCATTCAACGCGTGAACCTACCGGCTTGCAGTCGTGGGGCCGGTCAGGCCGTTCTTCTGCATGTGCCACCGATACACATGTGGAGACTCAAACCGTCTTTTCATCGCGACGATTGACACAATATCCTACTGTTATTAACGTATTGATATTATGACAGAAAATCATACCACTCCAGCCACCTTTTCCAGATCCAACTGAGCAAAACCCCGAGGCAACCGCTGTCCCGGAAGTGCCCCAGACTTATGCCCCGACCACCCGAGGCCCCCATAAGCGGGAACAGCGGGACCGTGGGATCAATGCCAATCTGTCCCATGGGCGATAATGCGGTACAGGCGCCAGCGACGTTCTTGCTTGGAAACCTTCTCGCGGTTAGGTCCCAAACGGATCATGAGATCCAAAACCCAGTTGAAACATCCACTCTGTGTTTCGCTAGAATTGCCACTCGCTTTCCAATGCTGAAACGTGCTGCACAAGGTGCTGGAGGAAAGCCTGCGTGCGCGATACGCGAAGGGTGCGAGCACTGACAAGCGCCACGATATCAGCATTCGGCAGACGGTAGTTGTTCAAGACTCTCGTCAACCGCCCTGATCGCAATTCAGCGGCCACATCCCATTGCGAGCGCTCAATAATTCCCAGCCCTGCTTTCGCCCATTCCTTCACAACTTCTCCGTCGTTGCTTGCGAAGGAGGGAATAACGCGCTGGGTTATCTTTTCCTTTTGATTATCCGCGCTCGCGGCGTTGAACGCCCAGAGCGTCACATCCTCTTCATTTTCCCGGATCACGCCGCAGGCATGATGTACCAATTCCTGCGGATGGCGGGGCTGCCCATGTTTCGCCAGATAGTCGGGGGCCGCGCACAGGATGCGTTGATTGGCGGCAAGCTGCCTCTGGATGGCCGATGAATCCCGCAAGTGCCCAATATTGATCAGAACATCCCAAGCCTCTTTTTGGGCGGTGATAATCGGGGCCTCCGACAGTTTGAGCGACAAGGTGATTTCGGGGTGCATCCGATTGAACGATGCCATGAAGCCCGCCACGTGCCGTCTTCCGAAGCCCAGGGGGGCGATCACGCGCAAGGGGCCGGTCACTCGATTGCGCCTTTCGAAAAACGCGGCGTCCAAGTGGTCCAGTTCCACCAAAATGGCCTGCGCCTTTTCCAGCAGCAGTTCCCCTTCCGAGGTCAGACAAATCGCTCCGCGCACGCGGTCTATGAGCCTTGCAGATAACCTCTCCTCAAGCAGCTTCAGCCGCTGAGTGACCGCAGGCGGCGACACGTTCAAACTGCGCGCAGCGGATGCGAGCGAGGGTGAGCGCGCGATTTCGGCGAAGAAACGGAGGTCCTGCGAGGTAATCATTAACAACAGGATTAATCATAGAATTAGTTTCCGTAAATATACAACTTCACCTCTCCCACGCATATTCGCTCCAAATCATATGGAGCGAGAACACGGTGAGTGAGCAATCACACATGATCGAGGCGTTGGAGACGCCTTGTTTGTTGCTGGAAGAGAAGCGGCTGGAGCGGAATATCCTTCGGTTGCGCGACAAAGCGGACAGGCTGGGCGTCGCGTTGCGCCCGCATTTGAAAACCGGAAAATCGGTGGAGGTTGCCCGGCGGGTTTTGAGTGGGACGAGTCCCAAGGCAACGGTTTCAACGCTGCGCGAGGCCGAACTTTTCGCGGATGCTGGCGTCCGGGACATCCTGTATGCAGTTGGGATCGTGCCGCAAAAGCTGGACCGCGTGCTGGCGATCCGGCAGCGCGGCTGCGATCTGTCGATCCTGCTCGATTCCGTTCAGCAAGCCGAAGCCGTGGCGGCCAAATGCGCCGCCACCGGCGAGACGATCCCGGTCCTTGTAGAGATCGACAGCGACGGCCACCGCAGCGGGTTGCCCACGACGAGCCCGGAGCTGCTGGAGATCGCCGCGCTTCTTGTCAACAGCGGCGCCGAGCTGCGTGGGGTGCTGACCCATGCCGGTGAAAGCTATGGCGTTTCGGGGGCCGAGGCCCATGCGGCATTCGCCGAGCGCGAACGCTCGGCCACGGTGACCGCCGCCGCGGCCCTGCGCCGGGCTGGTTACAGCTGTCCGGTCGTCAGCGTCGGATCGACGCCGACGGCCCACGCGGCACGGGACCTGACCGGCGTCACTGAACTGCGCGCGGGCGTCTACACCTTTTTCGACCTCGTCATGGCCGGTATCGGTGTCTGCGGCACCGATGACATCGCGCTGTCGGTTTTGACGACCGTGATCGGTCGCCAGCGGGACAAGGGCTGGATCCTGGTCGATGCCGGATGGATGGCCCTGTCGCGCGATCGCGGCACGGCGGCCCAAGCCATCGATCAAGGCTACGGGCTGGTCTGCGACGCGGGCGGCCAGCTGATCCCGGACCTGGTGATGACGGCGGCCAATCAGGAACACGGAATTATCGCGTTACGGTCCGGCCGCACCGCCCCCCTGCCGGAGCTTCCTGTCGGAACGCGCCTGCGCATCCTGCCAAATCACGCCTGCGCTACCGCCGCCCAGCACAACGGCTATCACGTGCTGTCGCCCGATCCGGTCCTGAACGGTCAATTCTGGTCACGGATCTCGGGTTGGTAAGTTTCTGAAAACGGGGAAAACCATGAAATTCATTACAACAGGCAAAGCCGCAAAGCCATTGGGTCACTACTCACAAGCGACGTGTCATGACAGGCTCTGTTTTGTCTCGGGTATCCTGCCTGTGGCCACGCAAGATCCGATGATCCGCAGCTTGTCCTTTGAGGAGCAATCGGACCTCGTGCTCGCCCATGCCGACGCGATCTTACAGGCCGCGGGATTGACGGCGCGAAACGTGGTGTCCGCCCGTGTCTACGTCACGAACGTGGAAAACTGGAGCGTATTCAACGCGAAATACGCCGCCTTCATGGGAGACCACAAACCCGCCCGCGCGGTCGTGCCGGTCCCCGAACTCCACCACGGTTTTGACGTTGAGCTGGAGTTGGTCGCGCACATGCCGTGATCGCGAAAATTTCACGAAAACCAATACGCGAGGAACCGTGTCGAAAGATGCGATTGCCCCGCCTTTGCAAAATGTCAGGGAGGAAACGACATGAAAACATCTGTTCAGGAAAGGCCCCGGGGATGGCGGGCGCTCATGCTTTGGCAAAAGATCATGCTGGCGCTCTTCGTCGGCACGGGGCTGGGCATCTTGCTAAACGTGATCGGAAACGAGGCCATTGCCAAGGACATCAAGCTGATCGGCACGGCCTTTGTCTCGGCCATCAAGATGCTGATCGTTCCGTTGATTTTCGTCTCGCTGGTCTGCGGGATGACGTCGATGACGGACATGTCCCGGATGGGGCGGATCGGGATCAAGACGATTGTCTTCTATCTTGGCACGACCGCTTTCGCGATCGTGATCGGGCTGTTTTTCGGCACCGTTTTGCAGCCGGGCGCCGGGCTTAACCTGACCGCTGGAGCGACCGAGGCCGCGAGCGAGGCCCAGTCCTTTGCGGACACGTTGCTCGGGATCATTCCGAAGAACCCGATCGCCGCGGCGGCGAACGGAAACGTCCTGCAGATCATCTTTTTCGCCATTGTCTTCGGCCTTGCGATCAACCTTGTCGGGGATCGCGGCAAGCCCGTGCGCGCCCTGTTCGAGGCACTGAACGAGGTGGTGATGAAGCTGGCCGACCTGGTGATATCCGCGGCGCCCTATGGCGTGTTCGCGCTGATGACCTGGGTCGCCGGCACCTATGGGATGGATGTTCTGTTGCCGATGTCCACGATCATTTTCGCGGTCTATATCGGCTGCATCCTTCACGCCGCTCTGGTTTACGGCACGCTCATTTCCGTTGTCGCACGGCTGAACCCCATTCGGTTTTTCCAGGGTGTTGTCGAACCGCAAATGGTGGCCTTTACCAGCACCTCTAGCTCGGGAACCCTGCCGGTGACGATGGCCGCCGCTTCGAAGAACCTCGGCGTCGATAACAAGATCGCAAGTTTCACCTTGCCTCTCGGGGCGACCATCAACATGGACGGCACCGCCCTCTACCAGGGTGTGACGGCGCTCTTTGTCGCCCAGGCCTATGGCGTCGATCTCGTGATGGGGGATTACATCACGATCGTCCTGACCGCCACGCTGGCCTCCATTGGCACCGCGGGCGTGCCGGGCGGCGGGTTGATCATGCTGTCGCTGGTCCTGACTTCGGTGGGATTGCCGTTGGAAGGTATCGCGATCATCGCGGGGATCGACCGCATTCTGGACATGGCGCGCACAACGCTGAACGTGACGGGCGACAGCGCCTGCGCCGTGTTGATCGCCAAATCGGAAGGCGAGCTGGATCTCGGCGCGTATAACACGCCCCACGCTCTGGGGCGGAGTGCAGCGTAAACATTAACGCTGCGACGCGATGGTCCCAACGGGACCCAGATCACATGCGCCGACTTAGCTACATCGGCGCATGTGGCTCTGTTCCGTTGAACCGACGGAGCTGGCGGTTGCTTTCGCGGCATCTGACACTGGACATTGAGGTGCTACCGGGCGTGACCGCTGTTTCCGGCACAATTTCTCGTGAAAAGACCCCCCCTACAACGCAATCAGCGAAGAATCCGTCACAAGGCCACACTGATCGGCTGAGTGGTCTGAAAAGTGGGCTTCCCGCACTCGGAAAAGCTGCGCGGTACATAACTGCCAGCTTTGGGATGGATCAGTTCGGCATCGAGCGACCGCGCGGGGGGCGGAAACAGACAGGTCAGAAAGGACGGACGGCGATCTTTCGCTGCGTCAAGAACGAACGCCGGCGCCCCACTCCGTCGCGATACCGCGCACACTTAGGGCGAAGTCGACGCGGACGGGTTCATGCTTGACCCGGCCAGCGCGAGGAAGCTCGAAGCTTTTTTCCTTGGCGGTGCGATCAAACTTGCCGTTTGGCGTGATCGTTCAAGACCGCATGGCCTTCGCGCCTTTACTCTCGCGCTATCACCGCGAACGGGAGTCTTCCATGTCCTTCATTCTGAACGGCGAAAGCCGTGAAATCCCCTCCGAATGGGCCGATGAGCCCCTTCTATATCTCTTGCGTGAACACTTCGGGCTGACCGGGGCGAAATACGGATGCGGCGTCGGCATCTGCGGGGCCTGCACGGTCATCGTGGAGGGGGACGCGGTGCGGTCCTGTGTGATGCGCGCAGGCGACGTGGAGGGTGTCGCGGTCCGGACCGTTGAGGAGTTGGCTGCCGGCGAACGACTGCATCCGGTCCAGCGGGCCTGGCTCGACCTGGCCGTGCCGCAGTGCGGTTATTGCCAGTCGGGGCAAATCATGGCGGCGGTCGCACTGCTGGAGCAGACGCCACGGCCCTCCGAGACCGAGATCGAGGCGGCTATGGACGGAAATCTCTGCCGCTGCGGAACCTACCGGCGAATCCGTGCCGCCATAACCCGCGCCGCGGAGGCGGTGTGATGCGGCGGCGGGCGCTTCTGGCCGCCGCGGGAGGGGGACTCGTAGCGCTCATCGGCGCCGGTGCGACGGTTTGGAGCCGGGTCCCGGTCATCCCGAAAAGGCCCCAGCCGGATGCTGAGACGGCGCTCGGCTGGATCGCGCATCGCGACGGGCGCTATACGCTGACCCTGCCGCGCGCCGAGATGGGACAGAACATCACCACCGCGCTTAAACAAGTGGCTTGTGCCGAACTGGGGGTCGACTGGAACGCGGTCGAGGTTCGAGCGCATGACACGGACATGTCCGAGGTGAAGGCGACCGTCGGCAGCGAATCCGTCATGCTGTTCGCCGAGCCGCTCGCACAGGCCTGTGCCGCCTTGCGCGACGCGCTCAAAGCGGGGCGCAGCGCGGGGGCTGTCACCGTCGCACCCCGGCCGCTGGCCGCGCTTAATGCGTTTCGGGCCGGCGGTCAGATCGGAGCGTCACCGGAAATCGCACAGGGACGCGAGATCGTGACCGGCGCGCCGCTCTACGCTGCAGATGTGGCGCGGCCGGGGATGCTCTTCGGCCGGGTCCTGCGCGCGCCGGCGTCGACCGAGGTGGCCTCGCGCCCCGCGCGCATGAACCTCGCGGCAGCAAGGTCCGTGCCCGGCTTCGTCGCGGTGGTCGAGGATTGCGGTCCTCCCATCGGGAAGGCCCGCGGCATCGGCATCGTGGCACGCCGTCCCGGCGCCCTGGACGCAATCGCCGAGGCGCTGTCGGTAGACTGGGAGATCGAAGGCACCCACCCGCGCGCAGACATCGCCTCGGTTGTCGACATCGACAGCCGGCTGGCGGAGGGCCCCCTGCCCCATCGCGTTCTGGAGGGCAAGCCCGAGCAAGGACCTTGGAACGTCGACCTGCGCATCGACATCCCGCTCGCGGCGCACGGTCCGATCGAGCCCCGGGCGGCCGTGGCGGAATGGCGGGGCGGCGCGCTTCAGGTTTGGAGCGGAACGCAGGATGCCTTCTACATCCGCGACTTTCTGGCTGACGCCTTCGGGCTGGGACGCGACGCCGTAACGGTGCAGTCCTGCCGCATCGGCGGCGCCTTCGGCGGCAGGACGGTCTGCACGGCCGAGGCCGAGGCCGCCGCGCTTGCGCGCGCCGCGGGCGCCCCGGTCAAGATCCAGTGGACACGGGCGCAGGAATTCGCGCTCGGCTTCCATCGTCCGCCCTCGTCCCATCGCATCCGCACCCGCGTCACCGACGGGCGGATTGCCGACTGGGTGCATGAACAGGTCTCCTCCCACATCCTGTTCACGGCGGCCGCCGTGCCTGCCTGGATGCAGAGGGCAACCGACCTCGTCGCAGGCGACGGCGGCGTCGCGCGGGGAATGGCGGCTCCCTATCTGCTCGGCCGTGCGCGGGCAGCCTACAACGCGATCCGGCTGCCTGTGCACACCGGGCCTTGGCGGGGGCTTGGCGGGGGGCCGAACGCGCTTGCCATCGAAAGCGCCGTCGACGAGGCCGCATTGGCGGCGGGCGCTGATCCGTTGGCGTTTCGGCTCGCGCATGTCGAGGACCGGCGCCTTGCGGCTGTCCTGACGCGGGTGGGCGAGATCGCGTCCTGGGGCACACCGGCCGTTTCCAGCGAAGGACAAGAGCGCACCGGGCGCGGGATTGCCTGCGGTATCTACAAGGGGGTCAGCTATGCTGCAGCGGTCGCGGACGTTGCGGTAGATCGGTCTGGCACAGCACGGGTGACGCGGCTTTGGTGCGTGCATGATTGCGGACTGGTCATCAACCCGGGCCAGGTGCGCGCGCAATGTGAGGGAAACCTCGTCTGGAGCATTGGCATGGTCCTATCGGACGAATTATTGTCCGAAGAGGGACGCGTAGTTGCGGAGACATTCGGCGACGCTCCGATCCCGCGAATGACGGAGGTTCCGCCGATCACGGTGGACCTGATTCAAAGCAATCGCCCGCCCTCCGGGGCCGGCGAGACCGTGATCGTCGTAGGGCCCGGGGCCATCGCCAACGCGATCCGGACCGCAACAGGGCGCCGGCCGAGGCGTTTCCCGCTCCAGACAGAGGAGTTTGCGACATGACGGATATCGACCCCCGAAAAGCGAAACAGGTGATATCCGCCGCCGGGGCAGCGCTGTTCCGGCGGGAATGGCTCAGGGCGCCGTTGCGGGTGGGCGCCGTCGCGCCGTCGAGCGCCGCATTGGCCCGGGCGATCACCAAAGGCCTGTCCGCTGACGACGGGCCGATCCTCGAACTCGGCCCGGGCACCGGCGTCTTCACTGCCGCGATCCTGGCACGCGGAGTTCCTCCGCAGCGCTTGGCGGCGATCGAGGCAAGCGAGGGCTTCGCTTCGGGGCTGACATCGCTCTTCGGAGGGGTCACAGTGATCCATGGGAACGCGGCCGGCGTGCGCCATCTGACCCCGTTCGGCCCCGGCGCGGCAGGGACCGTCATTTGCGGCCTTCCGCTGCTGTCGATGCCCCAAGCCACGGTGCTCCGCATCCTTGCGGGCAGTTTTTCGGCCATGCGACCCAGCGGCGAATTCCGCCTTTTCACCTACGGCCCCCGCTGCCCTGTGCCCAAGGCGATTCTCACGCGCCTGGGTCTTTCTGCGCGCCGCACCGCGTTTGTCGCCCTGAACATGCCGCCTGCGTCGGTCTATGTTCTTGAAAGAAAGGGGCGCGTCGGATGACCGGGCCGGCGGAAACGGAGGATTTCGCTTCTGCAACGATGATGCGCATCGTTGCGGCGGGGCTGGCGCGGCGGGGCCTCGCGGTGCCACTGCGGTCCCCGACAGGCGCGCGGGTGCCGCGCCTGCACAAGCGGGAGACACTGGACGCGATCATGTCCTTGCATGGTCGGACCGCAATACTCGCCCTCTCGGATGCAGCCCGCCACATACCACCGGAGCCCGTAGCCCAGGCGCTGATCCGCGCGCGGGAT
>Ga0207799_100573_pt1 | contig 10367 bp, 10 predicted proteins | sample TtanPargueraPR_4_FD_187742 | JGI IMG/M metagenome (GOLD analysis project Ga0207799, IMG submission 187742) | Aerobic enrichment media microbial communities from Bioluminiscent Bay, La Parguera, Puerto Rico - Tt and M2 (SPAdes) | ecosystem: Environmental > Aquatic > Marine > Unclassified ... | reverse complement strand
CCCCCGCCACGATCTTGGTCCGCACGACACTGCCGGAAAATTCGGTCGCCTCGCGTTCCCCCTTGACGACATAGCTGTCCAGGACGCCGTCCTCGGGCCATGCTTGCCACCGAAGGTCGTCCTTGCGCAGGAAACTGCCGGCCACGAAATCCTTTCTGGCGACGAGGACCATGGTCGCGCGGGCCGGTGCCGCCTGGCTGGGAACGGACGCGAGAAGTTCGGCCCTTTCGGCGATCAGCCAGTTCCGGGCGTACAGCGCGGTCACGGCAGCCGTCGTCAGCGCAACGAGAATAAGCAGGATCGTCCGCAGAGACATGGCGGCACCTCCGAAGGTTCAGGATGCCAGCCGCACGACGGCGACGAAGATGCCTCCGGCGGCGATGGCTAAACCATAAGGCAGATTGCCCCGGGGAACGGAGAACGCCCGGTTGCGCGGGCTCATTCCCGCCGCGGCATGGCCGAGCAGGAAACGGAACGGCGTGCAGGCGATCACCGCCAACAGCCCGCCGACCAGCCCGACGACGACGAGAAAGGCGCCGATCAAGCCCGGACCGGCCCAAAGCGCGACGCCCGCCATCAGTTTGACGTCGCCGCCGCCCATCACGCGCAAGTAAAACAAGGCCGCGCCGGCAGTAAAAAGGACAACAGCGGTAGCGCCGTCGCGAAGAGGAGAAACAGCCTGCGGATGGATCAGCGCCAACGCGATATAGAGAACAACAACCGCTATGGACACGCGATTGGGGATTTCCATGCGCTGGATGTCGCCATAGACGGCCCAGACCATCAAAAATAAAAAGATGGTAAAAATCAAGTATTGCGGGGTCAGTCCGGAAATCATGGGGGGCCTCTTTGGGTTTCGCTTGGGGGGAAGCTAAACCGTAGGGATCACCGGTTTTGTCTTCGGGTGTCCGCCTCCGGAGCCGATGGTGGGAGCGGCTCCGGAGGCGGAACTTTTTGGCCGCGAGGCCAAGATACCAACTAGGGCGATTTGAAAGATCTCAAACCTAACAAACCCCAGTTTTTAATTAATCTTCAGGATCAAGTTTGCCGGAAACATCGGTGAACATCGCGTCCAGGGATTCGCCCATAGTGGTTAGCGCACCGATAGCCGCGACGGAAACCAAGGCGGCGATCAAGCCGTATTCGATGGCGGTGGCGCCTCGGGCATCTTTGATGAACTTACGGATATTAGCCAACATTGTCGTGCACCTCATGCAATAGGACGGGGGGAATGACTTAACTGTTCTCATGATCTATTTTATTCCAGAAAAAAACTGTGACGATGGTCACTTTATAGAGAAATTTTTTTGCTGATTTATTGTTTGTTACTTTCCCTATATTCCATGCTATTTTTTGCAAACACATCACGTTTTTATCTTTAAATTAGGTGTAAATTTCAGGGGAGATTTGATGCCGATAGAACGGTTGAATTTATCGTAAATTTTATGTTTTTTACCGATTTTAAAGACCTATGTTTTAAGGGTTTTATTTTTTTGTTATGCATATCGAATGATAGTATATTTATACGGGGTTGTATTTTTGTTCTAGTCTGGAAAATTTGAAGATGGACTTCAAAAACATTTCCGGTTTCTTGAAAAATCATTTGGCTTCGTCTCGCCTCGTGCGCGACCGGCGCGGATCCGTCGCCGTTCTCGTCGCCCTGGCGATCATCCCGCTGATCGGCTTCATCGGGATCGGCACGGATACGGCGCGGGCGGTGATGGTGAAGTCGCGGCTGTCGTCGGCCGTGGACGCCGCGGGGCTGGCCGGCGGGAAGTCGTATTTCTCGGACGACCGCGACGCCGAGATCCAGATGTTCTTCGACGCCAATTTCCCTGCCGGTTACATGAACGCCGATGTCGGCACATTGAAAATCGTGCCGAACGACGCGGAGGAAAAGCTGGAGCTGTCGGTTACCGCGACGGTGCCGACGACGTTCATGAAGCTGTTCGGGTTCGAGAGCATCGACGTGGCCGCCTCGGCCGAGATCACCCGGCAGGTCAAGATGCTTGACGTGGTGCTGGCCATCGACATGTCCGGGTCCATGGACAGTTCCACGAGCAGCGGCGATACGCGGATCGAGGCGGCGCGGGCCGCCGCGAACGACCTCGTCACCATCCTGTTCGGCGACGACGCCAGCAAGGACCTGCTGCAGATCGGTCTGGTTCCGTGGAGCGCCAAGGTCAACGTGATGGTCGACGGGGAGAGCTACGATTCCGGCGAGACGACCGAGGAGACCGTGTCTTCGTTCACCAATCCGGTGACCGGCGCGACGCAAAACACGATCTACTACGCCAACAATTCACCCGTCCCTCTCCTGTCCGAACCGCCGGCGGATTGGGAGGGCTGCGTCTACAACCGGTTCATCGACGACGCCTCCGATGACAACGACGCCGACGTGCTGTACGGCCCGGTTTCGACGTTGCTCGCCGATTGGCCGGCCTGGGAACCGGTGGGCGAGGAAGGCGAACCGGTCTCCGGGTGGAATGTCTGCAGCCTCTCGGTGAGCGGCAGTGAATGCCAGAGCTGCCTGAACCACGGCATCACCCCGTTGCAGCACACCAAGCAGACCATCGAGGACGCGATCAACGCGCTTTTGTCGCCGGGCGGCACGACGAATATCTCCCAGGGATTGGGCTGGGCCTGGAGGGTATTGATGCCGGAGTCGCCATTCACCGAGGCCGACCCCGACCCCGAGTATAAGCGCGAACAGGCGATCGTTCTGCTGACCGACGGCCAGAACTACGGCGGCGAAGGCGACGGTTATAAGGGAACGTTCGGCACCGGCAATACGGCGCGAACCGAGATGGATGGCCGGCTGAAGACCCTGGCCGGCAACATCAAGGCGGATGGCGTGGTCATCTACGTCATTCAGTTCGCCAACGACGGCACTGCGTTGCAGGAACTGCTGCAGGGTGTCGCCAGTGGTCCCGATACGCCGTATTACTATTACGCTCCGGATGCGGATACCCTGAAGGAGGCGTTCCACGAGATCGCCAACAACCTCTCGGAACTGCGGCTCTCGAAATAAGGGCCGGGCCGTCAGTCGTCGGCGATGCTGGTCAGCTTTTTGAAGCGCGGCCGAAGAATGGCGCTGTGATAAAGGGTGCTGGCGTCGATGACGCCGTCGGCGAACATCGGGGTGAAGTCGTAGAACGCCTCGCCGACGACGATGCTCTCGCCGTCGTTTACCGTGAACCCGTCGGGCAGCACCGCCTCCTCCCCTTCCCCGCCGAAATGGCTGGCGCCGCTGCCGCTTCCGGAACCGCGCTGCCAGTCGACCTGGACGGCCTCGCCGCTGGTCTTGCTGATGCCGCTGACGATGACCTGGCCGGCCCCGTCGATGTCGAACGGATCGGCGACATAGCCGGCGGCGGCGAACAGTTCGGTGAAGTCGCTCTCGCTGAGCGCCTCGGCCTGGGAAACGAGGTCGGCCACCGTGGCCGAGGTGCGCTCCAGCTTCTGGTGCAGCATGACGTAGCGCGTGACCTCGACGCCGGACATCAGGAGCCCCGACAGGACCAGCAGCGCAATGGCGGTCTCCGCCGCCAGCGCCCCCCGGGTGTCTTTCGCCAGGGTTTTGAGCCGGGAGAGGATCATGTCGCCTCCCCCTCGGTCTCTTCGTCCTCGTCGTCGGTGTCCCACGGTTCGTTGCGCACGGCGAGCGAGGCGCGGATGGGGAAGGTCCCGTCGGTTCCGATGAAGGTGGAGGCGAAGGGCGTCATCAGCGGCCAGTCGTATTCGATCCGGTAGACCACGATGTCGCCGGAATCGCCGGCCCCTTCCGAGCCGATGTCGTCGTCCCAGACGCCGTTGCCGTTGGCGTCGGTGAAGGTCTCGCCGTTGTCGTAGACGCCGTTGCCGTTGCCGTCGACGAAGTCCTCGCCGCTTTCGATCTCGCCGAAGCTGGGATAGACGAGGATATGCAGGTCGGCGGCCGACAGGTCGACCAGACCGAGGGTCCGTTCCGAAATGATCTCGACGATGTGCTCGATGCGGTTTTCATCCTCTTCCGCGTAGCCGGTGATGCCGTAACGCGCCGCGTCGCGCAGCCCGCTTTCCATCAAGACGCTGGTGAACTGGATCATGCCGAATTCCATGATCGCCACCATCAGCATGGCCAGGGGCAGGATCGAGAACGCGAACTCGATTGATATCGCGCCTTGGCGATCCCGGGCCAGCCTGACGATCCTATGGGCGAATTGCGTCATCATCCGTTCGTTCTCTCGGATGCCGGGACCCCTTGCCCCGGCATGATTTCTTCACGGAAAATCCCGGCCTGTCCGACGGGAAAAATCGGACAATCGGCTCGGGATGACGAGTATGCGGTCTTTTGCCGTTTGCGCTGTGCGCGGCATCACAAATTCGCGCGAAAGATCGGTAACCTTATCCTTCGGCAGACAAGCCGCCGGGCACGGTTTTGTTTGATCGGCGGCGTGGTTTCGTCCTAAATCTTTGCCGGTGAGACAAACGGCTTTTCGCCCAGACAAATCGGGAGACAACAATGAAACTGCTTCGCTATGGACCGAAGGGCGCGGAAAAACCCGGCCTGTTGGATGGATCTGGGCGTATCCGCGACCTGTCCGGCCACGTCAAGGATATCGACGCCGCGATCCTGGCGCCGGAGCGGCTGGCGTCCCTGGCCCAGATCGATGCCGAGACCCTGCCCGTCGTCGAAGGCAATGTGCGGCTGGGGTCGGCGGTGACCGGGGTCGGCAAGATTCTGGCCATCGGGCTGAACTATTCGGAGCACGCCAAGGAATCGGGCCACGACCTGCCGACCGAACCGGTGATGTTCAGCAAGGCGGTGACGGCGCTCAGCGGCCCGAACGACCCGGTGATCATGCCGAAGGACGCGACCAAGGTGGACTGGGAAGTGGAACTGGCCCTGGTCATCGGGACCAAGGCCCAGTATGTCGAGGAATCCGAGGCCCTCAAATACGTCGCCGGTTACGGCGTGCTGAACGACGTATCGGAGCGGGCCTTCCAGCTGGAGCGCGGCGGCCAGTGGCTGAAGGGCAAGGGGTTCGATACCAGCGCCCCGTTCGGCCCGTGGCTGGTGACCACGGATGAAATTCCGGATCCCCAGGTCTTGAACCTGTGGCTGGAGGTCAACGGCGAGCGGATGCAGACCGGCAATACGCGCACCATGATCTTCAACGTCGCCCATCTGATCGCCTATGTCAGCCGGTTCATGACCCTGATGCCGGGCGACATCCTGACCACCGGCACGCCTCCGGGCGTCGGCATGGGCCGCGATCCGCAGGTCTTCCTGAAGGCGGGAGACGTCATGCGGCTCGGCGTCGAGGGACTCGGTGAGCAGCGCCAGGAGGTCAAGGCCTGGGAACCGACGGACTGATCGGAAGGTTCGAGAAAACAAGGAAGCCGGCGTCCAAGGAAGGCGCCGGTTTTTTTGTGCCGGAGACGGTCAGGCGTCCGGCGGACGCTTCTCGCGGTCGAGGAACGAGATCATGTCGTCGACGCTGACGAACTTCCGGCGCGGCGCGCCGTCGCTGGCGGCGGCGATCTCGGCCTCGTCGATGTAGAGCCAGTCCTCGAAGGTAACCCAGCGGATGCCGCGCAGGCCCAGGTGTTCCTCGAAGGCCGCCCGGCCCGGTTTTTCGGGCTGCGTGATTTCACACGAAATGAGGTCGGCGACCCGTTCCCCGTCCGGCTTGTTGCTGGAGATGACGCCGGTCGGTCCGCGCTTTGCCCAGCCGACCACGTAGAGCCCCTTCTCGACCCGGCCGTCGCGGTTGATGACGACGCCGCGCCGCCCGTCCAGCGGCACGCCTTCCAGCGGCCCCATGCGGTAGCCAATGGCGGCGATGACCGTGCCGCAGAGGACATCGTAGTAGTGCCCCGTGCCCATGGCCTCGCCGTCCTCGATGACGGTGCGTTGCAGGCGCAGCCCTTCCACCCGGTCGCCGCCGAGGATCTCCATCGGCATGGAACGGAAGCAGAAGTGCAGCCGCTTGCCCTTCCCCGCCGGGTTCATCTCCGAGAAGGAACGGAAGGTCTCGATATTGCGCTCGCAGAGCCGTTTGTCGCGGTCGGACATCCCCTCGGGCAGTTCGTCGGGCAGCTCGTCCGGGTCGACGATGGGCGCGCAGTCGGCAAGCTGGCCGATTTCGCGCAGCTCGACATTGGTGAACTTGGCTTCCGCCGGTCCGCGCCGCCCGAAGATGAAGACATCGGTGATGGGGGAATTCTGGATCGCCTCGATGGCGTAGTCCGGCATGTCGGTGACGCCCATCTCGTCACGGGTTTTCACCAGCAGACGGCCGATGTCCAAGGCGACGTTGCCGTTGCCGATGATCGCCACCCGCTTGTCGTCGAGCAGCGGATCGAGATCGCGGTAATCGGGATGCCCGTTGTACCAGCCGACGAATTCCGAGGCGCCGTAGACACCCGGCTTGGGGCCGCCGATGAGGTTGAGCCCCCGGTCCAGCGGCATGCCGATGGCCAAAACCACCGCGTCGTATAGGGCGCGAAGTTCAAGGATCGTCACGTCGCGCCCGACCTTGACGTTGCCGTAGAAGTTGACCTTGGATTGCCCCGCCGTTTCGGCATAGTTGCGGATGATCCGCTTGGTGTGCTGGTGGTCGGGGGCGACCCCGCCGCGGATCAGCCCGTAAGGCGTCGGCAAGGCTTCGATCAGATCGATCCGGCAGTCGATCCCGCGGTCCGCGAGGGTTTGAGCCGCATAGAAACCGCTGGGCCCGGCGCCGACGATGGCAACGCTGATGGTCATCGCTAGACAAGCCTTCTCCGTTGCGTCCGCCGCCTTGAGAAAGCGGTTTTTCCGATAGTATCCAATTCCGTGCGGCTAAGCGAGGGGGGCTGATTTGTCCGGCCCGGCATTGCTCGGCGGTGGCGCCGCCGGATCAAATCCGCTAGGTTGACCCCGCCCGGCCGGGCATGTTTGCAGGAAAAGTGGAGAGAGACGCGCAAAATGACGGAAAGTCTGGATCGTACGGCGCTCGTGGAGCTTCTCGAAAAGCTGGGGAGCGAAAAGGACGAAGAGGTTCTCGAAGCCGCCCGCGCGGCGCACGGCCTGGTAAGCGCGGCCGGCGCGGACTGGGGCGACCTTCTTGCGGAGAGATCGGCCCCGGCGGACCTTGATGATGATCTTGACGAGGACGCCGCCCCGGCTGCGGTTTCCGACGGGCCCCTGCCCGACGACGCGGAATCCCTTGCCCTGATCGACGCGATCAAGGCGCAGCCCGATCTGTCCGAGGCCCTGAGCGAAGAATTGGAAGGCTACCGCGAGGACATCGCCGAGAAGCAGTTCGAGGAGTCGGACCGCAAATATCTCCGCGCCCTTCACCAGCGCCTCGTCAAATAACCTGGCCGGGGAGGTCTCCCTCCCCGGAATCCCGACCCCGGTCCTCAGACGTGATGGCTGAATCGGGCCCGCGTGGCGTCCTGCAGCAGCTTCTTGAACACGCCCGTGGTCACCCGAACCACCGATTGGTGGTCACCGCCCTCGAAATAGACGGCATCGGGTTCGAACAGCGTTTCGTCGACGACGACCGGAAGGCCATAGGCGGTTCCGAGCGGCGGATCGGCGCCCAGCGAACAGTCGTCGAACAGCCGGGCGGATTCGCTCTCCGTCGCCAAGGACAGTTTCCGGTCCAAGAGAAGCCCGAGCGAGTCCAGTTCCACCCGGTGCGTGCTGGGGACGACCCCGAGCAGGTAACGTTTTCCGTCGTGCAGAACCACGGTTTTGGCCATCTGGTCCCCCCGGATATGGGACGCCTGGGCGGTCCGGCTGCATGACTCCGTTCGTTCGTGGGATACGACGTCGTAGTCCACGTCCATCTCAGCGAGGAATTCGCTGACTTTTCTGGCTATGGTCATTGGCTTGCTCCCTGTTCATTCCGGCAGGCTGGACCGGACTCGGGAGGGCAAACGCCTTTGTATTCCCTTCCGGAAACACATTCGCGCGCCCCGACGGCGACCTCGTGTCGTGCTGTCGCTGGATCACGGATTTCCGGCCGAAACCTGGCTACGCCGGCGGTAAGGGAAACCGCGAAGCCAATCCGTGCTCCGCTCCAGCCTTCCGGAAAAAACCGCAACATTGGAATGACACCATTCTACCATTTTTCAGGGCGACGGGAAACGCATCGGTTTTGCAAGGCGGGGCGTGACAAGCGGTTTCGGGTGGGGGTAATCTTCCAAGAAACACAACGAAAGTCCCATGTCCCAAAGCGATCCCTCGACATCCCAGGACGGCGGCTGGCGCGCGAGCGCGGCCTATCCCTGGCTGATCTGGTCCTCGGCGGCCCTGTTCTACCTGTATTCCTATTTCCATCGGGTCGCGCCGAGCGTCATGGTGTCGGACCTGATGCGGGATTTCGCCGTTGGGGGCGCGGTCCTGGGCACCCTGTCGGCGTTGTACTTCTACCCCTACGCCCTGCTGCAAGTGCCGCTGGGAGCCATCCTGGACCGGTGGGGGCCCCGCCGCGTGCTGTCGGCCGCCGCGCTGCTCTGCGCCGTCGGAACCGTCGTCCTGTCGACCGCGCAGTCGGTGGAGATGGCCTATCTCGGGCGTATCCTGATCGGCATCGGGGCCTCGTTCGCCTGGATCGGCACCTTGATCCTGGTCGCCATCTGGTTTCCGCCGCACCGATTCGCCATGCTGACCGGCATGACCTCGATGATCGGCATGGCCGGAGCGGTCGGCGGACAGGCCCCGCTGGCGGCATTGATCGGCCATTTCGGCTGGCGGCAGACCCTGCTGGTCGCGGCGATCTACGGCGTCGTCCTGGCGGTGATCTTCGTGGCCGTCGTGCGCGACCGCCGCAGCCCCGGGGAAGGCGGCATCTCGCCGTTGCGGCGCAAGGGGATCTGGCGCAGCCTGCGCGAGGTCGCGGCGATCCGGCAGGTCTGGATCGTCGGGCTGATCGTTTCCGCCGTGAGCGTGCCGGCGATCGGATTCGGCGGATTGTGGGGCGTGCCCTACATGGTGCAGATCCACGGCCTGTCCAAGGCCTCGGCGGCGGCCTGCATGTCGGTCCTGCTGGCGAGCTGGGGCATCGGCGCGCCGATCTTCGGTTGGCTGTCCGACCGGATCGGGCGGCGCAAGCTTCCCCTCCTCGGCGGGGCCGCGGTCGCGTTTGCTTCCGTCCTGACGGTCATCTACGTTCCGGGCCTGCCGTTCTGGCTGGATGTCACCCTGTTCGCGGTCTGCGGTTTCACCGCCGGTTCCTGCACGATCTCGTTCGCCACGGCGCGGGAATACACAAATCCGTCGGTGTCCGGCATGACCCTGGGGCTGGTCAACTTGATGTCGATCGGCACCTCGGCGATCTTCCAATCGCTGATCGGCTGGTTCCTCGACCTCAATTGGGACGGGCGCAGCGACGCCGGCGCCCGGCTCTATTCCGAGGAGGCCTTCCAGATCGCCTTCCTCAGCCTCGTCTTCTGCGGGGTCGTCGCCATCGCGGCGGCGGCATCGATCCGCGAGACCTATTGCAAACCGTTACAGGAAACGCCGTAACCACATACTTTCTATGGCATTGGCCGGTTCCAGCCATTAACCTAGATGGCCATAGGGAAGGAACCGGGAAAACCATGACCGCCGATCTCGCATCGCGCTACGACCTGCGGGTCCCCCGCTACACCAGCTATCCGACCGCGCCGCATTTCAGCGATGCCGTGGGGCCGGAGACATATGGCGATTGGCTGGGTGGGCTGGCCGACGGCAGCGCGCTGTCCCTGTACTTCCATATCCCGTTCTGCGACACCCTGTGCTGGTTCTGCGGATGTCATACGACAATCGTCCGTAATTACAAACCGGTAAAGGCGTATATTGATTTACTGGTTCAGGAAATAGATCGGGTGGCGGAGCGGATCCCGGCCTCGGTCTCGGCGACCCATCTGCATTGGGGCGGCGGCAGCCCGACGATCCTAACCGGCGAGGACTGGCGATGGATTTCCGACCGCATCCGGTCGCGCTTTCCCGTCGCGGAAACCGCTGAAATCGCCGTCGAGATGGACCCCCGCGATACCACCGAGGATTATGTGCGCGATCTGGCCGCCGCCGGGGTCAACCGGGTCAGCATCGGCGTGCAGGATTTCGATCCGGTCGTGCAGAAGGCGGTCAACCGCATCCAGCCGTTCGACCAGACCAAGCGGGTCGCCGGTTGGCTGGCCAAGCACGGCATCCATACCCTCAACATGGACCTGATGTACGGCCTGCCCCACCAGACGGTCGAACGGGTCATCTCCATGGTCGATCAGGCCGTGACGCTGAACCCGCAACGCGTGGCTTTGTTCGGCTATGCCCATGTACCCTGGATGAAGGCGCACCAGAAGCTGATCCACGAGACCGACCTGCCGGGCACCACCGAGCGTTGGGA
>Ga0207799_100572_pt1 | contig 10385 bp, 12 predicted proteins | sample TtanPargueraPR_4_FD_187742 | JGI IMG/M metagenome (GOLD analysis project Ga0207799, IMG submission 187742) | Aerobic enrichment media microbial communities from Bioluminiscent Bay, La Parguera, Puerto Rico - Tt and M2 (SPAdes) | ecosystem: Environmental > Aquatic > Marine > Unclassified ... | reverse complement strand
TGCGGATATTCGAGGCCTCCAAGGTTACCTCGATCACCACAGGTGCCCCGGCCGCCGTCAGCACCGATCAGGCGCAGGTGGCCGCCGGTCACGTGGTGCTGGCCTGCAACGGCTATCTGGGCGGGCTGGAGCCGCGGGTGGCGGCGCGCGTCATGCCCATCAACAATTTCATCCTCGCCACCGAGCCGATGAGCGCGGAACAGCAGGAAGGCCTGATCCGCAACAACCACGCCGTGGCCGACAGCAAGTTCGTGGTGAACTATTTCCGCTTTTCCGAGGATCGCCGGCTGCTTTTCGGCGGGTCGGAATCCTACGGCTACCGCTTCCCGCGCGACATCGCCGCCAAGGTGCGCCGGCCGATGCTGGAAATCTTTCCGCAGCTCGCGGGCACGCGCATCGACTACGCCTGGGGCGGCACGCTGGCCATCACCATGAACCGCATGCCGCATTTCGAGCGGCTGGCGGGCAACATCCTCAGCCTGTCGGGCTATTCCGGCCACGGGCTGGCGATGGCGACGCTGGCGGGGCAGGTCGCGTCGGAGGCCATCGCGGGGCAGGCCGAGCGCTTTGACCTGATGGCGCGCGTGCCCAGCCCGCGCTTCCCGGGCGGGGCCGCGCTGCGCAGCCCGCTCTTGGTTCTGGCGATGGTCTGGTTCTCGCTGCGCGACCGGCTCTGACGGCTCAGGTGCTCTTGCCCAGTTCGCCGGTGTCCAGCACCGGCGCGACATCCAGATCCTCGGCGTCGAGCATCGCGGCCACCCGCTCCAGCGCCGAGATCAGCGACGCCTGCTCCCAATCCTCCAGCGCCTCGAACTTGCGCACGTAGCGCTGCTGCAGCGCGTCGGGCGCCTTTTCGATCGTCTCGCGGCCACGCTCTGTGATCACGATGTTGGTCTGGCGGCGGTCGGTCTCGCAGCGTTCGCGCGTGACCATGCCCTGGCGCACCAGCTTGTCCACCAGCGAGGTCACCGTGGCCTGCGAGATGCTCATCTGGCGCGAGATGTCCTTGGCGGTGCACAGCCGCCGCTCGGCCACCACCTGCAGCACCCGGAACTGCGCGGCCGTCAGTCCCGCGGCCTTGGCAAGATCGCGGCCGTAAAGCTCGGTCGCGCGCAGGATGCGGCGCAGGGCGATGAGGCTGGTGTCCGTGCGGTCCATCTGGCGGTCCATATGGGGATGTCTCCGTTCGTGATGCTTAGACTTTCGCAGAGCTTTGCGCGGTGTTCAATATCGCACGGCGCGGCGGTGCATTCGATTTTCAAAGGGAAATTCCTTTGAAAAACAGCTAAAATATACACGCTCATAGCGTCATTTCGGCGCAATGTGGCTTAATAATGCTTCGATAGTTGAAATTTTAGGAGCGGTCATATATTTAGTCTTTCAAATGAACGAGAGAGGTGTAATCCATTGCGCCAAATTACGAAGATGTTTCGATCCGCACAGGATGTGCAGCTGATCCTGCGCGAACCGCAGGCCGAGGATGGCGCCGCGATCTGGTCGCTGGTCCAGCGCTGCAAGCCGCTGGACGAGAACTCGATGTACTGCAACCTGATCCAGTGCGATCATTTCCGCGACACCTGCGTGGTGGCGGAAATGGGCGGTGAGATCGTGGGCTGGGTGTCGGCCTATGTGCTGCCCTACGACCCCGAGACGCTGTTCGTCTGGCAGGTCGCCGTCGCCGAAGAGGCGCGCGGCACCGGTCTGGGGTCGCGGATGCTGCAGGAGCTGCTGAGCCGCGACGCCGCCGAGGGTGTGCACAAGCTGCAGACCACCATCACCGCCGACAACGAGGCGTCCTGGGCGCTGTTCCGGCGCTTTGCCGACCGCATGGACGGCGAGCTGGAATCGCAGGCCCATTTCACCCGCGACAGCCATTTCCGCGGGATGCACGCGACCGAGCACATGGTCACCATCACCATGGCCGAGCGCATGCGCAAGGCGGCATGACCCTGCCGCGCCCGCCAATCCTTTCAATCCCCCTCCCCAAAGGAGCCCCCATGTCGACTGATACGTCAGCCGAAATTTCGATTTTCAAGCGCCGCGAATCCGAGGCGCGCAGTTATTGCCGTGGTTTCGACACGGTGTTCACCTCTGCCCAGGGCTCGGAAATGACCGATGCCGAAGGGCGCAGCTATATCGACTTCCTGGCCGGCTGTTCCTCGCTGAACTACGGCCACAACGACCCGGACATGAAGGCCGCGCTGGTCGATCACATCACCAGCGATGGCATCGCGCATGGCCTGGACCTGCACACCGGGACCAAGGCCGGTTTCCTGGAGGCGTTCGAACGCCACATCCTGAAACCGCGCGGCATGGACCACAAGGTGATGTTCACCGGCCCCACCGGCGCCAACGCCGTCGAGGCCGCGATGAAGATCGCGCGCAAGGTGACCGGGCGGACCAACATCGTCGCCTTCACCAACGGCTTCCATGGCGTGACCATGGGCGCGCTGGCCGCGACCGGCAACAGCTATCACCGCGGCGGCGCGGGGATGACCCTCAACGGTGTCACCCGCATGCCCTTCGACGGTTACATGGGCGACAGCGTCGATACCGCCGAGTTGCTGGAGAAGATGCTGAGCGACAAGTCCAGCGGCCTGGATGCGCCTGCGGCGATCATCCTGGAAACCGTCCAAGGCGAAGGCGGCCTGAACGCCGCGCGCCCCGAATGGGTACGCCGCGTGGCCGAACTTGCCCGCGAACACGGTGCGCTGCTGATCATCGATGACATCCAGGCCGGCTGCGGCCGGACCGGCACCTTCTTCTCCTTCGAGGAGATGGGCGTCACCCCGGATATCGTGACCATGGCCAAATCGGTCTCGGGCTTCGGCCTGCCGATGGCGCTGATGCTGGTGCGTCCCGAACACGACGTGTTCGGCCCGGCCGAGCATAACGGTACCTTCCGCGGCAACACCCACGCCTTCGTCACCGCCCGCGTCGCGATCGAGAAATTCTGGTCCGACCGCGCCTTCCAGGACAGCATCGCCGCCAAGGCGATGATCCTGACCACCGCGCTGGGCGAGCTGGCCGAGATGGTCCCCGGTGCCTTCCTCAAGGGCCGCGGCCTGATGCAGGGCGTCGATGTCGGCTCGGGCGAGTTGGCCGGCGAGATCTGCGCACGCGCCTTCCAGAAGGGCCTGATCATCGAGACCTCGGGTCCCGAGGACCAGGTGGTCAAGGTGCTTGCACCGCTCACCACGCCGGAAGAGACTTTCCGCAAGGGCCTGAACATCCTGCTGGATGCGGCCCGCGACGTGACGACCAAAATCAAGATCGCAGCGGAGTAAGACATAATGATCGTGCGTGACCTCAACGAACTGAAAAACACCGACCGCGCTGTTTCGGATGCGCAGTGGACCTCGGTCCGCATGCTGCTGGCCGATGACGGGATGGGGTTCAGCTTCCACATCACCTATCTCGAGGCCGGCTCCGAGCACGAGTTCGAGTACAAGAACCATTTCGAGAGCGTCTTCTGCATGCAGGGCAAGGGCTCGATCACCGATCTGAAGACCGGCAAGACCTACCAGATCACGCCCGGCGTCATGTACGCCCTGAACGAGCATGACCGCCACATCCTGCGCGCCGAAGAGGAGCTGGTGATGGCCTGCGTGTTCAACCCGCCGGTGACCGGCAAAGAGGTGCACCAGGCCGACGGTTCCTACGCCCTCGTGGACAGTTAAAAAGGGCCCGGCCAACATGCCGGGCAGATCAGATGAATTTTCCTGACCATTCCGTCGAGAAGATCGGCGGCACATCCATGAGCCGTGTCCGCGAACTCAGGGACACGCTCTTCATCGGCTCCCGCAAGGGGGCCGACCTCTATCACCGGATTTTCGTGGTGTCGGCCTTCGGCGGCATCACCAACCTGTTGCTGGAGCACAAGAAAACCGGCGAGCCGGGCGTCTATGCGCTGTTTTCCAACGCCGATAACGACCACGGCTGGCTGGACGCGCTGACCCGCGTGGCCGAGGCCATGGCCGAGGCCCACGAGAAGGTGCTCGATCATCCGGCCGACCTGTCGGCGGCGAACGAATTCGTCCGCGAACGGATCGAGGGCGCGCGCAGTTGCCTGTTCGACCTGCAGCGCCTGTGCTCCTACGGCCATTTCCGGCTGTCCGACCACATGCTGGTGATCCGCGAGCTGCTGTCGGGCCTGGGCGAGGCGCATTCGGCCTTCGTCACCTCGCTGCTGCTGCAGCGGGCGGGCGTGAACGCGCGGTTCGTGGACCTGAGCGGCTGGCGCGACGAGGGCGAGTACGACCTCGACGAACGCATCAATTCCGCTTTCGAAGGGGTCGACGTGAGTTCCGAGATGCCCATCGTGACCGGCTATGCGCAATGCACCGAGGGCCTGATGCGCGAGTTCGACCGCGGCTATTCCGAGGTGACCTTCTCGCGTCTGGCGGCGCTGACCGGCGCGCGCGAGGCGATCATCCACAAGGAATTCCATCTCTCTTCGGCCGATCCCAATCTCGTGGGTGAGGAGGCCGTGCGAAAGCTGGGCCACACCAATTACGATGTCGCCGACCAGTTGTCGAACATGGGGATGGAGGCGATCCACCCCAAGGCCGCCAAGACCCTGCGCCAGGCCGATGTGCCGCTGCGGGTGACCAACGCCTTCGACCCGGGCGATCCCGGCACGCTGATCGACGATCAGCCGGCCAAGGAGCCGGCGGTCGAGATCGTGACCGGCCTCGACGTCATGTCGATCGAGCTGTTCGAGCAGGACATGGTGGGCGTGAAGGGCTACGACGCCGCCTTCCTCGAGGCGCTGCGCCGCCACGACCTGCGGATCGTGTCCAAGACCTCGAACGCCAACACCATCACCCATTACGTCGAGGCCTCGCTCAAGGCCGTGCGCCGGGTGATGCGCGAGCTCGAGCGTCAGTTCCCCTCGGCCACGCTGACCGTGCGCGGGCTGTCCATCGCCTCGGCCATCGGGCGCGACCTGTCCGGCCTGTCGGTTCTGACCCGCGGCCTCGTGGCCTTGGCCGACAGCGGCGTCGAGGTGATCGCTGCACAGCAGAACTCGCGCAATGTCGACGTCCAGTTCGTGGTCGAGCGCGATCAGCTCAAGCCCGCGATCCACGCGCTGCATAACGAGTTGCTGCCGGCGGCCGACACCGCCGCCGAGAAACGCGCCGCCTGAATATCGTGCCCCGCCCCTTGATCCAAGGGGCGGGGCACATTTCCCCACGCCCTTTCCGCCATTGGTTCAGGAGCAGCTTTTCCCTGCTCACCCGCCCCGCGCCGGCACCTTCGCCACGGGCGCGACCTTGACTTACCGCCGGTGCCGGGCCTTCATCGCAACAGCACGCCTTTCTGGCCGGAGCCCTCATGCCGATCGCCCTGCTGCTTGCCATCGTCCTTGCGCTGATCCTGCTTAACGGGTTCTTCGCCATGGCCGAGATGGCCATCGTTGCCTCGACCGAGACCCGTCTGGCAGAGCGTGCGCAGCAGGGATCGCGCGGCGCCGCTCAGGCCTTGCGCCTGATGCGGCGACCGGGACGCTTTCTGTCTTCCGTCCAGATCGGGATCACCCTGGTCGGTGTCCTCGCCTCGGCCTTTTCCGGCGCAACCATCGCGGCGCGCTTTGGCACCTGGCTCGACGCCGTGCCCTGGATCGCCCCGCATGGCGAGACGGTGGCCTTTGCCGCGGTGGTGGCCATGATCACCTTTGCCTCCGTGGTGCTGGGCGAACTGGTGCCCAAGCGCATTGCGCTGGCCGACCCCGAGGCCATCGCCATCATCGTCGCGCCGCCCCTGGCGCTGATCGCGGCCCTGCTGCGTCCGGCGGTGTGGCTGCTGAGCGGCAGCAGCGAGGCGCTGGTGCGGCTCCTGCGCATCCCCGAAGGCACCCGCGACCGCGCCACCGAGGAAGACCTGCGGCACCTGCTGGCCGAGGCCACCCGCGCCCATACCATCGATCCTGAAGAAGAGGCCATGGTGCACCGGGTGATCCGGCTGGCCGACCGTTCGGTGCAGACGATCATGACCCCGCGGATCGACGTCGTCTGGGTCGACCTCGACCTGCCCCCGGATCAGGCCGCGCGGCAACTCGGCACCGCGCCCCATGCCCGCGTGGTGGCCGCGCGCGGCACCATCGACCGGGCCGAGGGGGCGATCCGCGTGCGCGACCTGGCGCGCGCGATGCTCGATGAACGGCATCCCGACCTGGATACGCTGGTCCGTCCCGCGGCCATCCTGCCCGATACGGCCAGCATCGTTGCCGCGCTGGCAGCCTTTCGCCGGACGCCCACCCATATTGCGCTGGTGATCGACGAACATGGCGGGCTGCAGGGCATCGTGACCCCCACCGATATTCTCGAGGCGATCACCGGCGCGCTAGCCGAGGATCGCGAGCCGGCCGAGCCGCTGATCCGCCCCCATTCCGGCGGATACCTCGTCGACGGCCGCACCCCGGTGGATGAACTGCGCACCCGGCTGGGACTGGCGCCGGAGGTCAGCGAAGACATCCAGTCGGCGGCCGGGCTGGTGATGGACCGGCTGGGACACCTGCCCGCCGAGGGCGACTCCGTCTCCATCGCCGGCTGGCATTTCGAGGTGCTGGATATGGACGGGCGGCGCATCGACAAGCTGTTCCTGCGCGCGCCGCGGGAAAATGCCAATTGATATAGCCCCTTGCGGCAGTGCCGGACGGGCGCAATGATGGGCACGGCAGATCGAAAGCGCAGCCCATGACCGAAACCGAGACGGCAGCAGCGCCACAGGTGGAAGAGGCACCGACCGGCCGCGTCACCGCGATCCGCGGCGCGGTGGTAGAGGTGCGTTTTCCCGGCCCTGCGCCGGCGATCAACACCCGCCTTCTGGCCGGGCCCGAGCAGGCCTGCGTGATCGAGGTGGCCAGCCTGATCGACCGGCACACCGTGCGCGGGCTGGTCCTGAACCCGGCCGAGCGCGTGGCGCTGGGCATGGCCGTCACCGATACCGGCGCGCCGCTGCAGGCGCCGGTGGGCGAGGGCGTGCTGGGGCGCATGATCGACGTGTTCGGCCATCCGCTCGACGGCAAGGGGCCGCTGGAAAACGTGCAATACGCACCCATCCACCGCCCGCCCGTGCCGCTGACCCGGCGCCGCCCCGGCGGCGAGATCTTCCAGACCGGGATCAAGGCCATCGACCTGCTGTCGCCGATCGAGAGGGGCGGCAAGGCGGGGCTGTTCGGCGGCGCGGGCGTGGGCAAGACCGTTCTGATCACCGAGATCATCCACAACATGGTCGCCGAATACGAGGGCGTGAGCCTGTTCTGCGGCATCGGCGAACGCAGCCGCGAGGCCGAGGAGCTTTATCGCGAGATGCGCGCCAGCGGCGTGCTCGACGGGGCGGTCCTGGTGTTCGGCCAGATGAACGAAGCCCCCGGCGCGCGGTTCCGCGTGGCCCACACCGCCCTGACCATCGCCGAGCATTTCCGCGACGCCCAGCACCGCGACGTGCTGGTGCTGATCGACAACATCTTCCGCTTCGTGCAGGCCGGGGCCGAGGTCTCGGGCCTGCTGGGCAACATCCCCTCGCGGGTCGGCTATCAGCCGACGCTGGGGTCCGAGCTGGGCGCGCTGGAAGAGCGGATCTGCAACACCGATGCCGGCGCCATCACCTCGATCCAGGCGGTCTATGTGCCCGCGGACGATTTCACCGACCCCGCGGCGACGCATGTGTTTTCGCATCTCTCCGCTTCGGTCGCCCTGTCGCGCAAACGCGCGAGCGAGGGGCTTTACCCCGCCATCGATCCGCTGAAATCGGCCTCCAAGATGCTGACGCCGGGCACCGTTTCGGACCGCCATTACGACGTCGCCCGCGCCGTGCGGCGCGAGCTGGCGGAATACGAGGCGCTGTCGGACATCATCGCCATGCTGGGGCTTGAGGAGCTGTCCGAGGCCGACCGCGCCATCGTGGCCCGCGCGCGCCGGCTGGAGCGGTTCCTGACCCAGCCCTTCTTCACCACCGAGCAGTTCACCGGCCTGCCCGGCCGCTTCGTGTCGCTGGAGGACACGCTGGAGGGCTGCGCGCGCATCCTGTCTGGCGAGCTTTCGAAGCTGCCCGAGAGTGCCTTCTACATGACCGGCACCATCGACGAGGTCGTGGCGCGCGCCGAAGAGGGGGCAGCATGAGGCTGATCGTTCTGACCCCCGACGAGCATCTGTTCGACGGCTCCGTCACCAAGGTGGTGGCCGAGGCCACGAACGGCTCGTTCGGGCTGCTGGAGCGGCATATCGACATGACCGCGCCGCTGGTCCCCGGCGTGCTGGTCTATACCGGCGAGGCGGGCGAGACCGGCTATTTCGGCATCGACGAGGGCGTGCTGGTGAAATGCGGCGACACCGTTTCCGTTGCCGTACGCCGGGCGGTGCGCGGGCGCCATCTGGAGGAACTGCGCCGGCTGGTCCGGGCCGAGTTCATGGCCGTGGACGAACAGGAACAGGTCGCGCGCAGCGCCCTGGCGCGGCTGGAGGCGGGCGTGGTGCGCCGGATGCTGGAACTGGAGCGCGGCGAATGACCGACGACGACCGCGAAAACAAGGCCGACGCCATCACGCGCAAGGCCGAACGCAAGGAGGCCGCGGAAAAGCGCGGCACCGGCCGCGGCGTCTGGTTCGGGCTGGGCATGTTCGGGCTTGTGGGCTGGGCGGTGGCGGTGCCCACGCTTTTGGGCATCGCGCTGGGCGTCTGGCTGGACCGGGTGCTGCCCGGCGGGTTTTCATGGACGCTGGCGCTGCTCTTGGCGGGCGTCGCACTGGGCTGCCTGAATGCCTGGTGGTGGATCAACAGGGAGAGCCGAGATGACTGACAGTATGACCTCTGCCGCGGGCCTTGTGCTGGCGCTGATCCTGGGGGCGGCCTTCGGTGCCATCTACCTGCGCCTGCTGTGGCGCGGCACGCGGCGCCTGGCCGAGGGCGACGCCAGCCCGGCCAGGCTGGCGCTGTCCTTTGGGCTGCGCATGGCGCTGGCGCTGGCGGCGATCGCGCTGGCGCTGAAGGCCGGCGCCGAGGCGGGCCACCTGCTGGCCGCGGCGCTGGGCTTTACGCTGATGCGGCATGTGCTGCTGCGCCGGGTCAAGAAACAGGGAGGCGCCTATGGAGATCAGCCCTGACGCCTGGGTCGTGCTGCATATCGGTCCCGTGCCGATCAATGCCACGATCTTCTTCACCTGGGTGGTGATGGCGCTGTTGGTGTTGTCGGCGCTGCTGGTGCGGCTGCGCCTGTCCTCCTCAGGCGAACTGACCCGCTGGCAAAACCTGTGGGAGGCGGTGATCGAGACCATGCGCGGCCAGATCCGCGAGGTCAGCGGGCAGGATCCCGGCCCCTACCTGCCCTTCGTGGGCACCCTGTTCGTGTTCATCGCAACCGCCAACATCCTGGCCGTGGTGCCGGGCTACGCGCCGCCCACCGGGTCGCTCTCCACCACCACGGCGCTGGCGCTTTGCGTGCTGATCGCGGTGCCGCTCTTCGGGTTGGCGCAGCGGGGGCTCGGGGGCTACCTGCGCTCCTACATCCAGCCCACGCCGCTGATGGCGCCGTTCAACATCATCGGAGAGATGTCGCGCACCCTGGCGCTGGCCATCCGCCTCTATGGCAACGTGATGAGCGGCACGGTGATCGCCGGCATCCTGATCTCCATCGCGCCCTTCTTCTTCCCCGTGCTGATGCAGATGCTGGGGCTGCTGACCGGCGTGATCCAGGCCTATATCTTTGCCATCCTCGCGATGGTCTACATCGCCTCGGCGACCCGCAACCGCGCGGGGGCAGGGGCAGCGAAAGGAGACCGAAATGATTGACGCAACCCTGATCGGGCTGGTCTCGATCGTGACCGCGGGGCTGACCATCGCCATCGGTTCGCTCGGCCCGGCCTTCGGCGAGGCGCGCGCCGCCTCGCAGGCGCTGGCCTCGATCGCGCAGCAGCCGGACGAGGCCAACGTGATCACCCGCACCCTGTTCGTCAGCCTGGCGATGATCGAGTCGACCGCGATCTACTGTTTCGTGGTGGCCATGATCCTGGTCTTCGCCAATCCCTTCTGGGACGCGGCGCTGGCCTCGGCGGGGGCCGGGGGCTAGGCCATGCAGATCGACTGGATCACCGTCGCCGCGCAGATTGTGAACTTCCTGGTTCTGGTCTGGCTGCTGCAGCGCCTGCTCTACCGCCCGGTCACGCGGGCGATGGAGCAGCGCGCAGCGGCGATCCGGGAAAATTTCGACGAGGCCGCGCGCCGCGAGGCCGAGGCATTGGCCGAGGCCGACCGCCTGCGCCTGGCACAGCAGGAGCTGGAGCGCCAACGCGCCGAAATGCTCGCCGCCGCGCAGGCCGAGGCGCATGACCTGCGCCAGCGCCTCGAGGCCGAGGCTCGCGATGCCGTGGCGGGCCGCCGTGCTGC
>Ga0207799_100571_pt1 | contig 10445 bp, 9 predicted proteins | sample TtanPargueraPR_4_FD_187742 | JGI IMG/M metagenome (GOLD analysis project Ga0207799, IMG submission 187742) | Aerobic enrichment media microbial communities from Bioluminiscent Bay, La Parguera, Puerto Rico - Tt and M2 (SPAdes) | ecosystem: Environmental > Aquatic > Marine > Unclassified ... | reverse complement strand
TGGAGGAGGCCGGGCTGCTGTTCGCCCCGCACACCTCTGCCGGGCGGCTGCCGACCGACGCCGGGCTGCGGCTGTTCGTCGACGGCCTGCTGGAAGTCGGCAACCTGAGCACCGACGAGCGGACCAACATCGAAAGCCTGTGCGCCGGCAGCGGCCACAGCGTCCAGGGCATCCTGGAGGAGGTCTCGCAGACGCTGTCGGGGCTGACCGGCTGCGCCGGGCTGGTCCTGGCGCCGAAGACCTCCAGCCCGCTGCGCCATATCGAATTCCTGCCGCTCAGCCCCGGCCGGGCGCTGGTCGTCCTGGTGGCGGAGAACGGCGTCGTCGAGAACCGCATCATCGAGACGCCGCCTAGCCTGCCGCCCTCGGCCCTGGTCGAGGCGACCAACTATCTGAGCGCCCGCCTGGTCGGCCGCACCCTGAACGACGCCTTCGAGGAGATCATGGCCGAGCTGGAGGCGCATCGCGCCGAGCTCGACGCCCTGACGTCCAGCGTCGTCGAGAAGGGGCTGGCCACCTGGACCGGCCAGGAGAGCGAGCCGCGCCTGATCGTCCACGGCCGCGCCCACCTGCTCGACGAGGTGACGGCGGCGGCCGACCTGGAACGTATCCGCGGTCTGTTCGAGGCGCTGGAGACCAAGGAAACCATGCTGAAGATGCTTTCCATGGCCGACACGGCGGAGGGCGTGCAGATTTTCATCGGATCGGACAACAAGCTGTTCAGCCTGGCCGGCTGCTCGATGATCGTTGGGTCCTACCAGAACACCCAGAACCAGGTTCTCGGCGCCATCGGCGTCATCGGCCCGACGCGCATGAACTACGCGCGGATCATCCCGATGGTGGATTTCACCGCCAAGCTGATCGGCCGACTCATCGGTTAACACAAACGGAAAGAACGATGTCAGAGGAAACAAAGCAGACCCCTGAAACCGAAGCGGAAGCCGAGACCGAGGCTCCCGAAACCCAGCCGGAGACGGACGAGACGGAAGCGGAAGCTCCGGAAGGCCCGGAGGTCGTGGAAGTCGAGGCCAGCGCGGCCGACGGCGACGCGAAGACCTACGAGGAACTGGAGGCGGAGGTCGCCGACCTCAAGGACAAGCTGTTGCGCGCCATGGCGGAAACCGAGAACATCCGCCGCCGCGCCGCCCGCGACAAGCAGGACGCCAGCAAATATGCCATCGCTGGTTTCGCTCGCGAAATGGTTTCCGTGGCCGACAACCTGGGCCGCGCCCTGGAGCATGTGAGCGCCGAGGCCCGGGCCGGGGACGAGGCCATCGATTCCTTGGCCACCGGCGTCGAGATGACCGAGAAGGTCATGCTGGGCGCGCTCGAGCGTTTCGGCATCCAGCCGATCGAGGCGCTGGGCAAGAAGTTCGACCATAACCTCCACGAGGCGATGTTCGAGGTGCCGGACCCGAGCCAGCCCTCGGGCACGGTGGTGCAGGAGGTGGAGAAGGGCTACATGCTGGCCGACCGCCTGTTGCGTCCGGCCCGGGTCGGCGTGTCCAAGGGCGGCCCGGCCGCGCCGAACGGCGACGGCGGTTCCGAAGGCGCCGAAGCCGAGGATGCCGTGGCCGCCAAGGAGCACCGCGAGGTCTACGAAAAGCGCACCGACTCCCAGGCCGGATCGTCGTCCGACTCCGGCGGCAAGATCGACGAGCAGTTCTGAGAGGGCATTCTCCGAACCCGTCATGTGCGGACCCGGTCCGTGCACCCATGGGCAATCGCGATACAGGCGGTGAGTGCGGGCCCCCGGACCATGTCCGGGGGCGACGCTTTTCCGCGCCCTGGGCCATGCCGGGAGAGATCGAGACGCGGGGAACAGCCTCCCCCGTGGCTGAACGGGGAATTGAAACACGGAGGGCGCCAGAGCTTGCCTTCCGTGAAGGCAGGGAGACACAGAGATCACCGAGGGGTGTTGGTCCGTTCTTGCGTCATTGCCCGGCGAAGTCCGGGCAATCCAGACCTCCGGGGAACTAGATGCCCCGGACTTCGTGTTCAGCCTGGGGGCATGACGACAGCCTGAGGCAGAGCTTCCTCGGTGATCTCTGTGCCTCCTCTGCGCCCTCTGTGTTTCCATTACCCGGTTGAACCGGAACCGGCATTTTTCCATTTTGAGACAAAGGGTTACGCCATATTCGATCAACCGGATTGCCGGTGCGGCGGCCCGGCGGGAGAAGTCAGAACAACGATCCCTGATCGCCGCCGGAAGATTGTTTCGTAATCGAAACATCTGGCGGCGCGACCAGGAACTCGCCGGCCGGGTCGTGTTCCTTGAACCGGCGCTTGGCCAAAGTCCGGTTCTGCACCGCGTAGCAGTAGACGCAGCCGTGCGGGCAGGTGTCGTACTCGCCGATGTCGCGCGAGGCGTCGCAGGCGCAAGTCTTGCGGTGCGGCTTGCGTTTGGCGGCGATGGCGTGCCCGGCGATGTCGCTCAGCCGCCGCGTGTCGATGCAGCTCGCCTCGCCGACGCCGGGGATCAGCATTTCCGGCTGGCCGCACAGGGTCAGGCGCATGCCGTGGGCGGCGGCGGTCTGCGCCTGATCGCCCAGCAGGGCCTCGCGCTCATCGGGTGACGGGTCGCGCCAGGTAAAGCCATGGGCGCGGGCCGCAACGGCCAGGTTGCGCCGCGTTTTTCGATATTGTTGCGCAATCGAAACAACAACCTCGTCGACCGCGCCTTCCAGGCTTCGGGCCAGCCGGGCGAAGGTTTCGCGGTGCCAGGCGGGCGGGGTGAGCGAGGTCAGCAGGATCGGGTCGTAGCGCCAGACCCCGGCGCGCGGCCCGAAGTCGCGGGCCAGGTCGCGCAGGTGGGAAGCGGCCTGCCCGGGCGCGACGGTGGCGGCATCGAGGGCGCGCGGGTACCCGGTGATGGTGTACTGGACGCAGAAGGGGATTGCCAAATCGCGCACCTTTTCCAGGGCCGGGCCGAAGGGCCCCAGGTTGCGGGTCCAGAAGACGAAGGCGTCGACCGCGCCGGGGGTCAGCTCGATGCGCGACACCTGGCGGCCGTAGGGGTTGACCGTGCGGCAATATCCGGCCGCCAGGCGGCCGGCGAACCACTCGCCGTAGAAGGCCGGGATGTCGGTCTTGTAGCTGGCGGAAACGATCATGCGGCGCCTGTTTTGCTGCCGCCCGCGAGGGCCGGACACCGGCGGGGTTTCGGGCGGGATTTCCGGTTTCCGGGCGCAAACCGGGACGGCCGGGGCCGCGTTCAACCGGGGGGCGCGGAAATCCGGGGTCTCGGGACGGTTGCGCGACAATTCTTACCGCCTTATATAACGCCCAGACAGCCGCGGAAAAGCGGAGCTTTGGATTTCAACCGAACCCAGGGGGTTTCCGTGGTGCTTTAAAGGCCATGGGGATCTGCCGCAACGAATGAGGAAGCAATGAGCAAGGTTATCGGTATTGACCTCGGGACCACCAACTCCTGCGTGGCCGTCATGGACGGGAGCGAGGCCCGGGTCATCGAGAACAACGAGGGCGCGCGGACCACGCCGTCCATGGTCGCCTTCGCCGAAGGCGGCGAGAAACTGGTCGGACAATCGGCGAAACGCCAGGCCGTGACCAATCCGGAAAACACCGTTTTCGCGATCAAGCGCCTGATCGGCCGCCCCTTCGACGATCCCATGACCTCCAAGGACAAGGACATGGTCTCCTATCAGATCGTCAAGGCGGACAACGGCGACGCCTGGGTCCAGCTCGACGGCCAGAAGATGAGCCCGAGCCAGATCAGTGCGTTCATCCTTCAGAAGATGAAGGAGACCGCCGAGAGCTATCTGGGCGAGACCGTGACCCAGGCCGTGATCACCGTCCCGGCCTACTTCAATGATTCCCAGCGTCAGGCGACCAAGGACGCCGGCAAGATCGCCGGCCTCGAGGTCCTGCGCATCATCAACGAGCCGACCGCCGCCGCGCTCGCCTACGGGCTTGAGCGGAAGGGCAGCGGCACCGTCGCGGTCTACGACCTCGGCGGCGGCACCTTCGACATCTCGGTCCTGGAGATCGGCGACGGCGTCTTCGAGGTGAAGTCGACCAACGGCGACACCTTCCTGGGCGGCGAGGACTTCGATAAGAAGATCATCGACTACCTGGCCGAGGAGTTCGAGAAGGAGAACGGCATCGACCTGCGCAAGGACAAGCTCGCCCTGCAGCGCCTCAAGGAGGGCGCCGAGAAGGCGAAGATCGAGCTGTCCAGCGCCATGCAGACGGAAGTGAACCTGCCGTTCATCACCGCCGACGCCAGCGGGCCGAAGCATCTGAACATCAAGCTGACCCGCGCCAAGCTGGAAGCGCTGGTCGAAGACCTGGTGCAGCGGACCATTGCGCCGTGCAAGGCGGCCCTGAAGGACGCGGGCGTCTCGGCCGGCGAGATCGACGAGGTGATCCTGGTCGGCGGCATGACCCGCATGCCGAAGGTCGTCGAGACGGTGAAGAACTTCTTCGGCCGCGAGCCGCACAAGGGCGTGAACCCGGACGAGGTCGTGGCCCTCGGCGCCGCCATCCAGGGCGGCGTGCTGAAGGGCGACGTCAAGGACGTGCTGCTGCTCGACGTGACCCCGTTGAGCCTGGGCATCGAGACCCTGGGCGGCGTGTTCACCCGGCTGATCGACCGCAACACCACGATCCCGACCCGCAAGAGCCAGGTCTTCTCGACCGCCGAGGACAACCAGAACGCGGTGACCATCCGGGTGTTCCAGGGCGAGCGCGAAATGGCGGCCGACAACAAGCTGCTCGGCCAGTTCGACCTGATGGGCATCCCGCCGGCACCGCGCGGCATGCCGCAGATCGAGGTCACCTTCGACATCGACGCCAACGGCATCGTCAACGTCTCGGCCAAGGACAAGGCCACCGGCAAGGAGCAGCAGATCCGCATCCAGGCCTCGGGCGGCCTGTCGGACGGCGATATCGACCGGATGGTCCGCGAGGCCGAACAGCACGCCGACGAGGACAAGAAGCGCAAGGAGCTGATCGAGGCCCGCAACCAGGCCGACTCGCTGGTCTACACCACCGAGAAGAACCTCAAGGAGTACGGCGACAAGGTCGACGGGGCCGAGAAGCAGGCCATCGAAACCGCCTTGGCCGACCTCAAGGATGCGTTGAACGGCGAGGATCCGGACGCCATCAAGGCCAAGACCGAGGCCCTGATGCAGGCGTCGATGAAGCTCGGCGAGGCCATGTACAAGGCCAGCCAGGAAGCCGGCCCCGATGCGGGCGCGGCGGGGGATGGGGCCTCCGCCGGCACGGGTTCCGGGTCGTCCGGCTCGTCTTCGTCCTCGTCCTCCGACGAGACCGTGGTCGACGCCGACTTCGAGGAAGTCGATCCGGACAACGCAGACAAGAAGTAACGGCCGTAACGGCCGCAACCGCCGGGGGTGACGCGGACCGCCGCAGCACCCCCGGCCGCGCGCCGTACCGGCGCAGAAGCGCGGATCGGGACCGATGGCGAAGGAAGACTATTACAAGACCTTGGGGGTCGAGCGGGGCGCCGCGACGGACGAGATCCGGAAGGCTTACCGCAAGCTCGCCATGAAGTACCACCCGGATCGCAATCCGGGGGACAAGGCGGCTGAGCAGAAGTTCAAGGAAATCAACGAAGCCCACGACATCCTGAAGGATGAACAGAAGCGCGCGGCCTACGACCAGTACGGCCATGCCGCCTTCGAGCAGGGCGGCCCCGGCGCGGGCGGCTTTGGCGGCGGCGGCCCGTTCGGCGGCGGCTTCGCCCAGGCGGGCGGCTTCGGCGACATCTTCGAGGAGATGTTCGGCGATTTCATGGGCGCGGGCGGCCGCCGCGGCGGCGGTGGTGGCGGCGCGGCGCGGGGCAGCGACCTGCGCTACAACCTGGAAGTCACCCTGGAGCAGGTCTACAAGGGCGCCAAGACGCAGATTAGGGTGCCGACCTCGGTGCCCTGCGGCGAATGCAAGGGCACCGGCGCGGCCGGCGGCGCGGCGCCGCAGACCTGCCCGACCTGTAACGGCCATGGCCGGGTGCGGGCGCAGTCGGGCTTCTTCACCGTCGAGCGCACCTGTCCGACCTGCCAGGGCGTCGGGCAGATCATCAAGGACCCCTGCCGGGCCTGCGGCGGTACCGGCCGCGTGCGTAAGGAAAAGACCCTGTCGGTCAACATCCCGGCCGGGGTCGAGGACGGCACCCGTATCCGTCTCGCCGGCGAGGGCGAGGCCGGCATGCGCGGCGCGCCGGCGGGCGACCTGTATATCTTCCTGACGGTGGCGCCGCACCGCTTCTTCCAGCGCGACGGCGCCAACGTCTATTGCCGGGTGCCGATCCCGATGACCACGGCGGCGCTCGGCGGCAGCGTCGAGGTGCCGACCCTGGGCGGCAAGCGGGCCCGCATCTCCATTCCGGCGGGCACCCAGAGCGGCCATCAGTTCCGCCTGTCCGGCAAGGGCATGCCGGTGCTGCGCTCGACGGCGCACGGCGACATGTTCGTCCAGACGGTGGTCGAGACGCCGGTCAACCTGACCAAGAAACAGCGCGAGCTGTTGCAGCAGTTCGAGCAGGACAGCAGCGCCGAGAAGACCAGCCCGGAATCGGCCGGCTTCTTCTCCAAGGTCAAGGAACTCTGGGAAGATTTGAAGGACTGACGTCCGCCATATCTATTTATTTCGAATCCGGAATGAGCGCTTCCGGGTTCCATCCGCTCGGGGGAGGGAAAGCATGAAGATCGGAATCGTCGGATGCGGCGGCCGGATGGGCCGGATGCTGAGCGCCGGGGTCCTGGCCACCGAGGGCCTCGAGTTGGCCGGCGGCAGCGAGCGGCCGGGTAGCGAGGCGATCGGCAAGGATGTCGCCGTCCTCGCCGGGGGCGAACCCTCGGGACTCCTGGTCACCGACGACGCGGCCGCGGTGTTCGCCGCCGCCGACCTGGTGATCGACTTCACCCTGCCCGACGCCACGGCCAAGCACGTGGAAATGGCCGCCGAGCACGGCACGGCGATGATCATCGGCACCACCGGCCTGCCGGCGGATCTGCAGCCGGCGATCGATGCCCTGGCCAGGAAGGTTCCGGTCGTCCAGGCCGCCAACATGAGCGTCGGCATCAACCTGCTGCTTGGCCTGGTCGAGCAGGTCGCCAAGACCCTCGGAGATGATTTCGATATCGAAATAATAGAGATGCACCACCGTCATAAGGTGGATGCCCCCTCGGGCACCGCGCTGGCCCTCGGCCAGGCCGCGGCGGACGGGCGCGGGGTCGATCTCGACGCCGTGTCGCAGCGGGTGCGCGACGGCCATACCGGCGAGCGCAAGCGCGGCGACATCGGTTTCGCCACCCTGCGGGGCGGCGACGTGGCGGGCGACCATACGGTGCTGTTCGCCGGGGACGCCGAGCGGATCGAACTGAGCCACAAGGCCGGTTCGCGGGCCATTTTCGTGCGCGGCGCGCTGCGCGCCGCCCTGTGGATCGACGGCAAGGCGCCCGGTCTCTATTCCATGCGGGATGTTCTCGGCTTGAGCTGAGGCCCTAGACGGGTGCCGGGGCGCAGGGCGCGTCCGGCACCGGACGGGGCCGCGCCGCCCGCATCTCCGGCATTCCGGATAGCGGCGCCAGGACGCGGCGCAGGGTGTCGGCCAGTTCCCGCCGCTCGCGCGGCGCCAGGAACGACCCCACGGCGATTTGCCGGCCGTGCGACGTCAGGGTCACCGGCCCGTCTTCCGAGGGCATACCGACGCGCAGCCAGTAGGGGGCGACCGACCATTCGGCCCGGCGGCCGCGCCGGTCGGTCCGGTGGATCTTCACTTCTCGTTCCGTAATCGAAATGATCTCTTCCCGGATATCGTCGCGCCGCCGTGACAGGCGTAGCGCGACGTAGAGTGCCACCACGTCGAGCCCGAGAAATCCGGTCACCGGCCAGGCCCCCGCCGCGATGAAGGCGCATGAGGAGACGCCGAGCACCCCGGCGACCAGGGTGACGGCGATCCGCTGGCCGCCCCGGCCGAGACTGCGGTTCGGCTTAAGGACAGTCCGATACAGGACGGTTGGCGTGGCGGCCGCTGTCGAAGGCATGCGAGTCCCCTGCCGGTGAGTCCTGCATATAGGAATTCTCCGGCAGCAGACCAGGGGCGATCTGGTCGATCTGGGCGGCTTCCCAGCCGATCATCGCGGCCCGCCGCTCGCCGCCGCTCTGATAGGGAGCGAACAGGCTGGTGGTGGCCTGGCGCAGCATCGGCACCACGGCGTGGCAGGGAATGACGAAGGCGACCGGATTGGCATGGAGCGCGTTGCCGACCGCGCGGGCCGCCTTGGGGTGGCCGATCGCGGCGCCGATCTGCGAATAGGTGGCGAGCCGGCCGAGCGGCAGGCGCAGGGCGGCTTCCCAGACCTTGATCTGGAAGTTGGTGCCGGTGACGTGCAGGCGCAGCGGCGGCTTGCCGTCTTCGCAGCAGACGGGACCGTGGAAGATACGGTCGACCACGGCCTGGGCCTCCGCCGGCGCGCGCACCAGCTCGGCCGCCGGCCAGCGCCGCGACAGATCGGCCATGGCTTCCGCCTCCGAGCCGTCGGTCAGGAAGGTCAGGCGGCAGATGCCGCGGTCGGTCAGGCCGACCAGGGCCGGCCCGAAGGGCGAGCCGACGCTGCCGTAGCGGATCACCAGCCCTTCGCCGCGCCGCTTGATGTCGCCGGGCGACACGGCCTCGAAGTTGATGAACAGGTCGTGCAGCCGTCCGGGCCCGGAAAGCCCGGATTCCAGGCTGGCGTCGAGCACGCTGGCCGCGCCCTCCAGCATGGACCGGGCATGTTCCATGGTCAGATAGCCGAGGAAGCGTTTGGGGCTGACTCCCGCCCAGCGGGTGAACAGCCTCTGGAAGTGGTAAGGGCTGACGTGCGCGGCCTGGGCGATGTCGTCCAGCCCGGGCTGCTCACGCCGGTGGTCGGCGATGAAGCGCACCGCGCGCTCGATCCGCCGATAGTCCTGACTGAGGATCTCCAGGGGCGTCTGTTCATTCATCGTCGTTGCCTCGGGACCTTTTCACGGGACCTGTACCGAAATCCGGCTGTCCGGTTATTGCCGCCAGAAGGGCTTGGTCGCTTCGCGCCGCACCTCGCAGGACGAAATGCCAAGATCCTTCAGCATGTAGTCGTTCATCGCGGCCAGCTGACGCCGGGTCTTCTGCCGCTGCCGATACAGGCGAATCCTCGCCAGGAAGTTGAGCCATGTAAGTACCATACCCGAGAAGATATGACGGTCCCGGCGGGCCTCCCACCCGAATCTTGCTCAATGTCGGGCGGCGGGCTAATTTCGGCGTCATCATGAAAGCCGCCGACATCGATACCTTCTATGCCCGCCTGGCCGAGGTCAACCCCGAGCCGAAGAGCGAGCTGCAATACGTCAACCCGTACACCCTGCTGGTCGCCGTGGTGCTGTCGGCCCAGGCGACCGACGTCGGGGTCAACAAGGCGACCAAGGCGCTGTTCGCCGAGGCCGACACGCCGGAGAAGATGCTCGCCCTCGGCGAGGCCCGGCTGAAGGACCACATCAAGACCATCGGCCTGTTCAACGCCAAGGCGAAGAACGTGATCGGGCTGAGCCGGATCCTGGTCGAGCAGCACGAAAGCCGAGTGCCGCGCGACCGCGAGGCGCTGGAGGCGCTGCCCGGCGTCGGTCGGAAGACCGCCAACGTGGTGCTCAACGTGGCCTTCGGCGAACCGACCATCGCCGTCGACACCCACATCTTCCGGGTCGGCAACCGCACCGGCCTGGCCCCCGGCAAGACGCCGCTGGAGGTCGAGAAGAAGCTGGAGAAAGTTACGCCAGCGAAATGGAAATTGCACGCCCACCACTGGCTGATCCTGCACGGGCGCTACATCTGCAAGGCGCGCAAGCCCGACTGCCCGGCCTGCGCGGTCGCCGACCTGTGCGGCTTCAAGGGAAAGCTGACGGCCTAGGCCCGGACTCTCAGCCGCCGCCCTCGTTGGCGGGCTGGCGGGCCTGCAGCAGGCTGAAGTAGCAGGCGCGGGCCGGGACGCGGGCAACGGTGCGGCCGCGGGCCTCCAGGTGGATGACGCGCGGCTGGTCCTTGCCCGTCTCGTCGTAAAGGAAGACGTCGAGGATGCAGTCCGGCACCTTGTATTGCCAAAGCTCGGCCGGCGGGTCGCGGCGGCGGAAATCCGGGTCGCCCAACAGCGCCAGCAGGGCCGGGCCGGTCAGGCCGACCAGGCTTTCCGGGCCGGGCAGCAGCTCGGCGTCGGGCCCGGCCGGCGGCGGATGGGCGGCGAGCTGGGCATCGGACGGCAGGACCGATTCGGCCGCCTTTTGATCTCGTTTCGCTTCCGGAACAGTATCGGTGGGCTGAACGGCAGCGGTCTCGCCCGGCGCGTCGCGCAGGCCCAGGGTGCTCGGCGGCACCCGGCTCGGCGATCCGCAGGCGGCCAGCAGGGCGGCGCAGAGCCCGGCGCAGATCAGGCCGCGCGGCCACGGAC
>Ga0207799_100570_pt1 | contig 10493 bp, 7 predicted proteins | sample TtanPargueraPR_4_FD_187742 | JGI IMG/M metagenome (GOLD analysis project Ga0207799, IMG submission 187742) | Aerobic enrichment media microbial communities from Bioluminiscent Bay, La Parguera, Puerto Rico - Tt and M2 (SPAdes) | ecosystem: Environmental > Aquatic > Marine > Unclassified ... | reverse complement strand
GTGAACTTGACGGCGTTTCCGATCAGGTTGGTCAGAATCTGGGCCAAATGGGGCCAGTCGCCGTGCAGGCGGTAGGGGACGCGGGGCGAAACGTCGACCGCGAGGATCAAACCCTTGCGGTCGGCCTGGACCCGGGTGATCGAGATCAGGTCGACGAGCGCCGCGTGCAGGTCGAAGTCGCGGGCGGTGACCGAAACCTTGTTGGCCTCGATCCGCGAGAAATCCAGGATGCCCTCGATCAGGGACAGCAGGGCGCGTCCCGAGGTCTTGACGGTACGGACCATTTCGCGCTGGTCGCGGTCGATCTGGGTTCCCTGCAGCAGGTCGCTCATGCCGATGATGGCGTTCAGCGGGGTCCGCAGTTCATGGCTCATCCGGGCGAGGAAGCGGTTCTTCGCCTGGTTCGCCTCCTCCGCCTGGGCCTTGGCGACGGTGAGCTTCTTGATCAGCGTTCCGGCGTAGGCCGGAATGGCGATCAGCGCGATCAGCAGCCCGATCCCCAGGGGCATCCGGTCGTCCCACCAGGGCGTAAGGGCCAGCACGGTGGCGAAACTGGCGGTGGAAAGCACGACGGACGCCGCCAGGTAAGGCAGGCCGTAACGGAAACCGTTCCCCAGGGTGACCCAAAGATAGATCGGGTAGAGGGGCGCCGCGAACTCGCCGCCCAAGGTCAGGACGGAAAGCATTGCCGCGAAATCCCCGGCCATTCCGGCAAGACGGCGGGCCGGGGACTTGCTCGGCCAGATGGCGATGAGGACCACGTCGACCAGCGACAGGAAAAGGTAGACCACGGCGGTCCAAAGAAGCCCGGCTTCCTGGAACGGCGTGAGATGGGTGTCCCAGCCGTGCAGGAAAGCGAAGTAGATCAGCAGGAGCGAGACGATGACGACGCGGACCAGGGCCTGCTCGTGTTCGCTGTCCGGGCGGTCATGGAACCAAGTCCCAAATGCCGGCCAATTCCCCGGTAACGGGATGCGTCCGCCTGACGAGACGGTTTTGTTTTTGTCAGCCATGCCGTGCCTCAATGGAAAACCACCGGTCCCGACCGGCCGTGCCGGGTCTCCTGCGATTCAACCAACCGATTACCCCCGGGCCATCTTTTTCCCGCCCGAATGATGAAGCGTTTGGCCCGAAGATGCAATTGTGACGGTCGCATGACTCGCCTCCATCGGTCCGGTAGCCTTGCGCGGCGTGGAAAACGGTTGTCGCGATCTTTCGGCGGGTGGATTATGAGGGTTGTCTTTTCCCGCCCCGGCGTGCGTCCCGGCCGGCCAATCCCGCGGAGCCAAGAATGGAAGAAACCAACGTTCCCGACGTCATCTATCATCGCGGCGCGAGCGGCTATGCGCCCGAAAACACCCTGGCGGCGTTCCGCAAGGCCGCCGGAATGGGCGCGCGCTGGGTGGAATTCGACGTCATGCTGACGCGCGACAACACGCCGATCCTGATCCATGACGAGAAGCTGGAACGGACGACCAGCGGCAAGGGCCGGGTCGCCGAGACGGATTGGATCGACCTGCGGAAAATGGATGCCGGGGGCTGGTTCGGCCCGGAGTTCGCCGGCGAACCGGTGCCGACGCTGTCGCAGGCCCTGGCCCTGCTCGGCGAACTGGGGCTGGGGGCGAACGTGGAGATCAAGCCGAGCCGCGGCTACGAGGAGGAAACGGCGCATATCGCCGCGGCGACCCTGCTCGAGGAATGGCCGGCCCATCTGCCGACGCCGTTGATTTCGAGTTTCAGCCGCGAGGCCCTGGCCACGGCGCTGGTGGTGGCGCCGGAAATTCCCCGTGCCCTCCTGCTCTCGCGGGTCGGCCGCGATTGGCGCGAGCAGGCCGAAATGTATGACTGCAGCGCCATCCATACCGACGCGAAACGCCTGACGCAGGCGCAACTCGCCGAGATGCGCGAGGCCGGATACGCGGTCCGCTGCTATACGGTGAACGAGGAGGCCCGCGCCCGGACCCTGTTCGACTGGGGGGTCGACGGGGTGTTTTCGGATTATCCGGACCGCATTCCCGCGAAATAATCGGCCACCGCGTCGCGACGCGCCTGATCCAGGTGCAGGCCGCACTTGGTGCGCCGCCACAGGACGTCCTCGGGGCTCCTGGCCCATTCGCGATGGGCCAGGAAATCGATTTCGCGCGCATAGAGCCCAGCCCCGAAATAGGGGCCGAGGTCGTCGGCGGTCTTGGCGTCGCCGAGCAGGGAGTGGCAGCGGGTGCCGTGGCGCCGGGCCAGCCGGTACAGGAAAGAGGAATCCAGCTTCGGGTAGCGCCGGGCAAGCTGCGCCAGCAGATGGTCGAAGCTGCTGCCCGGCATGTCGCCGCCGGGCAACGGGGCCGACCAGGTCCAGTCCGGGGCGAGCTTCGGGAAGAACCGCTGGATTTTGTACATCACCTGTTCGGCCAGGCAGCGGTAGGTCGTGATCTTGCCGCCGAACACCGACAGAACCGGGGCCTTGCCGTCCTCGTCGACATCGAGTTCGAGGACGTATTCCCGGGTAACGGCGGAGAGGTTGTCGGCCGAATCGTCGTACAGCGGCCGCACGCCGGAAAAATCCCAGACGATGTCGTCGGGCGTGATCGCCTTCTCGAAGTAGGCGTTGACCGCCTCGCACAGATAGGCCTTTTCCGAGGGAGCCATTTTCACTTTCGCGGGATCCCCGGTATAGGGCTGGTCCGTCGTGCCGATCAGCGAGAACCGGTCTTCGTAGGGCAACACGAAGATGATCCGTTTGTCGTCGTTCTGCAGGATATAGGCGTGATTGCCCTCGTAAAGCTTGGGCACCACGAAATGGCTGCCTTTGACCATCCGGACCCGGGCCGAGCTGCGCGAGACGACCACGTTGTCGATGACGTCCTGAACCCAGGGGCCGCCGGCGTTGATCAGCACGCGTGCCCGTACCGTTTCGGTGGCGCCGCTATCGACGTCGCGCAGGGCGATTTCCCAGACGCCGTCCCGGCGCTGGGCGTGCTCGACCCGCGTCCGGGTGCGGATCAGCGCGCCGTTCTCCGCCGCGGCCACGGCGTTCAGCACGACCAGCCGGGCGTCGTCGGTCCAGCAGTCGGAATATTCGAACCCGCGCTTGATGCCGGGTTTCAGCGGTTTTCCCGCCGCATGGGTGCGCAGGTTCAGGCCCGTTGAATCCGGCAGATGCTGGTTGCGGCCCAGATGGTCGTACAGGAACAGTCCGGTGCGGATCATCCAGGCCGGCCGCAACGTGTTCTCGTGCGGCAGGACGAACCGCATCGGCCAGATGATGTGCGGGGCCTTGGCCAGCAGGACCTCGCGCTCCATCAGCGCTTCGCGGACCAGCCGGAATTCGCCGTATTCCAGATAGCGCAGCCCGCCGTGGATCAGCTTGCTGCTGGCCGAGGAGGTGGCTCCGGCCAGGTCGCCCTGTTCGCAGAGCATGACCGAGAGGTCGCGTCCTGCGGCGTCGCAGGCGATTCCGGCGCCGTTGATGCCGCCGCCGATGACGAACAGATCGAGAATGTGATTTTCAGCCATGATTCCTTGCCGAGGACCGGGACCTTGGCGTTTTGCCGAACCCGCCGTCCCAGGCGCTGCTTTCCTGTCCTAACCGCGTCGAATTCCAACTGGAATTTTCGGAAAAGAAAATATATGCTCGATTTCGCACATATTCCAGTCTTCGAGTCGGTGTTGCCGTTTCCAAATCCGGCCGGCGCGATGCAAGAAAAGCGCCAGAGACAGTCCGAGGCGAACAAAAATCAAGAAAGATCCGGGATCGGTCGTATGACCTATGACGTGACGATAATCGGGGGAGGTGTCATCGGCTGCGCGATCGCGCGGGAATTGGCGCGATACCGCCTTAAAACCGTTCTCCTGGAGAAGCAGTGCGAGGTCGGATTCGGCACCAGCAAGTCGAACAGCGGCATCATCCATGCCGGCCATCACAGCGATACCCGGACCCTCAAGGGCCGCCTGGAATGGGAAGGCAACCAGCGCTGGGATGCACTTTGCGAACAGCTAGGGTTCGGATTCGAACGTATCGGCGAGCTGACCATCGCCTTCACCGAGGAACAGCGGGCGAAACTGGAGGCGCTCCTGATCCAGGGGCGGGAACGCAACATCCCCGGCCTGGAAATCTGGGAACCCGACCGCATCCGGATCGAGGAACCGGCCCTGACCGGCGAGATCATCGCCGCCCTGCATGCGCCGACGGCCGGGGTGATCAACCCCTACGAGGCCTGTTTCGGCCTGATCGAGAGCGCCCGCGCCAACGGCGTGGAGGTGATCGTCGATTTCCCCGTGAGCGGGCTGAAGAAGCGGGACGAGGGTTGGATTGTCGTCGGCCCGGACCGCGAGATCAAAACCCGGTTCGTCATCAACGCCGCCGGGCTTTATGCCGACAGGATCGCCGAAATGGCCGGCGTCGGGGATTTCGAGATCCGGCCGCGCAAGGGCGAGGAATACCTGCTCGACAAACGGTTGCGCGGCATGGTCAAGAAACTGATCTTCCCGCTGCCGACGCCGACTTCCAAGGGGATCCTGGTCATCCCGACCTTCGACGGCACCCTGATGGTCGGGCCGACCGCGCATCTGACCCCGGACCGCGAGAACATCACCACCACGGCCGAGGGATCGGACGAGGTGTTCGAGAGCGTGCGCCGCATCGTTCCCGGTATCAGCGAGCGCGACTGCATCGCCGAGTTCGCCGGGCTGCGCGCCTCGGTCGAGGGCGAGGATTTCATCATCGGGCCGACCGCGGCCAAGGGCTTCATCAACGTCGCGGGCATCCAGTCGCCCGGCCTGACGGCGGCCCCGGCCATCGCCGAGAGGGTCGCCGATATCCTGGCCGACGAGGGGCTGGGCATGGACCTGCGCGACGATTTCGACGGCGGCATCCCGCTGCCGGTGAGGTTCGCCTCGCTGCCGCTGGAGGAACAGGTGCGGCTGGCCGAGGAGGATCCGCGCTACGCCCGCATCGTCTGCCGCTGCGAGCATGTCAGCGAGCGCGAGACGGTCGACGCCATCCACCGCGGCGCCCATACGCTGGACGGCATCAAGTTCCGCACCCGGGCCGGAATGGGCCGTTGCCAGGGCGGGTTCTGCACCTGGCGCTGCATGGAACTGCTGGCCCGCGAACGAGGCATGAAGCTGGCCGAGATCACCAAGCGCGGCGGCGGCTCCTGGATCGTCCGCGAACGCGAAGACGGAGAACGGGAAGAGGGGAGCCGGGCATGATCACGCGCCGTCCCTCGCAGATCCATTCCGTCTACGACGTCGTCGTCGCCGGCGGCGGCCCGGCCGGGCTGGCCGCCGCCCTCGGCGCCCGCGAGCAGGGGGCCGAGCGCATCCTGGTGGTCGACCGCGAACCGGAAGCCGGCGGCATCCTTTGGCAATGCATCCATGCCGGTTTCGGCCTGCACCACTTCAAGGAGGAACTGACCGGGCCGGAATACGCCCAGCGCTATCTGGAACAGGTGCTGGAAAACGAGATCGACGTCCTGACCGACACCTTCGTCGCCGACATCTCGCGCGACAGGCGGCTGAAGCTGATGAGCGGCGGCGACGGCATCAAGGCGATCGCCGCCAGGTCGGTGGTCCTGGGCATGGGCGCGCGTGAGCGCACGCGCGGTGCGATCCGCATTCCCGGCACCCGGCCGGCCGGGGTGATGACCGCCGGGCTGGCCCAGAAGATGGTCAACATGCACGGCTACCTGCCGGGAAAGCGCGTCGTCATCCTGGGCTCCGGCGACATCGGGCTGATCATGGCCCGCCGCCTGACCCTGGAAGGCATCGAGGTCGCCGGGGTGTTCGAGATCATGCCGCACGCTAACGGCCTCAGCCGCAACATCGTGCAATGCCTGCACGATTTCGACATTCCGCTCTACCTGTCGCACACGGTGGCCGAGATCCACGGCCGCGACCGGGTCGAGAAGGTGACCGTCGCCCCGGTCGACGAAAAAATGCGGCCGATCCCCGGCAAGGGCTGGGACATCGAGTGCGATACCCTGCTGCTGTCCATCGGGCTGATCCCGGAGAACGAGCTGTCGCGCCAGTTGAACCTGCGCATGGACCCGGTGACCAGCGGCCCGATCGTGACCAGCACCATGGAGACCTCGATGGACGGGGTGTTCGCCGGGGGCAACGTCGTCCATATCCACGACCTGGTCGATTTCGTCAGCCAGGAATCCTTGCTGGCGGGGCGCAGCGCCGGGCTCGCCGTCACCGGGCAGCGGCCGCCCGCCGACAACATCCGCCTGTCGCCCGGCGAGAACGTGGCCTACTGCGTGCCCCACACCATTTCGACGGACCGCCCGCACACCGTCTATTTCCGGGTGCGCAAGCCGCTGGAGAAATGCTCGATCCGCTTCGGCGACGTGCTGGAGAAGAAGCTGGGCTATGTTTTCCCGGCCGAAATGGTGACCCTGAAGGTGCAGCCGAAGTTCCTGGCCAACTTCCACGGCGATGCGTTGAGCGTCGACGTGGTGCCGCGGGATTGAGGGAGATGCCGAGATGAGCGAGCCCAATATCTCCCATTACCTGTGCATCGGCTGTCCGCTCGGCTGCCGCCTGGAGGTCGAGGAGGACGATTCCCACGACATCGTCGAGGTGCGCGGCTGGTCCTGCAAGAAGGGGGAACGTTACGGCCGCGAGGAGCATACCGACCCGCGCCGCATGGTTTCCACAACGGTTCGCATCGAGGGGGCGGCGCTGGCCCGCCTGCCGGTGAAGACGGCGGATTCAGTGCCGAAAGGTGAAGTCCAGGCGGTTTGCGAGGCGTTGCGCAGGCTGTCGGTCGAGGGGCCGGTGAAGATGGGCGATGTGGTCGCCGCCGACGTGGCGGGAACCGGCGTCGACGTGGTGGCGACCCGCAGCCTGGGCTGACCGGCGCTATTCCGCGATCTCGGGCTCCGGCTGGTTCTCCGCGACGTAGAGGTCGACCCCCTTCGCGGCCATCAGTTTCTGGAAGGCGTCGCTCGGCGCCCGGTCGGTGAACAGGGCGGTGATCTGGTCGATCTCGCCCATGCGGACCATGGCGTTGCGGCCGAACTTGGAATGGTCGGCGGCCATGTAGACGCGCCGCGAATTGCGGATGATCGCCTGAGCGACCCGCACCTCCCGGTAATCGAAATCGAGCAGCACGCCCTCGGCGTCGATGCCGCTGATGCCGATGATCCCGTAATCCACCTTGAACTGCGAGATCAGGTCGATGGTCGGTTCGCCGATGATCCCCCGGTCGCGCCCGCGCACCACGCCGCCGGCGACGATCACCTCGAATTCCGGGTTCGAGCACATGATGTTGGCGACGTTGAGATTGTTGGTGATCACCTTGAGACCCCGGTGGTTCAGCAGGGTCTTGGCGATCTCCTCGGTCGTCGTGCCGATGTTGATGAACAGCGAGGCGTGGTCCGGGATGAACGACGACACCATCCGGGCGATCTGCTGCTTTTCCTCCAGGCACAGGACTTGGCGCGTCGTGTAGGCAACGTTCTCGACGCTGGAGGCGACCCCGGCGCCGCCGTGATAGCGCTGGACCAGGGCCATGTCGCTGAGCTGGTTGATGTCGCGGCGCACCGTCTGCGGCGTCACGTCGAAACGCTGCGCCAGGGCTTCCACGCTGACGTACCCCTGGCGCTGCACCAGCTCCAGGATCTGTTCCTGCCGTGTGTTGGGTTTGGGCATCCCAGTCTTCGCTTTCCGGCTTCCCGCGCGGGATTTCTAGCACATCCCGGTGCGGGCAACAAATTTCGGAATCAAAAAGCACGGAATTTCGATAACGAACGGCATCGGCGGGCTGTCCGGAACTCCGGAAAAGGGGATTAATATGATGAAATAACGAGAGAAAACGCCTCTTCTCTCCGGATCTTCCCCTGGAGATGGAGCGTCCACATTTGGCCGGGAGAGCGGTCCGCGTCCGGCCGCTTTTTCGATACCGAACACAACCGGCTTGACTCCCCGCGGGTTCGCCAACATCATCCTCCGTGCGAGGGATAACAAGACAAATCACAGGGAGTGGGCGGCGTGAAAAGCCAACCGTATCTGCTCGCCATCGACCAGGGGACGACCAGTACCCGGGCCATTCTGTTCGACGCCGATTGCCTGCCGCAGGCAACGGCGCAGATCGAATTGCCGCAGATTTTTCCGCGCGATGGCTGGGTCGAGCATGACCCGGAGGAAATCTGGTCGGCGGCCCGCGAGGTCTGCAGGCGGGTTCTGGCCGAGAAGGGCGCCGGGGCCGGGGACGTCGCGGCCATCGGCATCACCAACCAGCGCGAGACCGTGGTCCTCTGGGACCGCGCCACCGGCAAGCCGATCCACAACGCGATCGTCTGGCAGGACCGGCGCACGGCGGACTTCTGCCGCGCGTTGGCGGCCGACGGACATGGCGATCTGATCCGCCGCAAGAGCGGCCTGGTCATCGACCCCTACTTTTCCGGCACCAAGATCACCTGGCTGCTCGACAACGTGCCGGGCGCGCGGGAGGCGGCGGAGCGCGGCGATCTCGCCTTCGGCACCATCGATTGTTTCCTGCTCTGGCGCCTGACCGGCGGCAAGGTCCACGCGACCGACGCCAGCAACGCCTCGCGGACCATGGCATTCAACATCCATACCCAGGACTGGGACGACGACCTGCTGGAGATCCTGCGCATCCCCCGGGCGATCCTGCCGGAGGTCCGCGACAACGCGGCCGATTTCGGCCGGACCGATCCCGGTTTGTTCGGCGGCGGCATCGCCGTCGGCGGCATGGCGGGCGACCAGCAGGCGGCGACGGTCGGGCAGGCCTGTTTCGAACCCGGGATGATCAAGAGCACCTACGGGACCGGCTGCTTCGTGCTGCTCAACACCGGCGCGCAAGCCGTGGAATCGAAGAACAACCTGCTGACCACCGTGGCCTACCGGTTGGACGGCAAGACGACCTATGCGGTCGAGGGCAGCATCTTCAATGCCGGTACGGCCATCCAGTGGTTGCGCGACGGCCTGAAGATCATCGACCATGCCCCCGATTCCGAGGAGCTGGCGCGCAGCGTCGAGGATGCGGCGGGGGTCTATTTCGTCCCGGCCTTCACCGGCCTGGGGGCGCCCTATTGGGATCCGGACGCGCGCGGCGCGATCCTCGGCCTGACCCGCGATTCCGGCGCCGCTCATGTGGTCCGCGCCGCGCTCAACGCGGTGTGCTACCAGACCCTCGACCTGATGGAAGCCATGGCCGAGGACGGCGCGGCGGCACCGAAGGCCCTGCGGGTCGATGGCGGCATGGTCGCCAACGACTGGCTGGTGCAGCGCCTGGCCGACATGCTGGATATCCCGGTCGAACGTCCGACGGTGATCGAGACGACCGCCCTTGGCGTCGCCTTCCTGGCCGGACGGCAGGCGGGGATCTACGATTCGCTGGAGAGCATCTCGGCGAAATGGCAACGGGATTGCCGGTGCGAGCCGGCAATGGATCCGGCGCGGCGCGAACGTCTTTACGCAGGTTGGCGCAAGGCGGTCGGCCGGGTGCGGACGAACTGAAAAAACGCTGAAAACAAGGGAGGCATGTTCGAAAGGGAAAATCGGACACAAATCTGCAATAAACCTGTAATGGGAACATCAACAAGTCGCTTTACCAATTGACCCTCTCGGTACCGGGCCGACGTTGGCTCTTTCCCCGGGAAGAACCCGTCGAAACTTGCGGACAAGCCGGCACATCCCTGATGGCTCGCCTGTCCCGATGAGAGGGACGCCAAAAGATGCAGAGGCGGTCCCTGGTTAATGGAGGAGGAGGTTATGAGGCTTAAACATTTTGCGATCGGTGCGACCGTGGCGACCCTGGTCGGTGGCCTGGCGGGCGGCGCCAACGCGGCGACGGAAATCCAGTGGTGGCACGCCATGGGCGGCGCCCTCGGCGAACGCGTCAACGAGATCGCCGAGAACTTCAACAAGTCGCAGAGCGACTACGTTGTCGTCCCCACCTACAAAGGCAACTACAGCGAGACCATGACGGCGGGCATCGCCGCCTTCCGCGCCGGCAAGGCCCCGCACATCATGCAGGTGTTCGAGGTCGGCACCGCGACCATGATGGGCGCCAAGGGCGCCATCAAGCCGGTCGAGGACGTGATGAAGGAAAGCGGCGTATCGTTCGATCCGGACGGGTACGTTCCCGCGGTGAAGGGCTACTACACCACGACCGACGGCAAGATGCTGTCGATGCCGTTCAACTCCTCGACGCCGGTGCTGTGGTACAACAAGGACGCCTTCAAGAAGGCCGGCCTCGACCCCAACACGCCGCCGAAGACCTGGCCGGAAGTCGCCGACTACGCCAAGAAGCTGATCGCTTCCGGCTATGAATGCGGCTTCAGCACGGCCTGGATTTCCTGGATCCAGCTGGAGAACATGAGCGCCTGGCACAACGTGCCCTTCGGCACCAAGGAGAACGGCTTCGCCGGGATCGACACCGAGTTCAAGTTCAACGGCCCGCTGCAGGTCAAGCACATCCAGCAGCTCGCCGATTGGCAGAAGGACAAGATCTTCGTCTACGGCGG
>Ga0207799_100569_pt1 | contig 10523 bp, 9 predicted proteins | sample TtanPargueraPR_4_FD_187742 | JGI IMG/M metagenome (GOLD analysis project Ga0207799, IMG submission 187742) | Aerobic enrichment media microbial communities from Bioluminiscent Bay, La Parguera, Puerto Rico - Tt and M2 (SPAdes) | ecosystem: Environmental > Aquatic > Marine > Unclassified ... | reverse complement strand
GGCGCGCCGAGCCTGTGGGACGACGGCGACCGGTTCCTGACGCCGCAACTGGATGTCGAGGAGACCGAGAAGAGCTACGAGATTTCGGTCGAGCTTCCCGGCATCGACGAGAAGGACCTGGACGTCACCCTGGCCGAGGGCGTTCTCACCATCAAGGGCGAGAAGAAGACCGAAAGCGAGAGCAAGGACAAGGGCCGCCTGCACATGGAACGGCGCTTCGGTTCGTTCCAGCGGTCGCTGGCCCTGCCGGCCGACGCCGATCAGGGCAAGATCGACGCCGCCTTCAAGAACGGCGTGCTGAAGCTGACGGTCGGCAAGACCGCCGAGGCGAAACCGGCGGCCAAGAAGATCGCCATCAAGGCCAAGTAAGTCCAAGTCCGTAAGCTGGTGATCACAGGCTGAAGGCCCATCGGGGCGGCGGTTCCCCCAACCGCCGCCCCTTTTTCATGGGCAGGCCGATGCGGGAAGCAAATCTACAAGACGAGATTGTCGCCTTCGAGCCGCGACGCCAGGTCGCGCTCCGGTACGCCGGTCAGGTCCTTGCCGATTTCACGGATGACACGGCCGCGCGCGGCCGATTCCAACTTCGCCCGGAGCCCGCCGAGGGGCTCGGGCGGCGCGACCAGGACCAGCCGGTCGAAGGCCTTGCGTTTCGCCGCCCGGTTCAGGACACCGGCCATGCTGGCGGCGAATCGCTGTTTTTCGAATTGGTGCCAATCGACGCGGGGGGCGTAGCCATGACGCGGCCCGGCGGACGCGGCATTGCTGCCGGGCCGGTCGGCCATGACGTCCCGAGTCGGAGGTACGTCCGTGGTGAACTCTTCGGGGATTGCCGTTTTCAATCCCTTGCCCGGTCCTTCGTTTTGAAAGATGCGGGCGCGGGCGCCGTCGGCGATGAGAATCCAGGTAATGGTTGCTTTCACGCTGGTCCCTCCGTTCAAGGTGTGAAGTGAAACGGGTGGGCCCGCATTTGGCCAACCGGAGGAGTCTACACGAAATCGCCCGGCCTGCCGACTCCCTTCGGGACTTGCGAAACAATCTATCAATGGTTCTTGGCAACCGGGTCTGTATGTGTATGATGCCGCGTCATCTCTTCAATAGGAGGCGACATGAATATCAGCGAGGCACTAACCTTCGACGACGTTCTTCTGGTGCCCGCGGAGTCGAGCGTCCTTCCGGGCCAGACCGACACCCGAACCCACCTGACCAAATCCATCGAATTGGGAATTCCGCTGCTTTCCTCGGCCATGGACACCGTGACCGAAAGCGGGCTTGCCATCGCCATGGCCCAGGCCGGCGGCATCGGCGTCATCCACAAGAACCTCTCGCCCGAGGAACAGGCCGCCGAGGTCCGCAAGGTCAAGAAGTTCGAATCCGGCATGGTGGTGAACCCCTTCACCATCGGCCCCAAGGCGACGCTGGCGGATGCCCAGCAGATCATGGATTCGCATCAGTTTTCCGGTTTGCCGGTGGTCGAGCCGGGAAGCGGAAAGCTGGTCGGCATCCTGACCAACCGCGACACGCGGTTCGCCAACAACCCGAACCAGCCGGTCAGCGAACTGATGACCCGGCATACCGGCGACAAGCCCCTGGTGACGGTCAAGGAAAACGTCGACATGGGCGAGGCGAAGCGGCTGCTGCACAAGCACCGCATCGAGAAGCTGCTGGTCGTCGACGACGATTTCCGCTGCATCGGCCTGATCACCGTGAAGGACATCGAGAAGGCCCGGCGGTTCCCGAATTCCTGCAAGGACGACCAGGGCCGCCTGCGGGTCGCCGCCGCGACCGGCACCGGGCCGGACGCCGAAGCCCGCAACGAGGCCCTGCTCGACGCCGGGGTCGACATGATCGTGGTCGACACCGCGCACGGCCATTCGCGCGGCGTACTCGAGGCGGTCACCCGGCTCAAGAAGATGAGCAACCAGGTCCAGGTCATGGGCGGCAACGTGGCGACGGCCGACGGCGCCAAGGCGCTGATCGACGCCGGGGCCGACGCCGTCAAGGTCGGCATCGGGCCGGGCACCATCTGCACCACCCGCGTGGTCGCCGGGGTCGGCGTCCCGCAGTTGACCGCCATCCTGGAAACCTCCGAGGTGTGCGGCGAGGCGGGCATCCCGCTGATCGCCGACGGCGGCATCAAGTATTCCGGCGACGTGGCCAAGGCCATCGCGGCGGGCGCCAACTGCGTGATGATCGGCTCGCTGTTCGCCGGGACCGACGAGAGCCCCGGAGAGGTCTTCCTGTTCCAGGGCCGGTCCTACAAGTCCTACCGCGGCATGGGCTCGCTGGGCGCCATGGCGCGCGGCTCGGCCGACCGCTACTTCCAGGCGGAGATTTCCGACACCCTGAAGATGGTGCCGGAAGGCGTCGAGGGACGGGTGCCGTACAAGGGGCCGGTCAACACGGTGATCCATCAGCTGGTCGGCGGCCTTCGTTCGGCCATGGGCTACACCGGCCGGCCGACCATCGACGAGATGCGCGGCGGCTGCACCTTCCGGCGGATCACCGCCGCCGGGTTCTCGGAGAGCCACGTCCACGACGTGACGATCACCCGGGAGCCGCCGAACTACCGCGTCCGCGACTGACCGGGACGTTCCGCGATGACGCCGGGCGCCCGGATCGCCGCCGCCATCGAATTGCTCGACGCCATCGCGCGGGCCGACCGCCCCGCCGATGGCGTCGTCGATTCCTATCTGCGCGCCCGGCGCTACATGGGATCGAAGGACCGCCGCTCGGTCACCGAACGGGTCTACCGGATGCTGCGCCGCCACGCCCGTCTCGGCTGGTGGCTGGAGCGGTCAGGGGCCGAACCGCTGGCCCGCACCCAGGTGATCGCCGATCTCGCCCTGCACCCAGATGAACGGGAATCGGAGCTGGGCGAGCTGTTCTCCGGGACCGGACACGCTCCTTCCCCGTTGACCGAGACGGAAGCCGCTCTCGCGGCCTCGCTGGAAGGCCGGACGCTGGACCATCCCGATATGCCGGAGCCGGTCGCGCGGGAATATCCCGCTTGGCTGGATACCTCGCTGCGCGGCGCGTTCGGCGGCGATCTGGCCAGCGAGATGGCCACGCTCAACCAACCGGCGCCGGTCGACCTGCGGGTCAACACGCTGAAAGCCACCCGCGAGCAGGCCGCCGCCGCGCTGGCCGAGGCCGGGATCGACACCGAACCGACGCCGCACTCGCCGCTCGGCCTGCGCGTCCGGGGCCGCCCGAATCTCCAGGCCAGCCGCCCGTTCCGCGACGGTTGGGTCGAGGTGCAGGACGAAGGCTCGCAGATCGTCGCGGCGCTGACCGGCGCGAAGCCGGGCATGGCCGTCGCCGATCTCTGCGCCGGGGCGGGCGGCAAGACCCTGGCCCTCGCCGCCCAGATGGGCGACCGGGGGCGGCTCTGCGCCTGCGACGTCGAGGAGCGGTTCCTCGACCGCCTGGCCGACCGGGCCGGGCGGGCCGGCGCCACCGGCATCGAGCGGCATGTCCTGGACGAGACCGGGGATGCGTGGCTCAGCGGACAGGCCGACGCCTTCGACCGGGTGCTGGTCGACGCGCCGTGCACCGGCACCGGCACCTGGCGGCGGTCGCCCGGCGAGAAATGGCGGCTGACGCCGGAACGGCGGGACGACCTGGTCAAACGGCAGGCGATGATCCTGGAGATCGCCGCCGTGCTGCTGAAGCCGGGCGGGCGGCTGGTCTACGCCACCTGTTCGATCCTGCCCGAGGAGAACGGAGAGCGGGCCGGCACCTTCCTGACGGCGCATCCGGGCTTCCGCCTGCTGCCCGCGCCGGACGTCTGGGCCGAAACCCTCGGCACCCCCTGCCCGGCCAGCGGCCCCTATCTGAGCCTCAGCCCGGCCTCGACCGGCACCGACGGGTTCTTCGCCGCCGTGGCGACCCGCCCCTAACCCGGCGCGGCCCCCTCGACGGCAAAGCGTCGTCCCTCCTCAAAAAAACAACCGGTAATAACCGCCGAAATCGCAATACCCGCGAGACTTTTTCTTCTGCAACACTTCTGAAACAAAATTAAACAGAATTCCGTCTCTTCTGACATCCTCCCGACACCGACATAAAAATAATAATCATTCGCGGAAAAGACATCCGGGTTCATTCCCATGTTTTGCTTTTCGATGAATGAGCGGCGTACGGAAACGCCATCCCGTACCGCTTCTTCGAAAAGCCGCGAGGCAACCGACAACGGGCGAACAACGGCCCTCGAACCATTCACTCAGTCTGGAGACCGAAATGCTGAAATCCCCCCTGAAAACCATGTCCGTGGCGCTGGCGATCGCCATGTCGGCATCCTTCGCCCTGGCCGACGGCCCGCATGAAGGACCGATGACCGAACTGGCCAACGGAGATGTCCAGAAACTGATCACCAATCCCATCGTCGTCGACGCGATCAAGGCGCAGAACGAAAAGCATGCGTCGCTGCAGCAGGCAAACATCGACAAGATGGACAAGGAGTGGCGGGCCGAAACCGGCGCCGCGGACCATCCGATGATCGACGCGGTCCTTGGGAACGCCCTCTCGGCCCACCTGAAACAGGTGAAGGAGGGAAGCCAGGGCCTCTACACCGAAATCTTCGTCATGGACAACAAGGGCCTCAACGTCGGCCAGAGCGACGTCACCTCGGACTATTGGCAGGGCGACGAGGCGAAGTGGCAGAAGACCTATCAGGCCGGGCCCGGCGCCATCCACATCAGCGAGGTGGAAGAAGACGAATCGACCCAACGCTTTCAAAGCCAGTTGAGCATGGCGATTACCGACCCCGCCACCAACGAAGTCATCGGCGCCGTTACCATCGGTGTCGACGTCGAGAACCTCCTCCAGTAAGGGGCCGCAGACGGCCCTTCGGGCTCGTGGATCAAGAGTTCCCGAAGGGCCGTTTTGACCATGCAGACAAACGCGGAGACAGACCCATGGCCAATAATAAAAGACGTCTGAACTGGAAAGGCTCGATCGGCTTCAAGGTATCGGCAACGCTCGGCATCGCCGTGCTGGTCGGCTTCATCGCCACCGCGATCCTTCAGGCAGCCGACATGCGCAGCCACCTTTCCGAGGTATTCCAAACGGACGCGGAAAAGATAACCCATCTTCTGGCGACGGAAGTCTCCGGGGGTCTCCGCTGGAAGAAGGTCGACGCCATCGAGCGCGCCTACTCCGATTTCGCAAACGACGATTCGGCCAATCTGGCAGGCCTGACGACCTTCGACATCGAAGGAAATACCGTCACCAGTTTCCAGTCGAAGAGTTTCCCTTCCTATGACCTGTCCGGCGCGGCGGAGAAAAACGCCGATGCCCTGAAGGAAGGCAAAACCGTCAGCGAGATGTCCGGCGAGCATTTCATCGTGGTCACGCCGGTCCTATCCGGAAAGGAGGACACGGTCATCGGGACGCTCGCCGTCGCCTGGAGCCTGGATTTCCTGTCCGTAAAGGTCGGCGAGGCCGTAACCACCCTGGCCCTGATATTCGCGCTGGTCTTCGCCGTCCTCATCGCCGTTCTGGTGTTCCTGCTGGCCCGCCTGGTGGCCAAGCCCCTCACGGAAATGACCAACTGCATGCGGGTACTGGCCGGCGGCGACCTGGAAATCGAGATTCCGTTCCAGGGTCGTGCCGACGAGATCGGCGGGATGGCCTCGGCCGTCCTGGTCTTCAAGGAAAATGCGGTCGAGAAGATCCGGCTGGAGACCGAGCAGGAAGAAAAGGACCATCGCGCCGAAGAGGAAAAACGCCACGCCATGGCCAAACTGGCCGAGCACTTCGAAACCTCGGTCGGCGAAGTCGTCGAGCGGGTTTCGGCCGCGGCGATCCAAATGCAGGCCTCCTCCGAAACCATGAGCAGCACCGCCGAACGGGCGACCCAGCAATCCACGGTCGTCGCCGCCGCCTCGGAAAACGCCTCCACCAACGTCCAAACGGTCGCCACCGCCGCCGAGGAACTCGCAGCCTCCATTTCAGAGATCAGCCATCAGGTCTCCCAAGCCTCGCGGATCGCCGCCGGGGCCGTGCAGCAGGCCGAAACGACCAACGCCAAGGTCCTGGGGCTGGCCGACGCGGCCGACAAGATCGGCGAGGTGGTCGCCCTGATCACCGACATCGCGGATCAGACCAACCTGCTGGCCCTCAACGCGACCATCGAGGCCGCAAGGGCCGGTGACGCCGGCAAGGGCTTCGCGGTGGTCGCCTCCGAGGTCAAGAACCTGGCCAACCAGACGGCCCGGGCGACCGAGGAGATCGGCGCCCAGATCGGCGGCATCCAGTCGGCGACCCTGGAGGCGGTTTCTGCGATCGAAGACATCGCCAAGACCATCGCCAAGATCGACGAGGTCAACTCGGGCATCGCCTCGGCGGTCGAGGAGCAGGGCGCGGCGACCCAGGAGATCGCCCGCAACGTCGAGCAGGCCGCCGCCGGCACCCAGGAGGTTTCCCAAAACATCGCCGGGGTCAGCCAAGCGGCCAACGATACGGGGGCGGCCGCGTCCGAAATGCGCGATGCTTCCGCCGAGCTTTCGCAGCAGTCCGAAAAGCTGCGCGACGAAGTCGCGAAGTTCCTCAGCCAAGTCCGCACGGCTTAGGCCCAAGGCCGGGGCGTTTCCTCGTCCCGGCCTTTTCCAAATCCCGAATTGCCAAGGCGTAAGACGGACCTTCCCGGTTCGCCGATATGGCGGAACCGTCTTCCGGTCCGGAGGAACAGGTGGCATAGTAAGTTGAACCCGGCTAACCGTTTTTCGGGAGGGAGCCGGGCCGGTGCCGCCGCCTCGCCGCAAGGCGGCGTTCGACAAAGGAGAGAATATGGGACCGGATTCCATCGCTGCTTTCATCGATGGTCTGCCGAAGGCCGAGCTTCACCTTCATATCGAAGGAACCCTGGAGCCCGAGATGGTCTTCGATTTGGCCGACCGCAACGGCATCGCCTTGCCCTATGCCTCGGTGGAAGCCTTGCGCGCGGCCTATCGCTTCGCCAACCTCCAGGCGTTCCTCGACCTGTATTATCAGGCCTCGCAGGTTCTGCGGACCGCGCGGGATTTCAACGACCTGACCCGTGCCTACATGGCGCAGGCCAAGTTGCAGAACATCCGCCACGCCGAGATCTTCTTCGATCCGCAGACCCACACCCATCGCGGTGTGGCCATGCCCGATATCATCGACGGCATCTGGGATGCCCTACGCGAAGCCGAGCGGGAGGACGGGATCACGTCGCGCCTCATCCTCTGCTTCCTGCGCGATCTGGCCCCGGCCGATGCGATGGCGACGCTGGAGGCGGCGCTGCCCTACGGGGACCGGATCGCCGGGATCGGTCTCGATTCGGCCGAGGTCGGCAACCCGCCGGAGCTGTTCTCGGAGGTCTTCGCCCGGGCCCGGGCCGAGGGCTTCCCCGTCGTCGCCCACGCCGGGGAGGAGGGGCCCGCGACCTATGTGACCGGGGCGCTGGACGAATTGCAGGTTCTGCGGATCGATCACGGCGTGCGATCGATCGACGACCCGATCCTGATGCAGCGCCTCGCCGCCGAGCGGGTGCCGCTCACCGTCTGCCCGTTGTCCAACCAGCGGCTGGGAGTGACGCCGGACCTGTCCGACCACCCGCTGCGGGCGCTGATGGAGGCGGGCGTCGTGGTGACCGTCAATTCGGACGATCCGGCCTATTTCGGCGGGCACGTCAACGCCAACTACCTGGCCATTCAGGAGGCGCTCGGCCTGGACCGCGAGGAGCTGGCCGGCCTGGCCCGGGCGTCCTTCGCGGCGTCCTGGCTGGACGAGACGGACAAGGCCGCCCGCATCCGCGAAGTGGACGTCTACTGCAACGGCGGGTGACGTTCCCCGGCGGGTGCTCTCGGCATGGAAAAGGCCCTTCCCCGGTTCAGGGGAGGGGCCTTAAAAGAAAACAGAAGCCGTCTGGCCGGTTCAGACGTCGATGCTGATCCCGGCGGCGCGGTATTCTTCCGCCGAAACCACGCCGTCTTTATTGGTGTCCAGCGGATCGTAGCTTTCCTGCGAGCCGCCGCCGGCCGCGGAGGCCGTCTCGGTCGTATCGGTTTCGGCCGTGTCATCCTCCGCCGTCATGTCGCCCGCGGGCGGCGGTGGCGGCGGTGGCGGCATATCCGACACGATGGCGTTCAGTTCGGCTTCATCCAGGGCGCCGTCACCGTTCATGTCCATCGCGGCGAACAGGCTTTCCACATCCTCCGATGAGGACTCGCCGGACTGCTCTTCGAGATAGGCCGAAAACTCGGCTTCGCTCACGCTGCCGTCATCGTCGGAATCCATGGTGGCCAGAAGGGTGTCCGACATGGACATCTGCGCTTCCTGGGCGACCAACAGGGCGGACATGTTCTCCGTGGTCATCTGCTGGAAGGCGGAGGTGAATTCCAGTTCGCTGATAACGCCGTCCGAATCCGAATCCAGGGCGGCGAAAATTTCCTCCATCGAGGCCGACGAGCCGGTCTGGCCATCGGTCGCGGTGGTCAGTTCGGTTTTGGAAACCGCCGAATCGCCATTCGAGTCGAGCTTTTGGAAAAGCTGCGACAGCATGGCCGAGGCGAGGGAAGAAGAGCCGACGCTCGAGATCATCACGATACCTTCAAAGTCCGCCGCGGCACCTTACGCGCCGCGGGCAAGAAAAACGCTGTTTGAAGGGTTACACGGGCGCGCGGTCGAGACCTGGCGGGGAAAATCGGCGGATGGCGGATTCCATGGTCTTTTTTCGCCGAAAGTTGTGGCGGAGGGGGGTTGTCGGTCTGCCGCGACGCCACCATGTCTCGTTGTATGCGCGGCCGCCGCCGAAGGTCGGGAAACGCGCAGATATTCGCCCATCCCTGCAAGGAGACCACGGTAATGCCGACCACCTCCATTACCAAAAAAGAAGCCGAAATCAGCCTCCGTGCCTATCAGATATGGGAAGCGGAAGGTAAGCCGCATGGCAAGGATTTCGACCATTGGTTGAAGGCCGAGGCTGAACTGGCCTCGACCGCCAAGGCCGCAAAGCCGGCGCGCAAGAGCCCCGCGGCCAAGAAGACGACGACCAAGAAGACGGCGACCAAGAAGACGGCACCGGCCAAGGCCAAGAAATAGGATCCTTCGGCAGATAGGGGGCCGGCCCTTCCGGTGCCGGTTTCCCCGAAGTTTCCGGATTTCCCCCCCTTTTCCTGACGGGACCACGGAAAGGGGCGAGGCTGTCTTTGTGCCCGACGAACCTCCCGGATTCTTGCTTCACCCCGGTATGCGGCTGGGTCTGGTCAGGACATAGGCCGCGCCGACCGCCATGATCAGGGCGGTCAGGATGATGGTGTAGGCGGGGGCGTTCGAGAACCAGATCAGATAGATCAGGCTCGCACTCATCGCGGTGACGGCGGCGGCCTTCGCATGCCTCGGGATCACCCGGTGCTCGGACCACCGGCGCAACGGCGGGCCGAAGATCCGGTGGGTGTACAGCCAGTCGTGAAAACGCTTCGAGCTTCGGGCGAACGCCCAGAGGGCCAGAATCATAAACGGGGTCGTCGGAAGAACCGGCAGCACCGCGCCGACGGCGCCGACGCCGAAGAACAGCCAGCCGAGCAGGAAGAAGCCGATCCGCCAGCCGCGCGGTGTCGCGGGAACGGAAGGTTGCGGGCGGGGGCCGGCGGAAGTCTCCGGCTGCGGGGCGCTTGACGTTTTCATGACTTTGAAAAAGATAGGACCGGCACCGGCGAAAGCCAATGCATCGAAAACAGGAAGCCCGGACGCCGCGCCCGGCGCCTTGCTGGAGGAACCGTATGACGCTTGTCCTGACGCGTGCCGAAATCACCAAGGCGGTGACACCGCCGGTCATCCTGGACGCCTTGCGCAAGGGGTTCGTGGCCATCGCGAGCGAAGGCGCGGCGGCCGGGAACCGTTATCCCGTTCCTTTGCCGTCCCCGGCGCCCGAAGGCGCCAGCGCCATGCTGCTGGCGCCGGGAACCGTTCCCGGCATTCCGGCCTATACGGTCAAGGTCCATGCGAAGTTTCCCGGCAGCGATCCGGCGCTCAAGGGTGTCATCCTGCTGCACGCCATCGAGGACGGGCGGCTGCTGGCCATTCTGGAAAGCACCTGGCTGACCAACCTGCGCACCGGATTCGCGGGGGCTCTCGGCGCCGATGCGCTGGCGCGGCAAGATGCGTCGCGAGTTGCGATCATCGGTGCCGGCGCCCAAGGGGGTATTGCAACTCGAGTGCCTGCGCTCGGTCCGGCCGGTCGCCCAGGCGCGCGTCTTCGATACCGTTCCCGGAAAGGCCGAGGTCTTTGCCGGGCGCGAAACGGCCCGTCTGGGGTTTCCCGTGAGTGCCGCGCCGACGGTCGAGGAAGCGCTGGCCGATGCCGACATTGCCGTCGCGGCGACCTGGGCGACGGAACCCTTCATCGAACCCTGTATGGTGCGGCCCGGCACTCATATCACCACGCTCGGGCCGGACCAGCCCGGCAAGGCCGAGGTTTCGGCGGATCTAGTCCGGCAATCCCGTTTTATCGCGGACGATGCCGGTCTCGCCCTCCGGATGGGGGCCATCGGCGGGGG
>Ga0207799_100566_pt1 | contig 10564 bp, 9 predicted proteins | sample TtanPargueraPR_4_FD_187742 | JGI IMG/M metagenome (GOLD analysis project Ga0207799, IMG submission 187742) | Aerobic enrichment media microbial communities from Bioluminiscent Bay, La Parguera, Puerto Rico - Tt and M2 (SPAdes) | ecosystem: Environmental > Aquatic > Marine > Unclassified ... | reverse complement strand
CGGAACGATGTCCGACAGGCCGAGGTAGCCCATGGCCCACCAGAACGGGAAGATGCCCAGGAAGGCAAGGCTGGCCGACACGGCGGCGACCATGACGATGCCAATAACTAGGCAGACTGCCCCAATTTTAATCAGAACGGCCTTGTTGAAGTCGGTTTTCGCCGGGTCGAACATCAGGCCCGGAACCAGGCCGGTGAGACCGACCATGATGCCGTCGACCAGCAGCGAGTGCGCCGGGATGAAGGTTCCGGCCAGCAGCGACCAGACGATGGTGCCGAGATAGCCGCAGATGAAACCGCTCTTCCAGCCGAGCAGAATGCCGACGAGCGGCGGCAGAAAGGCGAAAATCCGCCATTGGATAACGCCGGGCACGAGCTGGATCGGGTTGGCGTAGGCCCAGAGCACGCCGGTCGCCGCGGCGGCCACGATGGAGAGAACGATCGGAAACAGCGAGTTCCCTTCGCTCTTGGAAACGGTAGTCGGTTGCATTGCACAGTCCTGCTGTTTTTTTTGTCTGATGCGGTTTCGAAGCAATATGCGTGCCTGCCGTTTCGGCGGAGGGCGAAGACGAGCCGACCGGGATGAAGAATACCCGGAAGCGGGGGGAGTCAAGCCGAACGGCATGACGGCGGGCGTGTTTCCGGTGGGACGGCAACCACAACAGGAAGTCGCTCATCGGGAATAAACCCTGAGCTTCTCCGGGAGACGACGGGTCGTCTTCGGCGGCAGTGAAAGGCCCGTCGCGGCAACCGGGGCGCGGCTCGCCGTGAACTGGTCATTTCCCGCCACGAATCTAAATTATTCGCTCAAAAGCGTCCTTCTGCCGTCTCTCCATCCTCTGCAATATAACTGCAAAAGAACATTACCGGTCTCTTAGGGAGAACGCGATTGGGCAGCAGCTGGGGTCTTGCCATCCCTTCGGAAACGCAGCGTCGGTCGCCATGTTCCAGTGGCGCGGACAACGGGCTCCTGGCCCGCCGATTGCGTACCCTGTTCCGGCATTCGCAAAACGGGAATCCCTTGGGGAATGCCGTGGCCGGGGAGCCGAATTCGATCCTTAAGAGGGCATTAGAGGGCATTGGTTTTTTCTTTTTACGACATATCCCAGGGCACAAACCGACGAGGCTGACGGAATGACCTTGCATCCCCTGTTGCGGCAGAAAGAACGCTTCATTTCCCGCGACGAAGTCATCGAACTGATTGGCCGGCTGGCCGACAACCTGATCAACATCAAGGACGAAACCGGGGAATTCCTGCTGCGCCTTGACGATGGACGGGTGATCGACACCAAGGGCTGGGCCGGCTGGGAATGGACCCACGGCATCGGCCTCTACGGCCTGTTCAAATATTGGGAACTGACTGGCGACGCCAAGGCCCTTAAGATCATCGAGGACTGGTTCGAGGCGCGGCTGGCCGAGGGGACGCCGACCAAGAACGTCAACACCGTCTGCCCGTTCCTGACCCTGGCCTGCCTGTACGAGCACACCCGCAACCACACCTGGATCCCCTATCTGGAAGCCTGGGCCGAGTGGGTGATGCACGAGATGCCGCGGACCCCGGAAGGCGGCCTGCAGCACATCGTCTACAACAGCGTCAACGACCGGCAGCTTTGGGACGACACGCTGATGATGAGCGTGCTGCCGCTGGCCAAGATCGGCCTGCTGCTCGATCGTCCGGAATACGTCGAGGAGGCGAAGTACCAGTTCCTGCTGCACATCAACTATCTGGCCGACCGCAAAACCGGCCTGTGGTTCCACGGCTGGACGTTCGACGGCAACCACAATTTCGCCGAGGCCCTGTGGGCACGCGGCAACAGCTGGATCACCATCGCGATCCCCGAATTCATCGAGCTGCTCGGCCTGAAGCCGGGCGACGCCCTGCGGCGGCATCTGGTGTCCACCCTGGAGCGGCAGGCCGTCAATCTGGCCGAATACCAGGACGAGTCGGGCCTGTGGCACACCCTGGTCAACGACAAGGGCAGCTATCCCGAGGCCTCGGCGGCGGCGGGCTTCGCCTACGGCCTGCTGAAGGCGGCGCGCAAGCGCTACATCGGCCGGGACTACCAGGAGGTCGCCGAGCGGGCGGTGCGGGGCATCGTCAAGAACATCAGCCCCGACGGGGAACTGCTGCAGGTCTCCTTCGGCACGGCCATGGGGCCGGACCTGGACTACTACCGCAACATCAAACTGACATCGATGCCGTACGGGCAGGCCATGGCGATCCTCTGCCTGTCGGAATATCTGCGGGACTATTTGTGATTTCGTGCGGGGTGCCGCGGCCGGACCGGCCGGCGCCCCTTCGTGTAACCAGTCTTCTGGGAGGAAGATAATGAAAAAGGTCGTATTTGCCGCCGCGGCGGCGTGCCTTCTCTGGGCGGGGAGTGCGGACGCCAAGGTCAACCTTCGTTTCGCCTATGCCAGCAACGCCACGCCGACGAAAGAGGCGATGGCCAAGTTCGGCGAATACCTGAAGGAGAAGACCAACGGCGAGGTGACGGTCACCTACTTCCCCGACAGCCAGCTCGGCGGCGAGCGCGAACTGGTCGAAATGGTACAGAGCGGCGCGCTCGACATGACCAAGGTCAGCGGCGGTCTGCTGGAGAGCTTCGCCGACGTCTACGGCGTCTTCTCCATGCCCTACCTGTTCGACAGCACCGAGCACTACTACAAGGTGATGGACGATCCCGAGATCATGGGGCCGATCTACAACGCCACCGAGGGTGTCGGCTTCGTCGGCCTGACCTATTACAATTCCGGCGCACGCAGCTTCTACACCACGAAGCAGCCGATCAACTCCGTCGCCGACCTCAAGGGCCTGAAGATCCGCGTCATGCAGAGCAAGACGTCGATCCGCATGATCCAGCTGCTCGGCGCCTCGCCGATCGCCATGGGCCAGGCCGAGGTCTACAGCTCGCTGCAGCAGGGCGTCCTCGACGGTGCCGAGAACAACGAATTCGCCATGACCATCGCGCGTCACGCCGAAGTCGCCAAATACTACACCTACGACGTCCACACGCGTATCCCGGACATCGTGCTGATCGGCAAGTCGACCCTGGACAAGCTGACCCCCGAGCAGCGGAAGGCGGTCCGCGAGGCGGCCAAGGAATCGACCGAGTTCCACAAGAAGGTCTGGGGAGAGGCCATCGACCAGGCGCGCGAGGAATGCAAGGTCAAGTTCGACGTCGAGTTCATCGAGCCGGACATCTCCGAGTTCCAGAACGCCGTCCAGCCGATGTACGATGACCTGAAGAGCCGTCCGGTTCTCTACAACGTCTATCAGCAGATTCGGGCCGTGGCAGGGCAATGAATGCAATCCGATCGGTATTGGATCGACTGACTGGCGCGTTTTGTTGCGTGCTCCTCTCGGTCATGATCGTCGTCGTCGTGTGGCAGGTGGTCAGCCGTTACGTGCTCAATGATCCCAGCACGTTCTCCGAGGAGCTGTTGCGCTTTGGCGTCATTTGGCTGTCCCTGGTCGGGGCCGCCTATGTCGCCGGCAAGAACAAGCACATGTCGATCAACATACTGGTCGAACACGCGACCGGCAGGAAGAGAGCCGCCCTGCAGATCCTGATCCAGGTTTTCTTCCTGCTGTTCGCCCTGGGCATCCTGTTGCCTGGCGGCGTTCGGGCAGTCGGCCTGACCGGCCAGCAACTGTCGCCCGTCCTGCAAATTCCGATGAGCTACATCTACGCCGCCATCCCGACATGCGGCGTGCTGATCGCGATCTATGCACTGTTGAATATTGCCGATGTGGTCCGGGGTGCCGGTGAAACCCCGCCGTCGTCGATGCAAGAGATCCTGGCGTCGGAGGACTGACCCATGGCCATCGAATCAAGCCTGATCCTGATCTCGGTCTTCGGTGTCCTCGCCGTCCTCGGCGTTCCGCTCGCCCTCAGCATCGTGGCGGCGGGGTTGTCGGCGGTCCTGCTGCTGATGCCCCTCGATACCGCGCTATTTACGTCCGTCCAGAAGATGGCGGCCAGCCTGGACAGCTTCTCGCTGCTGGCGGTGCCGTTCTTCGTCCTGGCCGGGGTGATCATGAACAGCGGCGGCATCGCGATCCGTCTGGTCAACTTCGCCAAGCTGATCGCCGGGCGCATGCCCGGGTCGCTGACCCAGACCAACATCGCCGGGAACATGCTGTTCGGCTGCGTTTCCGGTTCGGCGATCGCCGCCTCGACCTCGATCGGCGGGGTGATGATTCCGTTGCAGGCCGATGACGGCTACGATCGCAATTTCGCCTCCGCCGCCAACATCGCTTCCGCCCCGACCGGCATGCTGATCCCGCCGACCACGGCGTTCATCATCTATGCCCTGGTCAGCGGCGGCACCTCGGTCGGCGCCCTGTTCCTCGGCGGCGCGGTGGCGGGCATCCTGTGGGCCCTCGGCCTGATGGTCGTCACCTTCGTCATCGCCCGCAAGCGCGGTTACGGCGTCTCGACCGGCGTCAGCGCGTCCGAAGCGATGAAGATCACCCTCGACGCCCTGCCGAGCCTGTTCCTGATCGTGCTGATCATCGGCGGCATCGTGCTCGGCGTGTTCACCGCGACCGAGGCCTCGGCCATCGCGGTGGTCTACACCATGCTGCTCGCCTTCGTCATCCACCGCACCGTGCCGTTCCGCGAATTCCCGCGTTTCCTGCTGGAGACGGCGGAAATGACCGGCGCGATCATGCTGCTGCTGGCGGCATCGTCGGCGATGTCGTTCGCCATGGCGTTTACCGGGATTCCGGGGGCGCTGTCCGACCTGATCCTCGGCATCTCGTCGAATCCCTACGTCGTGCTGCTGATCATCAACGTGCTGCTGCTGGTGGTCGGCTGCTTCATGGACATCGGCCCGGCGATCCTCATCTTCACGCCGATCCTGCTGCCCATCGCCACCAGCGTCGGCATGGACCCGGTCCATTTCGGCGTCGTACTGGTGTTCAACCTGTGCATCGGGACGATCACCCCGCCGGTCGGCACCGGCCTGTTCGTCGGCGCCAGCGTCGGCAAGGTGAAGATCGAGCAGGTGATCCCGTCCCTGGCGCCGTTCTACGTGGTTATCCTGGCGCTGTTGTTCCTGGTCACCTACGTCCCCGACCTGACCCTGTTCCTGCCCCGGATGTTCGGGCTGTAGGTTAGGCGGTCAGCGGCAGGTAGTCCTGCACCTCGGGAAGTTCCGGCGGGTCCGACAGGTACCGCCGGGTCTTCTCCCGAAGCTCCTTCGGCGAACATTTGAAGGCGGTGCGGCAGTTCCGCGACAGCGACCGGTAGTCCTGGAACCCGGCCCGGTATCCGGCCTCCTCCAGGGTGATCTCCGGATCCTCGATGATGATGTTCAGCAGGCGGATCAGCCGGTTGTAGGTGGCCAGCTCGTGCGGCGACAGCCCGGTCAGCTGCTGCAGGATCCGCTCGAAGCTGCGCCAGGCCAGGCCGTGTTGCTCGGTCTTCCCCCGCAGGTCCTCCCGCGAGAACAGCGCCGGGAAATCCGGATCGGCGAACAGCGAGAAGATCTTCTCGTGGTTCCGGTGTTCCGTATGGTGTTCGGCGGCGCCGCTTTCCCGGTGGCTTTGGCGTAGCACCAGGACCAGGAACTGGACCAGATGGGCCATGGTCGAGAATTCCGAATATTCGTCGGAATAGAAGGTCTCGGTGTCGAGCTGGTTGGCCAGCGCGCTCAACTGCGAGAAGCCCGGGTAGTCGATGAAGAAGCGCGAATTCGTCTTCTGCGAGGATTGGAACTCCTCCAGCAGGATGCGCAGTTTCTGGAAATGCGTGGTCACCCGCTGATGGTCGAAGAAGATGTTCACCAGGTTCAGGTTCTGGACCAGCGGGTAGGCGTGGATGTCCTTGGCTTCCATGTAGATCACGTTGCCCGGCAGCAGAAGCTGGAACCCGGACCCCGTGAAGTTCACGCCGTAGCCTTTCAGGATGTAGGCGATTTCGTCGAAGTCGTGGTTGTGCAGCGGGTAGAGCGGCTGCGGGCTGCGGCGCGAGATCTGCACCGGGAGCCAGAGGTTGTGGAAATAGCGCAGCCGGGTCGCCTGGATGATCTGATCCGGGAAGGCGACGTCGAGTTGGAATTGCGTTTTCATGGCGTCAGCGCTCGCATCGTCCGGGCCGTTTCATGAGTGGTCATTTTACGCCACTTAACTGAAGAAATCTTCCAAAACCGCCCTTCAGACTTCTCCCCGCCGGCCTCAAGATGTCGGCAAATAACGGTACGGTTTCCGGGAGAGTATGACGTTGGGCAGCAGCAAGGTTCTGGCGATCGATCTGGGTGCGTCCTCCGGCCGCTGCGTGCTCGCGGTCCTGGATGACGGCCGCCTCGATCTCCAGGAAATCAACCGCTTCCCGCACGGCCCGGTGGACCGGGACGGCACGCTCTGCTGGGACATCGATCTGCTTTGGGACGGGGTGCGGGAGGGGCTGGCGGCGGCGTTCCGCGACCATCCCGACATCCGCTCGGTCGGCGTCGACAGCTGGGCGGTCGATTTCTTCCCCGTCGATGCGCAAGGCGAGGGGATCTATCCTTGCGTTTCCTACCGCGATGCCCGCACCGAGGGGATCATCCCCGAATTCTTGGCCGAGACCGGCATCTCCGGCCGCGACCTGTTCGTCCGCACCGGCATCCAGCCGCTGGAACTGAACAGCCTGTTCCAGCTTTACGCCGTCCGCCGGCAATCCCCGGATTGGTACCGGGACCTGGACCGTTGGATGCTGCTGCCGGATTGGTTTCACTGGAAGCTGACCGGCAAATGGGCCAGCGAATACACCAACGCGACGACCACCCAGATGCTGGACGCCCATAGCGGCGACTGGGACGCCTGGCTGCTCGAACAGGCCGGGCTGAGCCGCCGCCAGATGCCGGCGATCCTGAACGCCGGGGACCGTTTCGCGCCGCTGTCGCCGGAGCTTTGCGAACGGCTGCATGCCGGGGGCGACCCCTGGGTGGTGCTGCCCGGCACGCACGACACCGCCTCGGCCGTGGCGGCGCTGCCGGTGACGGATGGCGATGCCTATTTCATTTCGCTCGGGACCTGGGCGCTGGTCGGCCGCGAGGCGTTGGTGCCGAACCTGTCCGACGCGGCCTACGACTACCGTCTGTCCAACGAGGGCGGCGTGTTCAACACCTACCGGCAGCTGCGCAACGTCTCGGGGCTATGGCTGATCCAGCGGGTCCGCGACGAACTGGCGCTGGACAGCGACTTCGCCGATTGGACCGAGGCCGCCGAGGCCGCGCCCGCCGGGCGCTCGCTAATCCATCCGGCCGACGAGCGGTTCTTCCGCGCCGGGTCCATGGTTCAGGAAATCCAGGACTTTTGCCGCGAAACCGGCCAGCCGGTTCCCGAAAGCCGGGGCGAACTGGCCCGCTGCATCTTCGAGAGCCTGGCGCTGAACTTCGTCGACGTACTGGCCGATTTCGCCTGGTCCAAGGATACCGGGAAACTGCACATCCTCGGCGGCGGCGGGCGCAACGCCTTCCTCTGCCAGACATTGTCCGACCTCCTCGGCGCGCCGGTCGTCGCAGGGCCTTTCGAGGCCTCGGCGGCCGGCAACGCCGTGGTCCAGATGATCGGTCTGGGCGACATCGGCGATCTCCGCCAGGCCCGCCGGATCGTGGCCGGAAGCTGCGAGCTGTTGCGCTATGCGCCCCGGCAGACGGAGGCGCATCGGACGCTTCTGCGCCGCTACCACGACTTGACCTGCAAAGAAAAACAAGGGACGAACTGATGAGTGTAACGACCCCGGAATACGCGGCCGCCCGCAGCAAATTCGCCCAGTGGGGCGTCGATGTGGATGCGGCGCTCCGGAAACTCCAGGACATCGCGATCTCCGTCCACTGCTGGCAGGGCGACGATGTCGGCGGCTTCGAGGCCGTCGGTGATGTGTCCGGCGGCGGCATCCAGGCGACCGGCAACTATCCGGGCCGGGCGCGCACGCCGGCCGAGCTGCGGGCCGACCTGGAGAAGGCCTACAGCCTGATCCCCGGCAAGCACCGGCTCAACCTGCACGCCATCTACCTGGATACCGACGAGACCCCGGCGCGCAACAAGCTGGAATTCCGGCATTTCGCCAGTTGGGCTGACTGGGCCAAGGAAAACGGACTGGGGATCGACTTCAACCCGACCTTCTTCGCCCATCCGCAGGCCAACGACAACCTGACCCTGGCCCATCCGGATGCGGCTGTCCGCGACTTCTGGGTCGAGCACGGCGAATGCTGCCGCAAGATCGCCGCCGAATTCGGCCGTGTTCTCGGCACGCCCTGCGTCAACAACATCTGGATTCCCGACGGGCTCAAGGACCTGCCGGTCGACCGGCTCGCCCTGCGCGCCCGGCTGGAGGACTCGCTCGACCGGATGTTCGCCGACAAGTACGACAAGGCGCAGCTGAAGGACGCGGTGGAAAGCAAGCTGTTCGGCATCGGCGTCGAGGCCTGCACCGTCGGCTCGCACGAGTTCTACCTCGGCTACGCCATCCGCAACGGCCTGCTGCTCTGCCTCGACACCGGGCACTTCCATCCGACCGAATCGGTCGCCGACAAGCTCTCGGCGGTCAGCCTGTCGGTCGAGGAGATGCTGCTGCACGTCAGCCGTCCGATGCGCTGGGACAGCGACCACGTGATCCTGCTCAACGACGACCTCTACATGCTGGCCCACGAACTGGTCGCCGGGGACCTGCTGAGCCGCACCAACATCGGCCTGGACTTCTTCGACGCCACCATCAACCGCATCGCCGCCTGGGCGATCGGCACCCGCAACATGCAGAAGGCCCTGCTGTTCGCCCTGCTGCAGCCGATGGACCGGCTGAAGACGGCCGAGCTTGACCTGAACTTCTCCGACCGCTTCGTCCTGCGCGAGGAACTGAAGGATCTTCCCTACGGAACCGTCTGGGAAGCCTTCTGCGAACGGAACGGCGTGCCGTCCGGTCAGACGTTGCTGGCCGACCTGAACGCCTATCAGAAATCCATCGCCGCCCGCGGCTGACAGGAGACATCGATGACCAATCTTTCGCATCCCATTCCCTTCGTTCGGGAGGCGGCGCCGATGATCCGGCGCTGTTGGGAAATGGGCTGGAACGAAGCCAATGGCGGCAACCTGAGTTGGCGGTTGCCGAAGGAAGAGGCCGAGGCCGTCATCGACGGATTGTTCCCCGGACGGAAACCGTCGGGCCTCGCGCCTCTTCCGAAACCTCAGCCGACGCTCGACGGCGAGGTGTTCCTGGTCACCGGCACCGGCCAATACTTCCGCCATGCCACCGAGACGCCCGACCGGGTTATGGGCATCGTCCGCATCGTCGACGGCGGCAACGCCTACGAGATTCTTTGGGGCTTCGAGGGCGGCGGACGGCCGACCTCGGAATTCGCCACCCATCTGCAGGGCCATGCCACGCGGATGAAGGTGTCCGGCGGCGAGGAGCGGGTCGTGCTGCACTGCCACCTGCCGGAATTCATCGCGCTCAGCTTCCTGATGCCGCTGGACTCGCGGGAACTGACCCGTGCCCTGTGGGAGAAGATGCCCGAATGCATCGTGATCTTCCCCGACGGCGTGCGGGTGGTGCCGCCGATGCTGCCGGGCACGGTGGAGATCGCCGACGCCTCGGCCAAGGAACTGGAGCGGGGGCGGATCATTTCCTGGACCCATCACGGCATCTTCGCCAGCGAGAAGACCCTGGACAGCGTCTTCGGCCTGGTCGAGACCATCGAGAAGGCGGCGGCCATCCACCGCAAGGTCATGTCGGCCGGCGGCGGCTTGCGGCGCATCGACGACCGCCTGCTGATCGAACTGGTCGATGCGTTCAAGCTGAAGCCCAATCCGGAATTCCTCGGCCGCTAGGACGGAAGGGAGCGCGACGTGGAACAGATCGCCTTCACCATGCAGCTCAAGCGCGGCGTCGCGGCGGAATACAAGAAACGCCACGACGAGATCTGGCCGGAGATGCTGGCTGCCCTGAGGGAGGCCGGGGTCTCCGACTATTCCATATTCCTGGATGAATTCACCGGGCGCTTGTTCGCCGTGCTGCGCCGGGAAGAAAACCATACAATGGACGATCTGCCCAAGAAGGACATCGTCAGAAAGTGGTGGGAGTGGAACGCCCCGCTGATGGAGGTCCTGCCGGACAACGAACCGGTCAGCGTCCCCTTGCAGCCGGTGTTCCATATGGACTGACGTCCGCTTCCGCCCGAACCGGAGAGGAAACGACAATGCTAGCCAAACGTACCTTCATCATGCCGGCCGTGAGCCTGCTCGGGCCGGGCGTCCTGGCGGATGCCGGGAGCGAAATCAAGGCGCTGGGCCTGAAGAAGGCCCTGCTCGTCAGCGACGCGGAACTGACCCGTCTCGGGCTGGTCAAGAAGGTCGCCGACGTCCTCGACGCCAACGGCATCGGACATGTGGTGTTCGACAAGGTCATGCCGAATCCGACCTCGGCCTGCGTTCACCAGGGCGCCGACCTGTACAAGGCGGAAAGCTGCGACTTCCTGGTCTCTCTCGGCGGCGGCTCGCCGCAGGACGCGGCCAAGGCCATCGGTATCCTGGCGGCCAACGGCGGCGACATCCGCGACTACGAAGGCATCAACAA
>Ga0207799_100565_pt1 | contig 10625 bp, 13 predicted proteins | sample TtanPargueraPR_4_FD_187742 | JGI IMG/M metagenome (GOLD analysis project Ga0207799, IMG submission 187742) | Aerobic enrichment media microbial communities from Bioluminiscent Bay, La Parguera, Puerto Rico - Tt and M2 (SPAdes) | ecosystem: Environmental > Aquatic > Marine > Unclassified ... | reverse complement strand
GCCGAGATGGCCTGAGAGGGCAGAACGCCGGTGCCTGTCATGTGATCCCCCCTGAAAACCAGAACCGCCCGCCGCCCAAAAGGGCGCGGGCGGTTGTGATGTTGGTCGGGCTAGCAGGACTCGAACCTGCGACCTTCCGTCCCCCAGACGGACGCGCTACCAGGCTGCGCCATAGCCCGACGTGGAGCGTCTTGTAGCATGTTTGCCGGCGGGGGCAAGCCGGAAAACGGGCTTTTTCGCGCGGATTATTCACCTTGGCCCAGACGCCTGCGCAGATCGTTCAGACGGGCCTGAATCGCGGCCAGTACTTCGCTGTCGGCGGCGCCCAGGCGGCGGCGCAGGGCCGGGTCGCGCAGGCGCGCGCGCAGGGTGGCGCGCACCGGAATGGAATCATCGGCCGGGTCCTCGGGCGGCAGGTCCGCGCCCAGCGGGGCAGGGGCCGCGGGCGCCTTTTCGGGCACCGGTTCCGGTTCGGCCTGCGGTTCGGGTTCGGCAAAGAGATCCGGCTGCGACGAGGCCGGCGTCAGGCGCACCACGTTCGACGGGGCGGGCGCCGGAGCTTCCTCCTTGGCTGCGGGCGGGGCGGCCTCAACGGGCGGCTCGGGTCTTTCCTGCGGCGCTTCGGGCTTCGCCTCGGCCGCCGGTTCCGGGGTGGATTCGGGCTGCGGTGCCGGTGTTTCAGTGGCGCCTTCCAGCGGCTGCGACAGGCCCGAGACATGCTTGACGCCCTGTTCGCGCAGGATCTTCTGCACGCCGCGGATGGTCATCCCGTCCTCGTGCAGCAGTTTCTTGATTCCGCCCAGCAGCAGCATGTCGGAGGGCCGGTAATAGCGCCGCCCGCCGGCGCGCTTCACCGGTTTGACCTGCGAGAACCGGCTTTCCCAGAACCGCAGGACATGGGCCGGGGTTTCCAGCCACTCGGACACCTCGCTGATGGTGCGGAAGGCGTCGGGGGATTTCTCCATGCCGGGGATCAGCCCTTGTTGCCCGCGGCCACCCGCTCTTTCATCAGGTGCGAGGGCCTGAAGGACAGGACCCGGCGTGCCGGGATGGGCGCCTCTTCACCGGTCTTGGGGTTGCGGCCCACGCGCGCGGCCTTGTCGCGCACGGTGAAGGTGCCGAAGGACGAGATCTTGACCGTCTCGCCATCAACCAGCGCGTCCGACATGTGAGACAGCACGCTTTCCACCAGCGCCGCCGAGTCGTTTCGCGACAGACCGACCTCGCGGAACACCGCCTCGCTCAGGTCCATCCGTGTAAGAGTTTTGCCGCTCATGTCCCGTCCTCTGTCCCTAGCTTTGCCGGGAAGCTTAGGGAGAAAAGAATTTCCGAGTCAATATCAAGGGCTTGAAAGCCGTTTTTCGGCAAGATCTTACCACCGTATGACAACGGCGCCCCAGGCCAGCCCGCCGCCGATCGCCTCGGTCACGATCAGGTCGCCCTCTTTGATCTTGCCCTGCTCCTTGCCCACCGACAGCGCCAGCGGGATCGAGGCGGCCGAGGTGTTGCCGTGGTCCTGCACGGTGACCACCACGTGATCCATCGGCACCTGCATGCGCTGCGCGGTGGCCTTGATGATGCGCAGATTCGCCTGATGCGGCACGATCCAGTCGACATCGGCGCCACTCAGCCCGGCCTTGTCCAGCGCGGCATGGGCGGTGGCGGCCAGCTTTTCGACCGCGTGGCGGAAGACCTCTTTGCCCAGCATGCGGACATGGCCGCTGCCGCCGGTGGAGACGCCGCCATCGACATAGAGCAGGTCGCGGTAGCGCCCGTCCGAATGCAGGTCGGTGGCGAGGATGCCGCGGTCCTGCGGCGTGCCTTCGCCCTCCTGCGCCTCCAGCACCAGCGCGCCGGCACCGTCGCCGAACAGAACGCAGGTGGAGCGATCCTCCCAGTCGAGGATTCGCGAGAAGGTCTCGGCGCCGATCACCAGCACGCGCTCGGCCTGGCCCGACATGATCAGGGCGTTGGCGTTGGTCAGCGCATAGATGAAGCCCGCGCAGACCGCCTGGACGTCGAAGGCAAAGCCGTCGGTCATCCCCAGCGCGCTTTGCACCATGGTGGCGGCGGAGGGGAAGGTCAGGTCGGGGGTCGAGGTGGCCAGGACGATGGCGTCGATCTCGTCGGCCTCCATCCCCGCGTCCTTCAGCGCGGCGCGGGCCGCGGCGACGGCGAGGTCGGAGGTGTTTTCGCCCTCGGCGGCGAAATGGCGCCGCTCGATGCCCGAGCGGGTGCGGATCCATTCGTCCGTTGTGTCGATCTTACCTTCGAATTCGCTGTTCGGGACGACGCGTTCCGGCAGGTAATGCCCGACACCTCTGACTACGGCGCGTTTTGTCATTGTTTTCAACCGTTTTTCGCCTCGTTTTGCGGGGCATTCTGGCCCGCGGTCGTTGCGGATGCAACCCGCGCCGCCAGCCGTTCGGAAAAGCCGCTCTGGGCCAATTGGAACGCCAGCTTCACGGCCGCCGAAACGCCGGTGGCGTCGGCCGAGCCGTGCGATTTCACCACCGTGCCGTTGAGGCCCAGGAACACCCCGCCGTTGACCCGGCGCGGATCGATCCGCTTCTTCAGGCGCTGCAGCGAGGTAAAGGCCAGAAGGGCCGCGATGCGCGACAGCGGCGAGAACTTGAACGCCGCCTTCAGCAACTCGCTGATCAGGTTGGCGGTGCCCTCGGCGGTTTTCAGCGCGACATTGCCGGTAAAGCCGTCGGTGACGATCACGTCGACCTTGGAGGAGGGGATGTCGCCGCCCTCGACGAAGCCGACGAAGTCGAAATCATTGGCCGGCGCGGCCGCGGCGATCAGGTCATGCGCGGCCTTCAGCTCGGCCCGGCCCTTGTGCTCTTCGGTGCCCACGTTCAGCAGGCCCACGCGCGGATGCGGCAGGCTCAGCCCGTTGCGGGCATAGGAGGCGCCCATCTGGGCGTATTGCAGCAGGTCGTGCTCGTCGGCGCGGATGTCGGCGCCCACGTCCAGCATCACGTTGAAGCCCTGCGGATTGCGCGAGGGCCACAGGCAGGCGATGGCGGGGCGGTTGACGCCGGGCAGCTTGCGCAGGCGCACCATGCTCAGCGCCATCAGGGCGCCGGTGTTGCCGCAGGACACGCAGACCGTGGCCTCGCCGTCGCGGACGCTTTCGATGGCCGACCACATCGAGCTGCCCTTGCCGTGACGCATCACGTGGCTGGGCTTGGCATCCATGGTGACCACGTCTTCGGCATGGCGGATCTCGCAGCGCCCCGCCAACACGCGGCGGCGGCCGACAAGCCGCTCCAGCTTGGCCTTGGGGCCGTGCAGGATGAAGCGGATGTCGGGATTCTTGGCCGCCGAACGCGCGATACCGGCGACCACGGCCGCCGGTCCACGGTCTCCGCCCATGGCGTCGACCGAAATCACGGTGCTCGGGGCTTTGCTGACACTACGAGTGTGATCTGCAGTCATGATCCGACGCCAGCCAAGCCTGTCCGCTTATGCCGCGTCTTCGTCCAGATCGATCTCGTCGGCCTGGGCAACGACCTCACGGTCGGCATAGGTGCCGCAGGACGGGCAGACGTGGTGGGGACGTTTCAGTTCGCCGCAGGACGGGCATTCTGCCGGGTTGCCGGCAACCAGCGCATCGTGCGAACGGCGGTTTCCGCGGCGCGACCGCGTGACTTTATTCTGAGGGACAGCCATGTCTCAACCTCGGTGTTTGGGGGCGCGCAGGGCCCTGTTTTTCTTGCGAATGAGCGGTGGGTGCGCGCAGTGGCGCGTGCTCCGGCCCAACGTGTAAACGAGGCCGGGAACATACTCGGATTCGCCCCCGGCGCAAGTGTTTTCTGAAGACTATCTTATTCCCGCTTCTGCTTTTTCAGCAGCTCGGCCAGCCCGGCCAGCGGTTTGGTGTCCTCGTCGGTCATCGGACGCTGCCCCGGCTCGGTATAAACGGCCTCGCTCAGCTCGGCGCCCTCGGCCCGCGGATAGAGCGGCAGCGCCAGCGCCAGCGCCTCGGCCATGACCACTTCGAGATCGAGCGCCTCGGGCAGCGCCTCCAGCGTTTCGTCCTCGGGCATTTCCACCTCTTCGCCCTCGGGCGCCGCGGGCAGATCGGCGAGATAGCGCCGGGTGATCTCTTCGTCGAGACGGGTCGTCACCGGCTCCAGCGTGACCACGCAGGGCTGCACCACGGTGGCGCCCAGCGTCGCCTCGAGCCGCCAGTCGCGCTTGCCCTCGGGCACCAGGCGCCCCTCGAAACGCAGCTTTCGCAGGGCGATGAGGCCCAGGCGCTCGGCCAGGGCGGTGCGCGCCGCGGCGTCGGGCGTCAGTGAAAACGGCACCTCGCGGGCGTCGCGATACGAGGCGAAACGGATCAGGTGCGGGGTGTGGGCGTCATCGGACATCGGCGGTTCCATTCTTGAACAGGGGGCGAACCTTCTGTAAGCGGATACGAGGCGAAAAGCGGCATGGCAAGAGGTGGGTATGGGCAAGCCCGGTGGAATCGCGAAACTGGCGGCGGCAGGCATCCTGGCCGCGGCTATCGCCGGTTGTTCCCCAATCTACCGCAATCACGGCTATGCGCCCAGCGACGCGGACCTCGAGGAGATCGTGGTGGGCGTGGACACGCAATCCACCGTGGGCGACGTGATCGGCCCGCCCTCGGCCTCGGGCGTGATGCGCGACGAGGCGTGGTACTACGTCTCCAGCCGCTGGCGCACCCGCGGCGCGATGGCGCCCGAGATCATCGACCGCCAGCTGGTGGCGATGACCTTCGACAACGACGGCGTGGTGCGGAACATCGAGCGTTTCACGCTCGAGGACGGCCGCGTCATCGCCCTGAACCGCCGGGTGACCGACGACAACATCAAGGGCGTCACCTTCATCCGCCAGCTGCTGGGCAATATCGGCAACTTCACCGCCGAGCAGGTGCTCAACCGCTAATCGGCGGGCTCGAAGCGCAGCGCGACCCCGTTCATGCAATAGCGCAGCCCCGTCGGCGCCGGGCCGTCGGGAAAGACATGGCCGAGATGCGCGTCGCAGCGGGCGCAATGCACCTCGGTGCGGCGCATGAACCAGCTCCGGTCCTCCTGTTCCTCCACCGCGCCGGGCGCGATCGGCTCGTAGAAGCTGGGCCAGCCGGTGCCGCTGTCGAATTTCGCCGCCTGGTCGAACAGCGGCGCGCCGCAGCAGACGCAGAGAAAGCTGCCGCCTGCCTTGGGGAAATCGTCATGGCTGAAGGCGCGCTCGGTGCCATGCCTGCGGGTGACCTTGTAGGCGAGGTCCGAAAGCTGTTCGCGCCACTCGGCGTCGGTCTTCACGATCTTGTCGGTCATCATCCCTCCCGGCCTGTCAAAACGGTGTCACATCTTGTGTGGTACATCCCCACACAGCATATTTAAGCATGGCGCCCGGCGCGCCAAGTCAGATGAGGAGCCTTGGGCCATGCTGTCACTTCGCAAGGGGCGCTATGCGGCGCGCATGGCCGAAGGCGCGGCCGATCTGCGCGCGGCGCAGGAGCTGCGCACGCTGACCTTCCGCGGCGGTGCGGGCGGGCCGCTGGACGCCGACGCCTTCGACGCCGAATGCCGCCACGTGCTGGTCGAGGAGACCCGCAGCGGCGAACTGGTCTGCACCTTCCGCCTGATGCCGCTGGGTACCGGGGCCGAGATCGGGCGCAGCTACTCGGCGCAGTATTACGAGCTGTCGGGGCTGGAAAGCTTCGAAGGTCCGATGGTCGAGATGGGGCGGTTCTGCATCCACCCCCAGCGCAGGGACCCCGACATCCTGCGCGTGGCCTGGGGCGCGATGACCCGGTTCGTCGATGACGAGGGGGTGGAGCTGCTGTTCGGCTGCTCGTCCTTCCAGGGCACCGAGGCCGAGGCCTACATGGATGCCTTCGCCCTGCTGAAAGAGCGGCACCTGGCGCCCAAGCGCTTCCTGCCGCGGGTCAAGGCGCCCAATTTCTTCCGCTTCGCCCAGAAGCTGCGCCGGCGCAAGCCGGACGCCAAGCGGGCGCTGTCGGGCATGCCGCCGCTGCTGCGCAGCTACCTGATGATGGGTGGCTGGGTCAGCGACCACGCGGTGGTGGACCGCGACCTGAACACGCTGCACGTCTTCACCGCGCTGGAGATCGGCGCCATCCCGCCCGCGCGCAAGCGCCTGCTGCGCGCCGCGGCGGGCTAGGCGAATTTTCTGCGAAAATTCGGATCAGATTTTCGCAGAAAATCTGGGGCCCTCCCGCCGCGGCGCTGGCCGTCTGCGGCCTATTTCGCCTTGGTGACCTTGATTTTCTTGGTCGCCTCCACCTGTTCGGGCGGCTTCGGCAGGGTCACAGTCAGAACGCCGTCCGCGACCTGCGCCTTGACGCTTTCGGGGTCGATCTCGAAGGGCAGGGTCATCATCCGCTGGAACGAGCCGGAATAGCGCTCGACCTTGTGGAACTTGCGCCCCTCTTTCTCGCCCTTCTCCTCTTCCTCGGACTTCTTCTCGCCCTTGATGGTGATGCGGTTTCCGGTCACCGAGATGTCGATGTCGTCCTCGGTGATGCCCGGCAGCTCGGCCGTGATGCAGATCTCGTCATCGGTCTCGCTGACATTGCTGCGCACGGCGTAGCCGCCCCTGCGCTCGAAGAGGTCGTCGTCGAACTCGTCGAAGAGCGAGTCGATCTGCTCGCGCAGCGCGGCAAAGGGATGTTCCGCCCCCTTTGCGCCGAACCACGTCGCCGGGAGCCAATTGCGGTATGCCATAATGTGTTTCCTCCGTGATGGATCGTATCACGCGCGCAGTCTGTGCAGTCGGCCCGGGCGGCGCCTTGACGCAGGTCAAAACCCGCGGGCGCGGCGCCGGTGCACGCGCCCCGTTGACGCCGCGCGCCGCGCGCGCTAGCCCGCCTGTCATGGCACAGGCTCCGCTTCTCCAGCTTTCCGACATTTCGCTCACCTTTGGGGGCGACCCGGTGTTTTCCGATCTGTCTCTGGTCATCCAGCCCGGCGACCGGGTGGCGCTGGTCGGGCGCAACGGCTCGGGCAAATCGACCCTGATGAAGGTGATGGCCGGGCTGGTGGAGCCCGATCACGGCACCCGCGTTCTCTCGCCCGGGACCACGGTGGGCTACATGCACCAGCACCCCGACCTCAGCGGGTTCGACACGCTGGGCGATTTCGCCGCCTCCGCCCTCGGCCCGGAAGAGGCCTACCGGGTGGAGATGGTGGCCGAGGGTCTGAAATTCGATCCCGCCACCCCCGTCAGCACCGCATCGGGCGGCGAGCGGCGGCGCGCGGCGCTGGCCAAGCTGCTGGCCGAGGCGCCCGAGCTGATGCTGCTGGACGAGCCGACCAACCACCTCGATATCGAGGCCATCACCTGGCTGGAGGAACAGCTCCAGGAAACCCGCGCCGCCTTCGTCCTGATCTCGCACGACCGCGCCTTCCTGCGCGCGCTGACGCGGGCCACCCTGTGGATCGACCGCGGCCAGGTGCGCCGGCAGGAAAAGGGTTTCGACGCGTTCGAGGCCTGGCGCGACAAGGTCTGGGAGGAAGAAGATACCGCCCGCCACAAGCTCGACCGCAAGATCAAGGCCGAGGCCCGTTGGGCGGTCGAGGGCATCAGCGCCCGGCGCAAGCGCAACCAGGGCCGCGTGCGCGCCCTGCAGGGGCTGCGCGAGCAGCGCGCGGCGATGATTCGCCGGCAGGGCAGCGCGGACATGGCGCTGGAAACCGGCCAGAAATCCGGCAAGCGGGTGATCGAGGCGCGCGGCATCTCCAAGAGCTTCGGCGATAAGGTCATCCTGCGCCCCTTCGACCTGCGGGTGCTGCGCGGCGACCGGGTGGCCTTTGTCGGGCCCAACGGCGCCGGCAAGACCACGCTGCTGAAGATGCTGACCGGCGAGATGGAACCCGACAGCGGCGAGGTGAAACTGGGCACCAACCTGCAGATGGCGGTGTTCGACCAGAACCGCGCCGGGCTCGACCCCGACATGACGCTGTGGGAAAGCCTGACCGGCGATCCCGAGATGCGCGTCTCGGGCCGGGCCGACCAGGTGATGGTGCGCGGGGCGCCGCGCCACGTGGTGGGCTATCTCAAGGACTTCCTGTTCGACGAGGCCCAGGCCCGCGCGCCGGTGCGGTCCCTGTCCGGCGGCGAAAAGGCGCGGCTGCTGCTGGCCCGGATCATGGCGCGCGAAAGCAACCTTCTGGTGCTGGACGAACCCACCAACGACCTCGACGTCGAGACGCTGGACCTGCTGCAGGAACTCTTGGACGACTTCGACGGCACGGTGCTGCTGGTCAGCCACGACCGCGACTTCCTCGACCGCGTGGCCACCACCACCATCGCCATGGAGGGCGACGGACGCGCCACCGTTTATGCCGGCGGCTGGACCGACTACCAGGCCCAGCGGCGCGAGCGCGCGCAGGCCGAAAAACCGGCCCGGGAAAAACCCGCCAAGGCGAAACCCGCGCCCCAGCCCTCCGCCAAGCCGGCCCCCAGGCCGAAGGCGGGGCTGTCCTTTTCCGAAAAGCACCGGCTTGAGGCATTGCCGGGGCTGATGGAGCGGCTGGAGGCCGAGATCGCCAAGCTCGAGGAATTCCTCTCGGATCCCGAGCTGTTCACCAGGGAGCCGGTGAAGTTCCATAAGGCCACCGAGGCGCTGGTCGAGCGCCAGCAGGCGCTGGCCGCGGCCGAAGAGGAATGGCTGGAGCTGGAAGAAAAGGCCGGGGGCTGACCCCCGGCCGATCCTCTCTCACGCGTCTCTTCTTCTGGCCCCAAATATCCCCGCCGGAGGCATGGAAGTCCCGGCCCACAGGGCCGGAACCCGCTCACTGCATGCGCAGCGCGCCGTCCAGCCGGATCACCTCGCCGTTCAGGTAGCCGCAGATCAGGATGAACTTCACCAGGTCGGCGTATTCCGACGGCTCGCCCAGCCGCTTGGGGCAGGTCACGTCGGCGGCCAGCCCGTTCATGATCTCCTCGCCCAGGCCGATCAGCATCGGCGTGCGGAAGATCCCCGGCGCGATCGCCATCACCCGGATGCCGAGGCTGCCCAGATCGCGCGCCATGGGCAGGGTCATCCCGGCGATCCCGGCCTTCGACGCCGCATAGGCGGCCTGGCCCTTCTGCCCGTCGAAGGCGGCGACGGAGGCGGTGTTCACGATCACCCCGCGCTCGCCGTCGGCATCGGGCGCGTTCCCGGCCATCTCGGCGGCGGCCAGGCGGGCGATGTTGAAGCTGCCTACAAGGTTGATGTCGATGGTGCGGCGGAAATTGCCCAGGTCGTGCGGCCCCTCGCGGCCCACGGTCTTTTCGCCGGTGGCGATGCCGGCGCAGTTGATGCAGGCGGTGATCCCGCCCATCGCCTGCGCGGCCGCGCTGACGGCGGCGGCGGCCGAGGCCTCGTCGGTCACGTCCACGCGCTGGAAGCCGGCGCCGATCTCCGCGCCCACCGCCGCGCCGCGCGCCTCGTCGCGGTCGAGGATGGTGACCGCGGCCCCGGCCTCGCGCAGCGCCCGCGCCGTGGCCTCGCCCAGCCCCGAGGCCGCCCCGGTGACGATGGCCTTCGTGTCGGTGATCTTCATGCGGTCCTCCCATTAATTGAACGCATGTTCATTATTGACCGCGTGATCGGCGATGTCCAGCCGCCGCTTGGGGCACGCCCTTGTGAGAAAGGGTGAATAGGTCCATAGTTTAACGAAAGATTAAAGTGCGAACGCCATGCGAGGGACACGCTTTCCAAGTGAAAGGAGTTTGCGATGATAGATCTGAGACATTCCCTTCTTGCCACCGTGATGGCCCTTGGGGCGGCGACGGCGGCCCAGGCGGGCGGCCCGGCGCCGGCCCCGGCCGAACCGATGGTGGCCGCCCCGGCGCCCGCGCCCGCGCCGGATACGGACTGGACGGGCTTCTACGCGGGCCTTCAGCTCGGCTTTGGCCAGAACGACGCCTCGGGCGCGGCCACGGGCGAGGGCGACGGCATTCTGGGCGGCGTCCACGCGGGCTATAACTGGGACTTCGGCAGCTACGTCGTGGGGGCCGAGCTGAGCTATGACGCCAGCGACATCAAGCAGGGCAGCGGCGGGCCGCAGGTTGACAACCTCGCGCGGCTCAAGCTGCGTCTGGGGGCGGACATGGGGCAGAGCCTCGTCTATGCCGCGGCCGGTCCGGCCTGGATGGACGTTTCGATCCCCGGCGGCGGCAGCTCCGACGACAACGGCTGGTTCGTGGGCGCGGGGCTGGACTACGCGCTGCGCGACAACGTCACGCTGGGGGGCGAGGTCCTGTACCACCAGTTCGACAATTTCAGCAAATCTGGCGTGGATTACGAGGTTCTGACGGTCCAGGCCCGGGTGTCGTTCCGGTTCTAGGCGGGCTTTGGTCGCGGCAGGGCGCCCTGTGAGGGCGGCGCTTGCCCAGGGCGCCGCCACGCGGATGGTGGGCGCGGGTCCGCCTCCGGCGGGAGTATTTTGACCAAGAAGAAGGGGGGCGTTGGCCTCCGGTGGCGGCTGGCCGGGCTTGGCAGGCGCGGGGCAAGCTGCTATGCCGGCGGCATGACCAACCGCACCACCATTACCTGCTGCATTACCCGCTGACATCGTCAGGCGGGCCGGTCATCTGTTTCCAATCTCTTGGTAAGTTGCTAAAGCCCGCCG
>Ga0207799_100564_pt1 | contig 10661 bp, 8 predicted proteins | sample TtanPargueraPR_4_FD_187742 | JGI IMG/M metagenome (GOLD analysis project Ga0207799, IMG submission 187742) | Aerobic enrichment media microbial communities from Bioluminiscent Bay, La Parguera, Puerto Rico - Tt and M2 (SPAdes) | ecosystem: Environmental > Aquatic > Marine > Unclassified ... | reverse complement strand
GACAGCATGACGCTGGTCAGCTGGGGCGGCGCCTACCAGGCCAGCCAGACCAAGGCCTATTCCGAGCCCTACAAGGGGATGAACGAAGGCCTCGAGGTCGTTTGGGACGAAAGCTCGAACGAGGCCGTGGCCAAGCTGCGCGCCATGAGCGAAGCCGGCAACATCACCTGGGACCTGGTCGACGTGGTGGCCTCGGACGCCATCCGCCTGTGCGACGAAGGCCTGGCCATGGAATACGACCCGGACGAGCTGCTGGCGCCCGCGCCCGACGGCACCCCCGCTTCGGAAGACTTCGGCAACATGATCGTCAGCGACTGCTTCATTCCGCAGATCGTCTACTCGACCACCGCCGGCTACCGCACCGACAAGGTTGGCGACACGCCGCCGACCTCGATCTGCGCCTTCTTCGACACCGAGGCCTATCCCGGCAAGCGCAGCCTGGAAAAGCGCCCGATCAACAACATGGAATGGGCGCTGCTCTGCGACGGCGTGGCCAAGGAAGACGTCTATGACGTCCTGGAAACCGAAGAGGGCCAGGAGCGCGCCTTTGCCAAGCTCGACACCATCAAGGACGACGTGATCTGGTGGTCCGCCGGCGCCGACACGCCGCAGCTGCTGGCCGATGGCGAGGTCGTCATGGGCACCACCTATAACGGCCGCCTGTTCTCGCTGATCGAAGAGCAGAAGCAGCCGGTCGCCATGCTGTGGGACGCGCAGGTGTTCGACCTGGACGGCTGGATCATTCCCGCCGGCCTGCCCGAGGACCGTCTGGCCCGCGTGAAGGACTTCGTCCGCTTCGCGACCGACACCCAGCGTCTGGCCGACCAGGCCAAGTACATCTCGTACGGCCCGGCCCGCGCCTCCTCGGCGCCGCTGGTCGACAAGCACGCGGAACTGGGCATCGACATGGCGCCGCACATGCCGACCGACCCGGCCAACGCCAAGAACACCTTCCTCTACAACTACGAGTGGTGGGCGGATTACCGCGACGACCTGGACGCCAAGTTCCAGGCCTGGCTGGCGAAATAAGAGCGTCTGAGAACGCCTGAATGCCCGGGGAGGGGCCGCAACCGGCCCCTCCCCACCCCAAGAAAAAGACAACAGGGAAAATCATGAGCGACGCAACCGACACCGGACCGGTTCTGGCCGCCGACGGAACCCCGCTGAAACGCAGCCTGCAAAGGGCGCTTCGGGCGCAGAAACTGAGGGCGCTGGCCCTGATCGCGCCGCTTTTGATTTTCATTCTGGTGACCTTCATCGCACCGATCGCGGACATGCTGTTCCGCTCGGTCGAGAACCAGATCGTCTCGGAGACCCTGCCGCGGACCGTGGTCGCGCTGAAGGACTGGGACGCCGACGCAGCCGAGGCCCCGGGCGAGGCGGTGTTCGCCGCGCTGGCCGCCGACCTGAAGGTGGCGGCCGAGGCCAAGACCCATACCAAGGTGGGCGTCCGGCTGAACTATCAGAAGACCGGCATCGCCTCGCTGTTCCGCAAGTCGGGCCGCAAGGTGAAGCGCTGGGACCTGGAGGCCGACGCGCCCTTCAAGGAGAAATTCCTCGATATCGACGAGGACTGGGGCGATCCCGAGGTCTGGCAGACCATCCAGACCTATTCCTCGCCCTACACGGCGGGCTATTTCCTGAACTCCGTCGATATGGAGCTGGGCCCGGACGGCGTGCAGCCGGTCGACGAGGATCTCGCCATCTACCGGCTGCTGTTCAACCGGACGCTCTTCATGAGCCTGGTGATCATGGGCAGCTGCGTTTTGCTGGGCTACCCGATTGCCTTCCTGCTGGCGAACCTGCCGCTCAGGACCTCGAACATGCTGATGATCCTGGTGCTGCTGCCGTTCTGGACATCGCTGCTGGTGCGAACCTCGAGCTGGAAGGTGCTGCTGCAGCAGCAGGGCGTGATCAACGATGTTCTGGTCTGGGCCGGGCTGGTGGATGACGCCGGACGCCTGGTGATGATCAACAACCAGTTTGGCACGATCGTGGCCATGACCCACATCCTGCTGCCCTTCATGATCCTGCCGCTCTATTCGGTGATGAAGACCATCCCGCCCTCCTATGTGCGCGCGGCCAAGTCGCTGGGCGCGACCAACTGGACGGCCTTCTGGCGGGTTTATTTTCCGCAATCGGTGCCGGGGATCGGCGCGGGCTGCATCCTCGTCTTCATCCTGGCCATCGGCTACTACATCACGCCCGAACTGGTGGGCGGCACCGACGGCACCTTCATCTCTAACCGGATCGCCTATCACATCTCGCGGTCGGGCAACTGGGGGCTGGGCGCCGCGCTGGGCACCATCCTGCTGGCGGTGGTTCTGGTGCTGTACTGGGTCTACGACAAGATCGTGGGCATCGATAACGTGAGCCTGGGGTAAGGTGATGAGCAAGAAACTGAACTTCGACCTTCCGAAGCCCGATCTGATGCGGTTCGTCCTGCCCCTGGTGGCGCTGGCCGGCGCGTTCTTCGGCGCCGTCGCCGGCACCGCCAACGATGCGCCGCTGCCGGGCATCATCGGCGGGGCTGTCGTCGGGGCGGCGCTGGCCTATGTATTGGCGAAATTCCTGCCCGACCGGCGCAACGCCACGCTGGCCTCTGCCGTGCTGTTCGCCGTGATCGGTGTGATCTTCGCCAGCGTGTCCGGGCTGGTCGGGGGCGCGCTGATCGGCGCGGTGATGGGCTGGCTGACGATCTGGCTGGCCAGCGGGGACTACCGCAAGGGCGTGCCGGTCTATGCCACGGGCCCGCAGGTGCTGTGGCACAACGGGTTCCTCTTCATTTGCGGGGTGATCTTCTTCTTCCTGATCGCGCCGATCATGGTGATCATCCCGCTGAGCTTCAACGCCGAGAACTTCTTTACCTTCACGCCGGGCATGCTGGCCTTCGATGCCGACGCCTATTCGCTGAAGCACTATAACGATTTCTTCACCAACCCCGACTGGCAGCAGGCGCTGCGCAACTCGGTTCAGATCGCGCCGGTGGCGACGATCCTGTCGGTGAGCCTGGGCACGCTGGCCGCGATCGGGCTGAGCCAGCCGCATGTGCCCTTCCGCCGGCCGATCATGGCGATCCTGATTTCGCCGATGATCGTGCCGCTGATCATCTCGGCCGCGGGGATGTATTTCTTCTACAGCCGGATCGGCCTGCAGGGCACCTATGTCGGCGTGGTGCTGGCGCATGCCGCGCTGGGTATCCCCTTTGTCATCATCACCGTGACCGCGACGCTGGTCGGCTTTGACCAATCGCTGACGCGGGCCTCGGCCAACCTGGGGGCGGACCCGGTGCGCACCTTCTTCAAGGTGCAGATGCCGCTGATCCTGCCGGGCGTCATCTCGGGCGGTCTGTTTGCCTTCATCACCTCCTTCGACGAGGTGGTGGTGGTGCTCTTCGTCGGCTCGGCCGGGCAGAAGACGCTGCCCTGGCAGATGTTCACCGGCCTGCGCGAGCAGATCAGCCCCACCATCCTGGCGGTGGCGACGATTCTGGTGGTGATCTCCATCCTGCTGCTGACCTCGGTCGAGTTGCTGCGCCGCCGCTCCGAACGGCTGCGGGGCATGTCGCCGGGCTAAGCCGGCGGCCGTGGAAACGGCCCAATAAAGCCCGCCGAAGCGGGATTGTTCACGGCGCGGCGCCCGGTTTCCGGGGGCCGCGTTTTTTCATTTCATTGGCAGCGCCGGGTCTTTTTTTCGCCACGTTCGTGGTGTCGTTAACAAAGGTTAATCCCCTGGGCGGGGGCGCCTCGCAGCGAGGCATGTGGCGATTGTAAAAGGAAAGGTAATGGCCCGAAAACATAAGTGGTTTGAACTGACCGGTTTCAGAATGAAACCCGTCAATGGTGACGGTGACGACAACTGGATCGCCCTGTCGGAGCGCAGCTACGGCGCCCGGATGAACGGCGGTGACGGCGACGACGTTCTGATCGGAACGGCCTATCGCGACCGCATCAATGCCGGCGACGGCAACGACACGGTCACGGGCGGCGAAGGCAACGACCGGATGCATGGAAATGACGGCGTCGACACGGCCGTCTATGCCGGCTCGATCCTCGATTTTTCCTGGGCCGAGGGCAGGGGGCACCGGCTGATCATCACCGACATGAACGCCGCTGACGGTGACGAGGGCACCGACACGCTGCGGCATTTCGAGGTGCTCCAGTTCGGCGACTACACCCTCGACCTGACGGCCAACAACGCGCCGATGGTGTTGCTGGAGGCCCAGGGCACGGACGAGGACACCGCCTTCGACTTCAGCTTTGACGCCTATGATTTCGACGGTGGCACGGTGAGTGTCGACAGCCTCACCGTCACCGGGGGCGGCACGCTGACCCTGTTGCCCGGCAGCACCGAGCTGACGCCCGGCACCGGCACCGGCGCGCAATTCACGGCAAGCTTCGACCCGGGGTCGGCCTATCAGTCCCTGGCCGTGGGCGAATCCGTGACCGAAACGGTCGAGCTGGTCGTGTCCGACGGGCAGGGCGGCAGCACGACCCAAACGGTCGATCTTGTGATCGACGGGGTGAATGACGGGCCCACCGCGAACGACGACAGCACTGTCGTGGGCGAGGATGGACCGGGCATCGTCATCGACCTGCTGGGCAACGATACCGACCCCGATGCCAGCGACGTGCTGGGCATCGACAGCTTCGATTTCTCGGGGCTGCAGGGCAGCGTGACCGACAATCACGACGGCACGGTCACCTACGATCCCAACGGCGCGTTCGAGGGCCTCGCCGCCGGCGAAACCGCTCTCGACAGCTTTACCTACACGGTCAGCGACGGGAACGGCGGTTTTGACACCGCCACCGTCGAGGTCACCGTGGAAGGCGCCGACGACGCCGTGGCCGATCCCGCCGTGGTGGCGGATTTCGACGGCGTAGCCGAGCGCTTCCCGCGGGATTACCTTGGCCTGAACTGGTCGCCCCTGTGGTACGCCCTGCCGGCGGACCGGCCCGGCACGGACACCGGCTACTACAACGGTTTGGTCTCGGGGGATCAGGTCGGATACAACTCCGGCGGGCTCAACGTCGAGATCACCGGCACTGATTTCGATTTCGAGAGCGGCTATTTCACCGCCGCCTGGCGCGACGGGCTGACCCTGCGGGTGACCGGCTATGACGACGGGGCGCAGGTCGGCCAAGAGATCTTCGCTCTGGATACGTCGGGCCCCTCGTTCATCGAGTTCGACGATGCCATCTTCGACTCGGTCGACCGCGTGCGGTTCGAGAGCTTCGGCGGCACCGATGCCGGGCTTGCCTTCTCCGGCACGCAGTTCGTCGCCGACGACCTGACCTTCTTTCTCTGAGAAGACCGGGCAGCACAGGGCAGGGGCCGCCGTCGCGCGGCCCCTTTTCCTGTCCGGGCCTCAGTGCCCCAGCAACGCCAGCCAGACCCAGACGGTCAGCAGCGACGTGGCGGTGCCGATCAGCACGCTGGAGGCGGCCACGCGCTTGGCCGTGCCATACATGTTGGCGAAGATATAGGTGTTGATCCCCGGTGCCATGGCAGCGGTCAGCACGGCCGAGCGGAACTGCCCGGTGGACAGGTTCAGCGCGCTGCCCATGCCCCAGACGATCGCCGGGTGGATCAGCAGCGAGACGCTGACGGCGAAGATGATGGTCCTGAGATCGCCCTCGGGCCGGTAGCGGTAGAGCACCCCGCCCAGACCGAACAGCGCCGCGGGCAGCGCCGCGCGCGTCATCAGGTCGATCGCGTCGGTCAGCGCGCCGGGCAGCGGCAGGCCCGACAGGTTGACGATGAAGCCCGCGGTGATCCCCAGCACCAGCGCGTTCGAGAACATCGCCTTGAGGATCGCGCCCGAGGTTCCCGCCAGCCCCTTGCCGCGGTTGCGGATGACCTCCATCGCCGTGATGCCGATGCCGTAGCAGAAGGGCGAATGGATGGCGATGATGGCGTAGTTCGGCTCCAGCGCGTCCGGGCCGTAGGCGCGCTCGGTGATGGGCAGGCCCAAAAGCAGCGAATTGGAGAACAGCCCGACGAAGCCGATGGCGACGCTGTCCTCCCAGCTGCGCTTGAACAGCAGCCGCGCGCCGGTCATCCCGATGACGAAGCCCGCCAGCGCCCCGGTGTAGAAGCTGGCCAGGAGCCGCAGGTCGAAGTTCTGGCCGAGGTCGAGGGTCGAGATCGCGCGAAACAGCAGGAAGGGGATGGCGAATTTCTGCGTGAAAGTCATCAGCGCATCCACGCCCGTCTCCGAGAACAGCCCCCGCCACACCGCCACATAGCCGAACCCCAGCACCAGGAAGACGGGCAGGATGACGTCCAGCAGCGACTGCATCTAGAGATCGCAGTCGATGATCATCCCGTCATAGGCGGGAACGACGTGTTCGGGCGTCTCGGCGGCCACGGTGGCATAGTCGAGGTCGTTATGCATGTTGGTCAGCACCGCGCGGGTGGGCGCCAGCCGCTCGATCCAGTCCAGCGCCTTGTCGAGGTGCAGATGGGTGGGGTGCGGCGTGCGGCGCAGCGAGTCGAGCACCAGCCACTCCAGCCCCTCCAGCTTGGGCCAGCTTTCCGCGTACATCTCGGCCACGTCGGGCAGGTAGGCGAGGTCACCCACCCGGAACCCCAGCGCGTCGATCGCGCCGTGATTCACCTTGAAGGGGGTCAGCGTAATCGCGCCGCCCGCGCCCTCGATCACCACGTCGCCCGAGATGGTGTGCATCTCCAGGATCGGCGGATAGGGCGAGCCCTCGGGCTGCACGAAGGCATAGCCGAAGCGCGAGAACAGCGCGTCCTGCGTATCGCCATCGGCCCAGACCGGCAGGCGGGTGCGGGTGTTGAAGACGATCTGGCGCAGGTCGTCGATCCCGTGCACGTGATCGGCATGGGCATGGGTGAAGACCACGGCGTCCAGTTCGCCCACGCCCGCGCGCAGCAGTTGGGCGCGCATGTCGGGCGAGGCGTCGATCAGCACGCGGGTGGTGCCGGCGTCGCCTGCCCGCTCGACCAGCATCGAGCAGCGGGTGCGATGGTTCCTGGGCTCATCGGGGTCGCAGGCGCCCCAGTGGCCGCCCAGCCGCGGTACCCCGCCGGACGAGCCGCAGCCGAGGATGGTAAAGCGCAGCGTGGCCATCAGGCGGCCTCTTGCCAGGCGGCGGCCTTGCTGAACAGCCGGTTGAAATTGGCCTGAGTCCGGGCCGCGAAATCGGCGTAGTTGAGGCCGAACACCTCGGCGCCGACGCGCGCGGTGTGGGCGGTATAGGCGGGCTCATTGCGCTTGCCGCGATAGGGCGGGGGCGCGAGGTAGGGCGCGTCGGTTTCCACCAGGATGCGGTCGACCGGGGCGGCGGCAAAGATCTCGCGCAGCTCGGCCGATTTCGGGAAGGCGGCGATGCCCGACATCGACAGGTAGAACCCAAGGTCGAGCGCGGCCTTGGCCAGCCCGGCGCTGGACGAGAAGCAGTGCATCACGCAGGAATAGGCGCCGTTGCGGTATTCCTCGGCCAGGATGCGGGCCATGTCCTCGTCGGCGGCGCGGGAATGGATGATCAGCGGCAGGCCGGTCTCGCGCGCGGCGGCGATGTGGATGCGCAGGCTTTGCTGCTGCACCTCGGCGCTTTCGGCGGTGTAGTGATAGTCGAGCCCGGTTTCGCCGATGCCCACGAACTTGGGGTGCTTGGTCAGCCCGACCAGTTCCTCGACCGTGACCAGCGGCTCTTCGGCGGCGCTCATCGGGTGGGTGCCGGCGGCGAAGAAGACGGGGGCGTAGCCTTCCGCGATGGCCTGCACCTGCGGCAGGTTCCGCAGCTTGGTGCAGATGGAGACCATGCGGGTGACCCCGGCCTTGGCGGCGCGGGCGATGATCTCGGGCAGTTCGCCTTCGAAATCGGGGAAATCCAGGTGGCAGTGGCTGTCGGTAATCTCGGGGGTCTGCGTCATGAATATGCCTGCGGGGCGGCGTGGCGCGCCGCCATGTCGTCGATCCTGAGCACGGTATCTAGAATGAGCGCGGCGGGGTCAAGGTTGACCGCCTTGCCCTGGCGCGCCCGCGTGCCCAGCTCTTGCGCGGCCTCGGCCCAGGCGCGCGCGGCATGCGTGTCGGGGCACAGGCGCGCCATCAGCGCGGCCTCGCCCTCGGCCGCCTCGGGGGCAGGGGGGCCGGCCACGCCGGTGCGCGCCAGCCGGGTCAGGAACAGGTCGAACAGCCGCAGCATCAGGTCGAAGCGCGGCTCGGCGCCCTTGCCCGCCGCGCTTTCGGCCAGCTTCAGCATGCGCGGGCGGTTGAGCGGGGCGAAAAGGCCCACGATCTCGGAATAGAGCGCCAGACCGTCAAGATTGGCGAGCCTGATCGCCTCGCCCACCGAGCCGCCGGACAGCGCGGTCAGCGCCTCGGTCTGGTCGGTCTCCATCCCGGCAGCGGCGAGCGCCGCGGCCATGTCGGCCTCGCCCAGCGTGGAGAGCCGCAGCTCGCGGCAGCGCGAGCGGATGGTGGGCAGCAGGCGCGAGGGCTGGTGCGCGACCAGCAGGATCACCGCGTCCTCGGGCGGCTCTTCCAGCAGCTTCAGCAGGGCGTTGGCGGCGTTGGGGTTCATCTCGTCGGCGGCGTCGACGATCACCACGCGGCGCCCGCCCTCGGCCGCCGACAGGGCGAAGAAGTTCTTCAGCCTGCGCGCCTCGTCCACGGTGATGACGGTTTTCAGCCTGCCCTTCTTTTCGTCCACCGCGCGGCGCAGCAGGAACAGCCGCGGTTCGGACAGCGCGGCCATGCGGCGCACGGCCGGGTGATCGGGATCGGTATCGAGGCTGGCCGGGGCAGGGGGCGCCTCGCCGAACAGCCCGCCGCCGCGGTCGGTGGGCTGGGTCAGCAGAAAGCGCGCGATGCGCCAGGCCAGCGTCGCCTTGCCCACGCCGCGCGGGCCCGTGATCAGCCAGCCGTGATGCAGCCGCCCGGTGTTGAACGCGTCCAGAAAGGCGGCCTCGGCCGCGGACTGGCCCAGCAGGACGGAGGTCTCGCGCGGGTGCGGGGCGCCCTCGACGCGGTCGGCTTCAAGCAGCTCGTCGCTCATGACAGGTGCTCATGCGCGATGCGTGCCACGTCGGCGGCCACGGTGTCGATGTCGCGGGTGCCGTCGACCACCACGCAGCGGCCCGGGAACTCGCCCGCCAGCGCCAGGAAGGCCGCGCGCATCTGCACCTGCATGCCCTCGCCGAAATCCTCGAACCGCTCCTCGGTGCCGTTGCGCCCCTTGGCGCGCGACAGCCCCAGGGCAGGGTCCATGTCGATGACGAAGGTCAGGTCGGGCTCGCGCCCGATCATCATGGCGTGCAGGTCGTCCACCAACCCGCGCAGGTCGCCGCGGGTGATGCCCTGGTAGATGCGGGTGGAATCGGCAAAGCGATCGCAGACCACCACTTTGCCGGCCTCCAGCGCGGGCTGGATGGTCTTTTCCAGGTGGTCGCGGCGGGCGGCGGTGAACAGCAGGATCTCGGTCTCGGCCGACCAGCGCTCGGGGTCGCCCTCCAGCACCAGGCGGCGGATCTCCTCGGCGCCGGGCGAGCCGCCGGGCTCGCGCGTCAGCACCACCTCGCGGCCCTCGGCGCGCAGGTGTTCGGCCAGCAGCCGGGCCTGGGTGGATTTGCCAGAGCCGTCGATGCCCTCGAACGTGATGAACAGGCCGCGTTGCGCCATCAATTCAGGGCCTGCGCCTCGCCGATGAGCCTGCGCAGCAGCACCTCGGCCGCGGTGCGCAGGCGGGGCAGGAAGCCGCCCCGGGCCACGGCCCGCTCGGCCACCAGGGGCACCTCGGCGATTTCCATGCCCGGCATCTCGACCTCAAGCGTGGCAATCGGCTGACCGGCGGCGATGGGCGCCTCGAGCGGCGAGGTATAGGTGACCTTGGCGTGCACCTCTTCCTGCAGCAGGGCGGGGACCAGCAGGTTGATATCCTCGCCGGCGACGACGCCCACGGCGCGCGCCTCGCCCAGCCAGACCGGGGCGGTGGCCAGCCGGGTGCCCTTGTCGACCACGGTTTTCTGCACGAACTGGCGGAAGGCCCAGTTGACGATGCGCTCGCCCTCTTCGCTGCGCTCCTCGGCCGAGTTCAGGCCCGAGATCACCAGGATCACGCGGCGGTCGCCCTGCCGGGCCGAGCCGACAAGGCCATAACCGGCCTCCTGCGTGTGGCCGGTCTTCAGCCCGTCGGCGCCGATGCCGAGGCCCAGCAGCGGGTTGCGGTTGTAGCGGTTCTTGGGCGCGCGTTCGTCAAAGCCGAACTCGGTCAGCGAGAAATAGCCGTAATATTTCGGGAACTCGGTGATCAGCCGGTTGGCCAGGATCGCCAGGTCCTTCATCGACATGCGCTGGTTGGGATGCGGCCAGCCACTGGCATTGGCAAAGGTCGACTGCGTCATGCCCAGCGCCTGCGCGCGCTCGGTCATCAGCCGGGCAAAGGCCTCTTCGGTGCCGGCCAGGCCTTCGGCGACGACCACGCAGGCATCATTGCCCGACTGCACGATGATGCCCTTGATCAGGTCCTCGACCCGGGGGCGGTCCTGTTCGTCCAGGAACATGGTGGAGCCGCCCATCTCCTTGGCCCTGGTCGAGACCGAGAACTGCGTGTCCAGCGTCACCCGCCCGTCGCGCAGCGCCTCGAACAGCATGTTCAGCGTCATCAGCTTGGACATCGAGGCCGGCG
>Ga0207799_100563_pt1 | contig 10671 bp, 9 predicted proteins | sample TtanPargueraPR_4_FD_187742 | JGI IMG/M metagenome (GOLD analysis project Ga0207799, IMG submission 187742) | Aerobic enrichment media microbial communities from Bioluminiscent Bay, La Parguera, Puerto Rico - Tt and M2 (SPAdes) | ecosystem: Environmental > Aquatic > Marine > Unclassified ... | reverse complement strand
TGACCGGCGACGACGACGGACTCGAGGAGCCTTGACGATGCCCGCAGGGAAGCCTCCGTCGCCCCGGGACATCCTGGCTCGCGAAGCCTTGGCGCAGATTCCCAAAATCCTGACCCTGCAGGATCGTAACCGGCACAGCCCGACCTACGGCTGCTTCGACCGGAACTATTGGCAATACAGGATCATCGACTTCCCCAGCGGCATGGCCCAGGAATTCGTGCTGCCGTTGGCCCTGGCCTACTCGACCGATCTGGCGGGAAATTCCTTTTTCGGACAGGAGGCGGTGAAGGACTGGTCACTGGCCGGCATCCATTTCGCCGCTGCGTCGGCCCATCCCGACGGCTCCTGTGACGACTACTTTCCGTACGAGAGGGCAGGAGGCGCGGCTGCGTTTTCCCTTCTCGCCTGCCTGGAGGCCTATCGCCTTCTCGAGCTCGAGGACGAAACTTGCCTCCGTTTCTTCGAAAGACGGGCCGACTGGTTGGCCGGACATCATGAAAGCGGGCGGCTTTCCAACCATCAAGCCCTGATCGCGCTCTGCCTGGAACTGGCGGGGCGCATACTGCAGACGGACAGATGGACCAAGGCGACAAGGGCACGGCTCGACCTCGTGCTGTCCTGGCAGACCGGAGAGGGCTGGTTCTGGGAATACGAGGGATGCGATCCCGGCTACCTGACCCTGACCGTCTCCGCGCTGGCCTGGCTGCATTCCCTGACCCCCGGCGCGGAGTATGCCGAACGGCTGTCGGACACGCTCCGGCGTGCGGTCGATTTCGCGTCGCATTTCATCCATCCGGACGGCACCTACGGAGGCGAATACGGCAGCCGGGGGACCTTGAACTTCTTCCCTCACGGCTTCGAACTGGTCGGGAGCTGGTACCCCGCCGCGCTGTCCATCAACGACCGCTTTCTGCACGGCCTGGCAGAGGGGCGTGGCCCCTGCTACGCCGACGACCACATCATCGGCCATCACACCTGGAACTACCTGATGGCCTGGCGGGATTTCGCCGCCGAGCGCCCGGCCCTTCTCGAGAAGACGCCGGGAAGCGGCCGGACCTGGTTTGCCGAAGCCAAGCTACTCGTTGAGCGGCGCGGGAACGTGGCGCTATTCGCCGGCCTGAACAAGGGGGGGACGTTCAAGGTCTTCGTCGGAGACGCCCTTGCCGCGTCCGATACCCAGCTCTCGGTGCAAACCGCCGGCTCCCCGAAACGAAATGCTGTCGGCCATCTGGTCGACGGCTACGAGATCGAGCAAACCGGCGACGAAATCCATGTCCAGGGCAGCTTGGGCTGGGCCAAGCAGAAACACATGACGACGTTCAACCTGCTGGTTCTGCGGCTGATCATGTTGACCGGCGGACGGCTGTTTCCGAACCTGATCCGTCGTCTGTTGCAGAAGCTCCTGATCACCGGGAAGGACACCGCCCCGTTCCGGTTCGATCGCCGGTTCCGCTGGGAGGGGACAAGCCTGATCGTCGAGGACCGGCTGGAGGCCGAGGCCTGGGATCAGGTCGCGTCGGTCCAACTCGGCGGGGATCAGACGTCGATCTATGTCGTGATGAGCCGGACCTTTCAGACGGCCCAACTGGCCGATTGGCGAGACCTGACCGACGCCGTTCGCCGGCTCGGCCGAGGTGAGGCGCTTTCTTTGACCCGACGGTTCGGCCCGTGAAGAAGCTCGTTTCCCTCGGCGTCAGTGCCGCCATCCTGGCGATCATCTACTGGACCATCGACCTCTCCGGCTTGGCGGCGGCGTTCGCCCGGACGGACCCGGTGCTGCTGACCGGCGCGATCCTCATGGTCGTTCCGATTACCGGACTGACCGCCTGGCGACTGTGCCGGTTGGTCCCCGATCAAGCCCAGCTGGGTCTTGGCCGGGCCGTCCGCATGGTGCTCGGCGCCAGCGTCCTCAACATGGTTTTGCCGGCCAAGATGGGCGACCTAGCCAAATTCGCTTTCATCCGGCGGGGAGACGACGTCTCCGGCGCCCTCGCCTTCGCCGTGGTCATCTTCGAGAAGACGGCCGACATGCTGGCGCTTCTGGTCTGGTGCGCCCTGGGCCTGTTCCTGTTTTCCGGTGATCCGCTGCTGTTCAAGGGGCTGGCCGTGGCCGTGGGGTCCAGTGTCGTCGCGGGGAGCGTTCTGCTGGCGTCCAAGAAGACGGCCCGTCTGTTCTTCGGAATCTGCGGACGGTGCGCGCCGGGGAAGCTCCGGCCGCGGATCGGCCATCTGGCCGATTCCTGGGATCAGATGCACGACCTGTTCTGGAACAAGAAACAATTCGCGTTCGGAATCCTCGCCTTCTCGGTCTTCCTGTGGTTCCTGCACCTGATCCAGATCTGGCTGTTCATCCTGGCGCTCGGCGCGCCCGTGCCGCTGCTGGACTCCCTGGCCTTGACTCCCCTGGCGATTCTGGCGGGACTGTTGCCGTTGACCTTCGCCGGGGTCGGAACACGCGATGCCGCCCTGATCTTCCTATATCGCCCGTTCATGGATCCGGGGACCGGCGCGGCCCTCGGGTTGCTCTGTACCCTCCGTTACATCCTGCCGGCCCTTTGCGGCCTGCCGTTTTTCGGCGGCCTATGGCAGGAAGTACGGGCAAATCGCCCCAACTCGCCCACTGACGGATAGATCACCCCTTCGCAGGGAAAAACCGAACCGCATACAGTACCGCACCCTTTGGCCAGGAGGACGTGAGAACCCAATTTCGTCGTTCCTCCAGTTGCACGCTTTCGGCGAGGCCAAACCCCCCGCTGCCAAGCACCTCGCCGAGCGCCTCCCCAAGGTCCGCCTTTTCGGTGTGATCCACGATCGGGTCGACCAGAAGAAAGAACGGGGCGCCGGGTGGCAGGACGAGATGGCGACGGTGAATATAGTCTTTCAAAAGTCCCGCCCGGTGACGAAGAGCAAGGGCGTTCAAGGCCGCCGGCATCGAGATTCGCGTCTCGGATTGCTTTAAGTTTCGAAAAACATACTGCAGCCCATACCCCCAGGTCATCAGAACGGCATTCGGCGGTAAAAGCGCCTCGATTTCGGCGACCATCGGCCGAAGCTCCCCTTGGCCCTTCATATAGATCCGCCAAGCATCAGGATAAGCCGCCGCCAGATTTTTGTGGTCGAGATAAGCGGGAGCCTGAAGCCCCACATGGACGGTGATCAATGCCACGGCCACGGCACACAACCTTAAACGGAAAACCTTGACGGTTCGGCTCTGCCGAATTGCCGCAAAAAAAGTTCCAAAGGCGTTCACCACCAAATAGGCATTCCCCAGAATCAGGAAAGGCAGAATATAGGGATAGGTACGGAGACCGGTTGCCGCGAACAGGGGGATCCAGCACCACACCAGGAAATGGGCAATGGCGAGACACAGCGGAAGGCCGCGGCCCCGCACGGCGGCCATCCATCCCAGGCCGCCAAGCCCGGCGACCAGCCCCGGCCAGGAGAACAGCCGCCCTCCGGTCCGGAACCAATCGACGGCCCGCGCGCCGACGAGTTTCAGAATCCCGATCGGACCTTCCGGCAGGGCGTTGTGCCAGACGCTGGCCAGGGAAAAGCTGTCTTTCGCAAAATCCGCCTTCGCGGCGTCTAGCGCAAAGAACAGAAAAATCGGCGCAATCAGAATCAAGCAGGTGCCCGCGTAAGCCGACAGGACACCCAGCCTTCGCCTCCATCCGACGCCGGGAAATGACAGGATGAACAGCCCCACGGCCACCGGCAACAGGAAGACGTTGGTCTTGTAGGAATAGAACGCCAGCCCGCTGGCCAATGTCAGGGCCAGCAAAGGGCGCACACAGGTTCGGAATCCGTGTTTATCGAGGATTTCCGGCAGAAATCGCCCGGCAACCGCAATAGCGATCACCAGGAACAGGATACCGAAATTATGCGCCCCCAATGCCGAGAACAGATGCAGATAGACGGTCGCCCCGCCAAGTACGACAGCCGTCACGCCGACGGCGGCATCTCTCGGAGACGTTCCGTTGCTCGCGGTCGTGGAGGGCCACCAAAACGGGTATAGGGCCAAAACGAAGAGAACTCCGGTTCCCGCGACAATCCCCGTTGCGACCTGTACGGCTAGGCTCGCGCCAAAAAGCAGGGCGGCGGTGTAACCGGCCAGGAGTGGCACCAATTTGAACAGTTCGGTCGTCGAGCTATAGATTGGGCGGAAAAGCTGGGTCAGGAACCCCGTCTCGTCCCTGGCCAGGGCGGCGAACAAGGACTCCCCGGTTTCGGGATGCGGCAGAAGGTGATCCGCCGCCGCCATTCCCTGGACCCACCAGGCGAAATAGGCTTGGTCGACACGTGGTTCCATATCGCCGAAATTGGAAAGGCGATAGGCGAACACGATCGCCGAGACGATCAATGTAAACAGGACGAACGGCCAAAACACCCGAGACCGGAATCCATCGTACCGGATTTCAGGTCCGCCGGCTTTGCGATCCATATGTTGCTGTTTTTCCGCCACGCGTTCTGTCCCGTTGCCATGCCATTCCGACCGACGCTTTCGTAGCATATTCGGCATAGCCTGAGAACGGTCTCCCCCACCCGGATGCGTTGACTTGGGCCGCGAAAAAAAGTATGTTCGCAGCGTGAACGCGTTCGCGTGATGAACAGGCCGGGATCGGGGTCTGTACGCGAGGCGAGCGGGGAAGGATGCCCGAGGAACAGAACGAAATCACGCTGGGGCTGTTGAATGCGGTCCACGACAATAGCCACGTGACGCAACGCAGCGTCGCGCAGGAGTTGGGCGTGGCGCTCGGCCTCGTCAACGCCTATCTGAAGCGCTGCGTGAAGAAGGGCTATATCAAGGTGCGGCAGGCCCCGGCCAACCGTTATGCGTATTATCTGACCCCGGCCGGTTTCGCGGCGAAGAGCCGGCTGACCGCGCACTATCTTTCGCAGTCCCTCACCTTTTTCCGGAACGCCCGCCAGGAGTGTTCGGAGATTCTGGCGACGTGTACCGAGCGCAACTGGCCGAGGATCGCCCTGGCCGGTACCAGCGACCTGGCGGAGATCACCATCCTTTGCGCGGCGGAGTTTCCGGTCCAGTTGATCGGCGTTCTGGACGAAACCGCCGATGGCATACCGTTCTTCGGCCTTCCGGTCGCCGACATCCCGAAAAGACTGGGATCGATCGATGCCGTGGTGGTCACCGACCTGACCGATCCGCAATCGATCTATGACGGGCTGGTCGCGCATTTCCCGGCCGAGCGTATCCTGGCCCCCGGCATTCTCGGTATTGTCCGCAATCCGGCGAAGCCCCGCCGGAAGGAGGGCGCATGAGCCGCTGGTACGTCGTGCGCACCAAACCGCGGGCCGAGGAGACGGTCCTGTCCCACCTGCGTCGGCAGGAGTTCGAGGCATTTCTGCCGCGTTTCTTGAAAACCCGGCGGCATGCGCGGCGGGTCGACCGGGTCGCGAGCCCCCTGTTCCCGGGCTATCTGTTCGTCTCCTTCGACCTCGACCGGGCGCGCTGGCGGTCCATTTTCGGGACCATCGGATCCCAAGGCCTGGTCTGCAACGGCGACCGGCCGGCCGCCGTCCCGGAGGGCGTGGTCGAGGAGATTATCGCGCGGCAGGACGATACCGGTTTCGTCAAGCTTTGCGCCGGACAGGGCATGCAACCGGGGCAGAAGGTCGAAATTCTCGACGGCCCTCTCGCCGAGGCCCGCGGAATTTTCGAGTGCATGGATTCCAAGGAGCGCGTCATCGTGTTACTCAACCTGCTCGGACGGCAGGTTCGCACGCGCATTCCGACCGGCTGGATTCAGGCCACCGCCTGAACCGCCGGAAAACCGCAGAAACGACCCCACGGGTGAAACGCGTTTTTTCACCCGAATGGCGGTAGCGTGGAAAATGTCGGAGCCGCGGCCTGCCGCATCCCAAAAGTTTCGTGCTTCAAGCAAACATGACAGAGCCAAAACAAACCAGTTGCCGTCGGCCGCGGACGGACGGACGGGAAACGCGGACGGCCATCATCGCGCAAGGCGTCCCCCACCCGACGCGCGGCGCGAGCACCGTCCTCTATTTTCACTATATCGACGGCCTTCGCAAAGCCGGACACCGGATCCTGTTGGTGCTTCTGGTACAGGACGAAAATTACGTGGAGGACCGTTATCAGGAACTTCTCTCCGCCCTCGAAGGCGACGCGGCGGTCACCGTCAAAACCCTCCACGCGTCGCGTTTCGTCGAATCCTCCCGATTTACCCATCGCCTCGTTTCAGAGCCGCTGGCCGGACTCAAAACGGAAATCGAGAGCTTCGGCCCGCAGTTCCTGCTCTGCTTCGACCTGATGGCGGCCTGGGCGGCCCAGACCGTCGCGGCACCGACGAAAACGGTCTGGCTGGGCGATCTTCTGTTTCAGACAACCTGGTACAACTCCCTCTACTCCTGGCGGGAGGGGACGGGCCGGCCCTGGCACCTAGTCTGGGCGGTGTTCCAATCTTCGGCCTGGCGCCGGATCTACCGCCAGGTTCTGAAAGCCTACCAGAATGTGGTCGTCTCCTCGAAATCCAGCGAAGCGGCGCTCGACCGCCTCGGGATAGCCTCCCGGTACCTGCCGTACCCCTGGCCGGAAACCACCGCCGCCGAAGACCGCGGCGGCGCGAAGACCGATCCTCCCTGCTTCATCTTCTTCGGAAGCCTGCAGGCCCTGGGGTCGCGTTCCGCCCTCCACATGCTCCTGGAGGAAATCTATCCGCTGTTGCGCCAGCAATTCGGCGCCGGAAGATTTCGAATTTCGATCTGCGGCCAGGGCGGATTGCCCGACTGGACAACGGCCGCGTTACGAGAGAAGCCGGAAATCGAATATCTAGGTTTCGTCGCCACCCTCGACACGGTCTTTTCCGCGGCAACCGCGCTCATCGCACCGATCGACGTGCCCGTTGGCAATCGTAGCAGAATTCTGACGGCGATGGCGAAAGGCCTCCTGGTCATCGCACACCGGAACGCCGCTCTCGGCAACCCGGATCTCATCGACGGCCGCACATGTTTCCTGGCTTCCGACGCTGCCGATTTCGTCGCAAAGATGGAGCGGTCAACCACATGCCGGGAAGAGATCGAAGCCATCACCAGAAACGCCAGAGACATGTACCGCGAGAAGTTCTCCCCGGATCGGGCGGTACGGGCGCTGATTGGCCACGCCTTCCGAACGGAACAAACCGAACCCCCTTCTTGAAATTAAGCGTTATCCATGACAGCCAAACATGATCTAAAGATCGGATACGTCGGTCATTGCCAGGTTTGCGGCAATGAGAACCTGGAACCGGTTATCGACCTCGGCTACCACGCGCCGTGCGATTCCCTTCTTTGGCCCGCGGATCTGAACCGGCCCGAGGAAACCTATCCCCTTCGTTTGCTGCGTTGCCCGGAATGCAGCCTGGCCCAGATCGATTTCGTGGTCCCGCCCGAGAAACTGTTTTTCCCGGACTATCCCTACCGTAGCGGCATCACGCCGACGCTGGTCAGAAACCTGCGGGGAACCGGGGACACGATCATCGAACGCTTCGGAATGACCGAGGGCGATCTCGCCATCGATATCGGCTCCAACGACGGAACCCTGCTCAGTTCATTCCGGGATCGGGGAATGCGTGTCATCGGCATCGAACCCACCAAGATCGCCGAGATCGCCAATGGAGCCGGCATCCCGACCATCCAGGAGTTCTTTACCGAGGAGTTGGCCGCGAAAATCGTCGGCGAGCACGGCAAAGCCAAAGCCGTGACGGCGGCGAACATGTTCGCACACGTGGCGAAACTGGGCAGTCTGATCCGCGGCGTCGAAATCCTCCTTGAAGACGGTGGCGTATTCGTCTCCGAGTCCCACTATCTCATGGATATCCTCGAGACTGTCCAGTACGACTCCATCTATCATGAACACCTGAAGTACTATTCGCTGAAATCGCTGATCCGCCTCTTCGACAGCTACGATTTCACGGTTTCCGATGTTGAACGGATCGAGAATTACGGGGGCTCAATCCGAGTCTACGCGGTCAAGGGAAAAGACCGGCCCGTTTCGCGAAGGGTTACGGACCTTCTTCAGGCCGAACAGGAATTCGGCCTATACGATTCCCAACGGTTTGATGAATTCCGGAACCAAATCCAACAATCGAAGCACGACCTGTTGAGCCTGGCCGTGGACGCCGCCACCCGCGGGCAGAAGGTTGTGGGCGTGGGCTGCCCGGGCCGGTCGAGCACTCTGATAAACTATTGCGCCCTCGACAAGGACCTGCTGCCCTACATCGCCGAGCAATCCACCTCGCTCAAACTGGGCCTCGCCCTGCCCGGGAAGCATCTCCCCATCGTCGATGAGGAGATCCTGTTCCGGGAACAGCCCGACTACGCGGTTATCCTGTCCTGGCACTACTGGCGGCCGATCGCCGAAAAGCTCAGGGCCAAGGGCCTGAAGTCGAAAATCGTTCTCCCGCTCCCCAAGGTAACCGTTCTGGACGACTGAGACGGTGGTGTTGCGCGTGGGAATCATCGGCGCCGGGTACGGATGTGCGGTCCACCTGCCTGCCTTCAACGATCAGCCCGGGGTACGCGTCGTCGCCATTTCGGACGGCGGCTCCGGCCACGGAGCCCGGTTCTGCGAAGACGGGCCGGTCTACTATTCCGATTGGCGGGAACTGTTGGAGGCCCGCCGGGCGGACGCCGTCGTGGTCGCGACGCCGCCGAACACTCAGATCCCGATTACGGCCCGGGCCTTGGAAACAGGACATCACGTTCTCTGCGAAAAGCCTTTCGGCATGAATTTCCCGGAAGCGGAAGCCATGACGCGATGCCATCACCCGGAGGATGCCGTCGGCGCGGTCGGGTTCCAGTTCCGCTTTTCCCCCCATATCCAGCGAATGCGCCGGTTGGTGACGGATTCCGCCTTTGGTCCCCTCCTCGCCGTCGAGGTTTCCTGGCTGACCTCCGGGCGGGCGGATCCGCAACGCCTCTGGTCGTGGCAGAACGACGCCGGTCAGGGGGGCGGGGTCATCAACGCCTTCGTGAGCCATTTGGCCGATCTGGTGGCGTGGATCACCGGAACGCCGTTGAAGAAGGTGCGTTCCGCCGCGACCAAGATCGAGATTCCAAGCCGCCCCGCCGCCGACGGGTCGTCCCGGGCGGTCACGGCCGAGGATTACGTCGCGGCCGAGTTCGAGTTGGACGGCGGAGTTCCGGGCCGGCTGGAGGTCGGCAATTGCGTCCCGCAAGGGAGCGGCATGACCCTCCGGGTCACCGGAAATGACGGCGAACTCGTTTTCAGATCGCGCCCGCCATTCAGGTGGGACGACCAGAACCTTGCTTGGCGGAAGCCGGGCGGCCGCCGCGAGGACATCCCGGTTCCGGGACCGGCCGTCCGGAACGGGGCCGATTCGCGGCTGACCGAGGGCCGGTCCCTGGCCGCCGCCTTTTGCGGCGCGGTGGCGGGCCGGACCGGCAGCCGGGTCGACGGTCTGCCGGGATTAGAAGCCGGGCTTGCGGCACGGAAATTCATCGACGGGCTGCACCGCGCAACGGGAACAGGGACATGAAGCTGTTTGGAAAAGATCTCACTCGGGAAGTCGCCGTCATCGCGGAAATCGGGGTCAACCACGAGGGCGATGTCGAGACCGCCCTGACGTTGGTCCGGTTGGCCGCTGAGGCGGGCGCGGACGCCGTCAAGTTCCAAAGCTACACGCCGGAGCGCTTCATCGCCGCCGACGATCAGGAACGGCTGGCGCGGGTCACGCGTTTCGCCCTGGACAAAGAGGCCCATCTTCTTCTCGCCGCCGAGGCTAGGACACGCGGCATCCACTTCCTGTCCACGCCGGTCAGCGAGGATTGGCTTCCCTTCCTTGCCGACATCGGCGGCGCCATCAAGATCGCGAGCGGCGACCTGACATTCGAGCCGCTTGTCCGGGCGGCGGCGCGGACCGGCCTGCCGGTCATTCTCTCGACCGGGCTGGGCACCGTCGAGGAAATCGATTCCGCCGTCGCCTGGGCCCGCGACGAAATCGGCGAAGCCGATCTCGCCGACCGCCTCGTCCTGATGCATTGCGTTTCGGCCTACCCCACCCCGATCGAGCAGGCGAACGTCCGCTCGGTCCCGTTCCTCGCGGAACGCTACGGCATTCACGCGGGATACTCGAACCACGTTGTCGGCATGGAGCCCTGTCTGGCGGCGATCTCGCTCGGCGCGCGCGTCATTGAGGTGCATTTCACCGACCGCAAGGAAGGCCGCACCTTCCGGGATCATGCCCTGTCCATGGAACCGGCCGACCTGTCTCTTCTGGTCGCGACGGCGCCCCGGCTGGCCGCGAGCCTCGGGGTCTTCGGCAAGAACCGCCAGCCGGTCGAAGCCGAAAATGTCGCGGCGACACGGAAAGGCATCGTCGCGGCCCGCGATCTTCAGGCGGGCAGCATTCTCGGGCGGGAAGACCTGATGTGGGCCCGTCCCGCATCCGAGTTCGCCGCGTCGGAAATTCACGACCTGGTCGGGCGCCGCCTTGCCGCCGATCTGAAACGCGGCCAGACCGTCCGTCGGGACGCGATCGCGGATTGACAAGCTGATGTGCGGTTTCGCCGGAGTCCTGGGTCCGCGACCCCTGTCGCCGCAGCGCCAACAGGCGGCGCTTGAGGTCCTGCGCCATCGCGGCCCGGACGGCAGCGGCCTATGGCAGGGGGACATCGGCGGCCACAGCCTCTCGC
>Ga0207799_100562_pt1 | contig 10679 bp, 10 predicted proteins | sample TtanPargueraPR_4_FD_187742 | JGI IMG/M metagenome (GOLD analysis project Ga0207799, IMG submission 187742) | Aerobic enrichment media microbial communities from Bioluminiscent Bay, La Parguera, Puerto Rico - Tt and M2 (SPAdes) | ecosystem: Environmental > Aquatic > Marine > Unclassified ... | reverse complement strand
TAGAGCCCGTGCTCCATCACATGGGTCTCGGCAAAGGGGATCACCGCGCCGGGCTGGAAGGTGACGATGGTCACATGCATGTCGTGGCGCAGGTCGGCGGGGTCGACAAAGCGCGTGGTGGCCCATTTCCCGTCGGTATCGGGCATGGGCGTGGGCGCGATGTCATTTTCATTGGTCACGAAGGCCTCGGGCGCGCCCAGCCCCGGCACCGCCTCATAGGCCTTGCGGATCCAGTGAAAGCGCGCGGGCGCCTCGCCCGGGTTGTGCAGCGTCCACTCCGCCCCCGCCGGGATATAGGCATAGCCGCCTTCCGCCATCTCGTGGGCTTGGCCGCCGATGGTCAGGGTCACGCCGCCGCCGACCACGAAGAGGACGGCCTCGGCCGCCGGGTTGGTCTCGGGCCGGTCGCTGCCGCCGCCCGGCTGAACCTCGGCGATATATTGCGAAAAGGTCTCGGCAAAGCCCGACAGCGGCCGGGCGATCACCCAGAACCGGGCGCCCTGCCAGAACGGCAGGGGGCCGGCCACGATATCGGTCATGGTGCCTCTGGGGATCACCGCGTAGGCGGTGGTGAACATCGCCCGGTCCGTCAGGAGCTGGGTCTGCGGGGGCAAGCCGCCCTGCGGGGCGTAGTAGCTGCGTTTGGGCATCGGTCCTTCCTATGCGTTTTTGGTCCATTCAACCGCGCGGGCGGCGGGGCGGCTACCTTTTTCCCGCTCAGGAAAGACTGAAGGATTGATCGGAAAAAACTGAAAATGCGGTGACGTTTGAAGCCGCCCGCCCGCCCGCGTAATGTGCCCGGGCAGGGCAAGGAGCGCCGGACATGATCGCATATCTCGCCGGGTGGTCGCGGAAAAAGGACAGCCTGTTCGCCTCGGTGGCCGAGGCGGCGGGGGGCGGCGTGCGCCTGCCCCTGATCGGCTTGTCGCTGCGCGGTTTCCCCGAAAGCGGGGCGCGGGCGCGCGCCGCGCTGGCCGTGGCCAAGCGCCAGCCCAGGGGCACGCTGGGCCGGGCGCTGAAATTCGCCCTGATCTGGATGCAGTACAACTGGGCGCGGCGCTATTTCTTGCGCCATCCCGGGCGTGTGGCGATGTGCTGGAACGGGATCACCGGCTCGCGCCGGGCCTTCATGGAGGGGGCGCGCGACGCCGGTGCCCCCCGGCTTTATGCCGAGCTTGCCCCGTTCCCCGGCCGCGTGACGCTGGACCCCGAGGGGGTGAACGCCGCCAATTCGGTGCCCCGCGATCCGCAGGTCTTCCGCGGCTGGGCGGCGGAAGCGCCCGGGCGGCAGGGCGAGGGCTGGCGGGATCTGGGCGCGAACCTCACCGCCCGCGCCTCGCGCCGGGCCGACGTGGGGCAGGCGGGGGCCGAGGCGCTGGACGGGGCCGGGCCCTTTCTGTTCGTGCCGTTGCAGGTGCCCAATGACAGCCAGATCACCCTCTTCGCGGGCTGGGTGCAATCGGTCGAGGGGATGCTGGCCGCGCTGGCCGAAGCCTCGCAAAATCTGCCCGAGGGCTGGCATATCCGCATCAAGGAGCACCCCTCGGCCCGGGCCTCTCTGGCCGAACCTCTGGCAAAGGCGGTTAGCCGCGCCGCAGGGCGGCTGGTGGTGGACAACCAGACCGACACATTCGAGCAGGTCAAGGCCAGCGGTGGCGTGATCACCATCAACTCGTCGGTCGGGCTGCAGGCGTTCTTCTATGACAAGCCGGCGATCGTGCTGGGGCAGGCGTTTTTCGCCGTCGAGGGGCTGGTCCACGTCGCCGACGCCCCGGGGAAACTGGCCGACCTCCTCAAGACCCCGGAAAATCTGGGCTTCGATCCCGCGCTCAGGGCGGCCTTCATGAATTACCTCGATCAGGTCTACTACCCGAAGGCGGCCACCGACGCGGAAGGCAATGTTCGCGTGGACGTGCAGGACGCCCACGCCAAGCTGGCCGCGGCAACATCAAGAAAATAAGGCGATGGCCCCTTTCACTGCCCCGGGCTTTCTTGTATGGCTGCGCGCCAGTCGCAATGACGAATAGGAGAGCCGATATGGGCTACAAGATCGCCGTCGTTGGCGCCACGGGCAACGTGGGCCGCGAAATGCTGAACATCCTGGCCGAGCGCCAGTTCCCCGTTGACGAGATCGCCGCGCTGGCATCCCGTCGCTCGTTGGGAACCGAGGTGAGCTTCGGCGATGAAACCCTCAAGACCCAGGACCTGGCGCAGTTCGACTTCGCCGGCTGGGACATGGCGCTGTTTGCCATCGGCTCGGACGCGACCAAGGAATACGCGCCCAAGGCCGCCAAGGCCGGCTGCGTGGTGATCGACAACTCGTCGCTCTACCGCTACGACCCCGACGTGCCGCTGATCGTGCCCGAGGTGAACCCCGACGCGATCACCGGCTATTCCAAGAAGAACATCATCGCCAACCCCAACTGCTCGACCGCGCAGATGGTCGTGGCGCTTAAGCCGCTGCATGACCGCGCCAAGATCAAGCGCGTGGTGGTCTCGACCTACCAGTCGGTGTCCGGCTCGGGCAAAGAGGCCATCGACGAGCTGTGGAACCAGACCAAGGGCATGTACGTGCCGGGTCAGGAGGTGGAGCCGTCGGTCTATCCCAAGCAGATCGCCTTCAACGTGATCCCGCATATCGACGTCTTCCTCGAGGACGGCTCGACCAAGGAAGAATGGAAGATGGTCGCCGAGACGAAAAAGATCGTCGACCCCTCGATCAAGCTGACCGCGACCTGCGTGCGCGTGCCGGTTTTCGTCGGTCATTCCGAGGCCATCAATATCGAGTTCGAGGACTTCCTCGACGAGGACGAGGCCCGCGATATCCTGCGCGAGGCGCCGGGCATCATGGTCGTCGACAAGCGCGAGGATGGCGGCTACGTCACCCCCGTCGAATGCGTGGGCGACTTCGCCACCTTCATCAGCCGCATCCGCCAGGACTCGACCATCGAGAACGGCCTGAACCTGTGGTGCGTCTCGGACAACCTGCGCAAGGGCGCCGCCCTGAACGCCGTCCAGATCGCCGAGCTGCTGGGCCAACGCGTTCTGAAGAAAGGCTGATTTCCGCAGGCCCCCGCCGGGGGCCGCGATCCGCCGTTGCAATGCCGGCCAAGCTGGCCAAGACTGCCCCCGATTGATTTGCTCATTCGGGGGCTTTCCATGTTTTTACGCCTGTCGCTTTCCCTTCCCGCCCTTCTGGTCGCCAGCACCGCCCTGGCCGAGGATTTCCGGGCCGCCGCGCCCATCGGCGCCGTGACCATCTACCCGCAGGGCGCGCAGGTGACGCGCGAGATCACGCTGGATCTGCCCGCCGGGGCGCACCGCGTGCTGTTGCCCGCGCCCGGCGCCGATCTCTGGAACAGCCCGCCGCGCGTGCGCGCCGGCGACGGCACGGCGATCGGGGCGCTGAACCTGCTGTCGGCCCATGTGTCGGACCCCGAGACCGTCTACCTGCCGCAGCAGGCCGAGGCCTTGGCGGCGGTCGAGGCCGCCCGGGCGGCGCTCGATTCCGGCCGGGATCGGCTGGCCGCGAAACAGGCCGAGCTGGCCGCGGCCGAGGCGCGCCTGGCCTTCCTCTCCTCCATCTCCGGCGGCGCGCTGGAGACCCTCTCGCCCTCGGCGCTGGGCGAAACCGCCGCCATGATCGGGCAGCAAACCGCCAGCGCCCGCGCCGAGATCGCCGCCGCCCGCCCCGCCCTGCGTGCGCTGGAAGACGAAATCGAGGATCTGCAGGACGCGCTTGCCCAGGCGCAGCGCGATCTCGATGCGCTCAGCCCGCCCGAGGGGCCGGTGGACATGCTGGCGATTTCCGTGGAACGGGCCGAACCCGGCCCCGCCACGCTGGAGATTCGCGAATTCGTGCGCAATGCCGGCTGGCAGCCCACCTATGACCTGCGCCTGACCCGCGGCGAGGCGCCGGGGCTGGAACTGGCGCGCAAGGTGATGCTGGCGCAGGACACCGGCGAGCCCTGGCTGGACGTCGACCTCGTGCTGTCCACCGCCGATCCCTTCGCCCAGATCGACCCGACCGATCCCTTCCCCAACAGGGCCGTAATCCGCCCCGAGGGCCGGCTGGCGCGGCCCGCGCTCGAAAAAAGGGCCGGCGACGCAATGGAGATGGCAGAGGCGCCGGCCCTGGCCGAGCCCTCGCCGATCATTGCCTCGGGGCAACTGGCCGCCGACGGCATCACCGTGACCTACGCCTATCCGCGCAAGGTCAGCATCCCGGCGCGGGGCGACGGGCTGATCCTCGAACTCGACCGGTTCGACCTCGACCCCGAGGTGACGCTGCGGGCCACGCCCCGGCATGACGCCACCGCCTTCATCATGGCTGAATTCGCCAACACCACCGGCGAACCCCTGCTGCCGGGGTCTGCCGCGCTCTACCGCGACGGCACCTACGTGGGCGCGGCCGATCTGGACATGATCCCGGCGGGCGGGGACGAGACCGTCTCGTTCGGCGCGATGGAGGGCATCCGGCTCGACTGGCGGGCGCTGCGCACCGACACGGGCGACACCGGCATCGTCAGGCGAAAGGACGAGCGCGAGGAGGCGCTGGAATTCAGCGTCGAAAACCTCACCGGCAAGACCGAAGAGGTTCTGACCCTCTTTGCCCTGCCCTTCTCCGAGCAGGAGGATCTGAAGATCCGCACCACCACCCGCCCCGAGCCGGACGAGACCGACTACGACAAGGACCGCGGTGTGGGGGCGTGGCGCCTGACGCTGGCGCCGGGCGAGAAACAGACCGTGCGCGTGGACGTGAAGCTGAACTGGCCCGAGGACCAGGAGTTGTACTGGCAGCCCTGAGCCGCTCAGAACCGCTCGGCGCGCAGCACCTCGCAATCGGTGACCGATACCACGCCGATATGGCGCTCGACGACGGCGAAGGCGGCCTCCAGCAGGCCGTCCACGCGCTCGGGGCGGACGATGCAGATCACCGCCACCATGCCGCCCGCGGGGCTGACCTGTCCGGCCCGGCTCCAGCTCCCCGACCGGCCCGAGCCGCCGCGCACGGGCAGGATGGTGTAGCCGGTGACCCCGGCCTCCTCCAGCGCCACTGTCAGCCGCCGCTCCATCGGCGCCTCGATGATGATTTCCACGCGTTTCGCCTGATGCGTTTTCATGGGCTTATCCTCCGGTCGCCATTCGGGCCAGCGCCACGTAAAGCGGAATGCCAAGGGTCAGGTTGAAGGGGAAGGTCACCCCCAGGGACATCGTCAGATAGATGGAGGGGTTGGCCTCGGGCAGGGCCACCCGCATCGCCGCGGGCACCGCGATGTATGAGGCCGAGGCCGCCAGCACCATCAACAGCACCGCGCCGCCCGTGGACAGCCCCAGCGCCAGAGCCAGGGCAAGCCCCGCAACGCTGCCCAGCACCGGCATCAGAACGCCAAAGCCCAGCAGGCCGCCCGTCAGCACGCCGCGCGCACGGCGCAGGCCACGGCCGGCCACCAGTCCCATGTCCAGCAGGAACAGGCACAGCACGCCTTTGAAGGGTGACACGATGAAGGGGGCGATCTCGGCCAGCCCCTTTTCGCCGGTGACCCAGCCGATGACGAAGGCGCCCACCAGCAGCACGATGGAGCCGTTGAGCAGGATCTCGCGCCAGATGTCGCCCTCGATCTTCGGTCCGGCGCCGCGACGGCTGACCAGCCACAGCGCGGACAGGATGGCCGGGGCCTCCATCGCGGCGGCTACCGCCACCATGTAGCCTTCGGCCATGATTCCCCGGTCGGCCAGGACCGACGAGGCCGCCACGAAGGTCACGATCGAGATCGAACCGTAATGCCCCGCCACTGCGGCCGCATCCAGCGCCGACAGCCGGGTCATGACCCGCAGCAGCGCAAAGGCCAGGAAGGGCAGGGAGAAGGACAGCATGACCCCCGCGCCCAGCGACAGCAGTAGCGATGCATCCAGCCCGTGCGCCGCCACGCTGGCCCCGCCCTTGAAGCCGATCGCGAACAGCAGATAGATCGACATCCCCTTGGCCACCGCCTCGGGGATGCTCAGCTCGGATCGCGCCAGCGCCGCGGCCAGGCCGAGGGCAAATGACAGGATGATGGGGGACAGCAGGTTGCCCGCTGCCAGGGACAGGATCTCGTTCAAACCGGCCTCCGCGTTTTTCCACGGCCTCATTTAGGTTGAAGCCGCCGCGGGGAAAGGCTCAGACCGGCAGAAAAACGCCATCCTCCGGATCGTAATATTCCAGGCCGCCGCTGGCGATGTCGATCCAGAGCCCATGCACCGAGAGGGTGTCCTTCGCCACCGCCTCCTGCACGAAGGGGAAACTCATCAGGTTTTCCAGCGAGACCAGCACGCCCTCCTTCTCCAGCAGGCGCAGCCGCGCCGGCTCGTCCGCATCCTTGGGCAGGCGGTCATAGCCGGGGCGCAGCAGATCCATCCAGCGGCCGATGAAGCTCGTCTTCTCTTCCAGTTCGGGGGCGTGGCCGGCGCACATGTCGTGGCAGCCCTTCACGCCGCCGCAGTTGGAGTGGCCCAGCACGATCAGGTTGGCGACCTTGAGCGCGGTCACCGCGTATTCCACCGCCGCCGAGGTGCCGTGGTGGTCGCCGTCGGGCTCGTACGGCGGTACCAGATTGGCGATATTGCGGTGCAGAAAGATCTCGCCCTGATCGGCGCTGAACAGCGACGTGACATGCACCCGGGAATCGCAGCACGAGATGACCATCGCGCGCGGGCGCTGCCCCTCTTCAGCGAGGCGCCGGTACCAGACCTTGTTTTCCGAATAGGTCGTGGCTTTCCAGCCCTGGTAGCGTTGCACCAGATAGGCTGGCAGGGGGCGGGCCGTCAGCGGGAAATCGGTGTCTTTTTTCATACCCCTTTCTCTAGGGCGCATTTGACCGAAATTCGAGAGATTTTTGTGTTTCGGGGAAACGGTTTCTTGACCGCTCTGGCCCAGTCTCGCCGCACGGGGTTTGAGGAAACACAGCGAGGGACGTTTTGCCAGCCATTCGAATGCCGCGCCGGGAGGAGGCGCTGAAACTCGATCCAGAGCGTTTGGCCGCTCTGTGCATCGAGATCGACGAGGCCCGTGCGCCCGATGTGTTGGCCGCGGCCATGCAGGATCTGTCCGAGACGGTTCTGCGCGCGCGGCACCTTCAGCGCCATGGACGCCTGGCGGAATTGGCCCTCTGCGCCGACCGGGTCGCCCGCATCGCCGAGCCGATGGGCCTGGCCGGGCTGGCGCGGGTCGCGGGCGACGTCGCCGCGCTGAGCCGGGCGGGGGACCGGGTGGCCCTGGCCGCCACGCTGGAGCGGCTGGACCGAATCGCCAGCCGCTCGGCCAGGGTGGTCTGGCTGCTGCAGGAGGTGTCGGGCTGATCGCGGGTTGCGGGCGGGGGCCAGCGCGCTAGTCTGTGCGCAACCATCTGCCGGAGATTTCCATGCCCCTGACCTTCGCCCCCGCCGATAGCCTGTCCGTGCCGCTTTACGTGGTCGAACAGGATGCGCTCGAGTCCCTCTTGTCCCGCCTGCCCGCGCCGCAGGCGGCCTGGCTGCGCAGCGCGGGGTTCGCCGCCAAGCTGGGCGAGGTGATGCCGCTGGCCGGCGAGGACGGCGCGCTGGTGGGCGCCGTGGCGGGCTACGGCAGTGCAAGCGCACGTGCCCGCGGCCGGTTCCACCTGGCCGGCGCCGCGGCCAAGCTGCCCTCCGCGACCTACCACCTGGAGACCGACCTCACCGGCGCCGCGCTGGAGGAAGAGGCGCTGGGCTGGTTGCTCGCGCTCTACCGCTTTGACCGCTACAAGCGGCAGGAAGGCGCGCGCGCCCAGCTCAAGGCCCCCGCGGGCGTCGATGCCGCAAGGATCGAGACCATCGCCGCGGGCGAGGCGCTGACCCGCGACCTGATCAACACGCCGGCCTCCGACATGGGGCCCGAGGCGCTGGAGGATGCGCTGTTCACCCTCGCGGGCCAGCACGGCGCCGAGGCCAGCGCCATCCGCGGCGACGATCTGCTGGAACGAAATTTCCCCATGATCCACACGGTGGGCCGCGCGGCGGCCAGCACCCCGCGCCTGCTGGAGATGCGCTGGGGCGATGCCGGCCCGCGGCTGACGCTGGTGGGCAAGGGGGTGTGTTTCGACACCGGCGGGCTGAACCTGAAGCCCGGCAGTTCCATGGGCCTGATGAAAAAAGATATGGGCGGGGCGGCCACCGTTCTGGGGCTGGCCCACATGATCATGGCGCTGAAGCTGCCGCTGCGCCTGCGGGTGCTGATCCCGGCGGTCGAGAACAGCGTCTCGGGCGAGTCGTTCCGCCCGCAGGACATCCTGACCTCGCGCAAGGGCCTTACGGTGGAGATCAACAACACCGATGCCGAGGGGCGGCTGGTGCTGGCCGACGCCCTGGCCCTGGCCGATGAGGAGGAGAGCGACCTGGTGGTCTCGATGGCCACGCTGACCGGCGCGGCGCGGGTGGCGGTCGGCCCCGACATCGCGCCCTTCTATACCGATTTCAACGCCTCGGCCGCGGCGCTGGCCGCGGCGGCGGCGCAGGTGGCCGATCCGGTCTGGCGCATGCCGTTCCACGCGCCCTACGAGACGATGATCGAACCCGGAATCGCCGATCTCGACAACGCGCCCTCGGGCGGTTTTGCGGGGTCGATCACCGCGGCCCTCTTCCTGCGCCGCTTTGTCGAGCACGCGCCCTACATGCATTTCGACATCTACGGCTGGCAGCCCACCGCCGCGCCCGCCCGGCCCAAGGGCGGCGCGGGGCAGGGCGCGCGGGCGCTGCTGCAGGCGCTGCCGCAGATCCTGGAGCTCTGAGCGATGGACCGCCGCCTCACCCCCGCCAATAACCGTGTCGCGCTGGACGGCTGGCAGGGCCGCGTCAGCGCCGAGCGCTTCGTGCCCGGCGAGCCCAGCCGCCTGACCCGCCCCGTGGCCGACCTGCTGGCCGCCCCGGGCGGGCGGCGCGAGCGTCAACTGGTGTGGGGCGAGCCCTTTACCGTTCTGGAACGGCACGGGGGCTTTGCCTTCGGCCAGTCGGGCAAGGACGGCTATGTCGGCTATATCGACGAGGCCGCGCTGGGCCCGGCGATCGACGCCACGCACCGCGTCGCCGTCCTGGCCAGCCACGCCTATCCCGCGCCGGACCTGAAATCGCACGAGGTGATGGGCCTGTCCTTCGGTGCGCGGCTGCGCGTGGTTTCGGCCTCCGGGGAGTTCTTCGAAACGGCCGAGGGGTATTTCGTACCCAAGCCCCACCTGCGCCCGCTCAACGTGCCCTTTGCCGATCCGGTGGTCGTGGCGCAGATGCATTTCGGCGTGCCCTACCTGTGGGGCGGGAATTCCTGCTGGGGGATCGACTGTTCGGGGCTGGTGCAGGCGGCGCTGCTGGCCGCGGGGCTCGACTGCCCCGGCGACAGCGACATGCAGGAGGCCGCGCTGGGCAGCGCCCTGCCCACGGGCACGCCGCCCGAGCGCGGCGATCTGTTCTTCTGGAAGGGCCATGTGGCGCTGGCGGTGGATGGCGAGACGATGATCCACGCCAATGCCCGCACCATGTCGGTGGCCTATGAACCCATCGCCGATGCCATCGAGCGGATCGACGTGCAGGGCGACGGGCCGCTGACGGCCCACAAGCGGCTTTAGTCGACGGCGCGGATCAGCTTCTTCTCCAGCACGCGGAGCACGGTTTTCAGGTCCTGGCCGCGCTTCAGGATCTGCCCGTCCATCCCGATCACCGCGTACATCCCCTGCCGGTTGCGCAGGCGGGGGCGTTTCTCGATGCGGTAAAGCGGGTGCTCGGCGGTGCGGCGGAAGATCGAGAACACCGCCACCTCGCGCAGGCAGGAAATGCCGTAGTCGCGCCACTCGCCGGCGGCGACCATGCGGCCGTAAAGGGTCAGGATCACCCCCAGCTCGGCCCGGTCGAAGCTGACCTGCTCGGGCGCGCGGGGGCCGGGAAAGGGCGTGGGGGGCTGCACGTTCATGGCGGAAATCTGGCCTTGAACGGGGCGCAAATCAAGCTTTGCCCCGGTTTTGCCCGGAAATGACCCGCGGAATTTCGCGCGGACGGCCATCTGCCGCCCGGATTCGGGGGGATATTGATCTCATAGCGAAACGACGCTTACCCCGGTGGCGCGGTTAATCTTAGCCCCCACCCAGCCCGCGCCATCGGGGGTTTCCGTTTTGCGGCCCCGCTTTTCGAAGCGGGGTTTTCTTTTGCTCAGGCGAACTGCCCGTGGCAGAACCACCCCGAGGACAGCGCCGCCCCATGGGCGTAGAACAGCCACAGCCGCGCGCCGTCCGCCGTTTCCACCCGCCAGTAATCACGCACGCCCGAGCGCCAGTCGGGCTCGTCCAGCCACCATTCCGGCGCGATGCGCTCGGGCCCCCGGGCCGAGGTCAGCGCGAAATCGCGCCGCCGCCAGCGAAAGCGTTCGGGCAGGGCGGGGTTGTCGGGCGCGGTGACCGGCTCGGGCCGGTTCAGCAGCAGCGGGCGCGGCGCCTGCGGCGCGGGCCAGTCGGTGCAGGGCTGCGACCAGGCGGCGGCCAGGGTCTGGAACCCCTTTTCGGGGATGTGGCTATCGCCGGGATGGACCCGGGTGATCGCCTCCAGCCCGACCCGCGCGCCGATCCGGCCGATCAGGTCCTCGAGCGCGGTGTCGCCTTCCAGCCGGTCGCGTGCGGCGCGGGCGGCCTGCCTGTGGCCGG
>Ga0207799_100560_pt1 | contig 10705 bp, 10 predicted proteins | sample TtanPargueraPR_4_FD_187742 | JGI IMG/M metagenome (GOLD analysis project Ga0207799, IMG submission 187742) | Aerobic enrichment media microbial communities from Bioluminiscent Bay, La Parguera, Puerto Rico - Tt and M2 (SPAdes) | ecosystem: Environmental > Aquatic > Marine > Unclassified ... | reverse complement strand
GGATCTCTACAAGACCCGGGTGTTCCAGACCTGCCGCTGGCGCAACGAGAACCACCGCGACTGGATGAAGGGCCCGGCGGGCGAGGTGATCCCGGCCCGGGTGATCGACAAGCCGCCCTCGGCCGAGCTGCGCCCGGATCAGAAGGACGAGGACAGCCTGCCGCCCTACGAGGATCTCGACCGCATCCTCGAGATGCTGATCGACGAAGAGGACAGCGTGGCCGGCGTGGTGGCCGAGGGCTTCGACCGCGAGACGGTGAAGAAGGTCGAGCGGCTGATCTACCTGTCGGAATACAAGCGCTTTCAGTCCGCGCCCGGCGCGCGGCTGACCAGCCGGGCCTTCTGGCTCGACCGCCGTTATCCCATCGTCAACCGCTGGCGCGACGAGAGCTGAGGCCGGCGGCCGGCCGGCGCGTTAGACTTCGCTTAGCGTGCAGTCGGGCAGCAACCGCTCGGTGTCCTCGCGCGTGCAGAGAAGTGTCGCTTCGGTCATCACGGTGGCGGCGGCCGCCGCCGCGCCCCACCGGAGCGCCTCGCCGAGATCCGCGCCGCGCGCCAGCGCCAGGGTGAAGGCCCCGACGAAACTGTCGCCCGCGCCGACCTTGCTGCGCACCGGCAGGCCCGGCGGCGGGGTAACGTGCAAGCGCAGCCCCTGTGCCGCCAGGGCCGAGCCGTCGGCCCCGCGTGCCACGATCACCGCTTGCGCGATCCCCTGCGCGACAAGCCGCGCGGCAAATTCCGCACTGTCGCCGCGGGCAGGCAGGGCGCGGCCGGCCAACGCCTCGGCCTCTTCCTGGTCCAGGCGCAGAACGAAAAGGGCGGGGGCCGCGTCCGGCGATCGGGTGAGCCGTCTGAGCGCCGCGCCGGAGGTGTCCACCACCAGCTTCGCGCCGCGCCCGTCCAGCCGGGCGGCCACGCGGGCGGCGAAATCGTCCGGCAGTCCCGGCGGGTTTGATCCGCTGATCACCACGAAACTGTCGCCGGTCACGGTGTCGGCGATCATGTTGAGCATGGCATCGCTTCGTTCCGCATCCCATTCCGGCCCGGGCAGGACAAAGCGGTACTGAAGGCCGGAATCGCGATCGGTGACGGCGAGGCTCTGCCGCGTCTCGCCGGGGGCGGGAAAGGGGAGAAAGGCAATGCCTTCGGCCGTCAGCAGGTGGCCCAGCTTTTCGCCGTTCGGACCGCCAATGGCGATCAGCGCGCGGCTCTGCCCGCCGAGGATGCGGATCGTGCGCGAGACGTTGACGCCGCCGCCCCCCGGATCGCTGCGCGGCGGATCGCAGCGCAGCTTGGGTCCCGGCTCCACCTCATCCGTGGCGGTGGACAAGTCCACCGCCGGGTTGAGCGTGATGGTCAGAATATCTTTCATAAAATGCGCCCCGGTCTCCCAGGGGCGCAGCTTGCCACCTGCGGGGCGGCGGGGAAAGGGGTTAGCCGGTCAGCATCATCTGATAGCTGGCGGGGACGTATTGGAATCCGTCGTCGCGGGTCTTGGCGTAACCCATCGCCGGCCAAGGCATGTGATAGCCGATGAAGGGCACCCGGTCGGCGGCCAGCATGCCGAAGACCTTGCGCCGGCTTTGCGCGGCGGCGGCCTTGTCGCTGTCGAACTTCACCTCCCACTCCGGGTAGGCCAGCGACCAGACATAGTGGTTCGCCGTGTCGGCGATCAGCGCCAGTTGCTGCCCCTCGCTTTCCAGCATGTAGGTCATATGCCCGGGCGTGTGCCCGAAGGCGGCCATGGCGGTGATGCCCGAGGCGACGGCGCCGCCATCGTCGAGAAAGCTCATCTTCTCGGCCAGTGGCTTGACCTTGGTGTCGAAGCCCTCGTTGTCCATCTTGGCCCAGGCGTTGTATTCGACGGCGCCGGTGATGTAGCGGGCATTGGCGAAGGTCTCGCCGCCCTCGCCGGACAGCCCGCCGATATGGTCGCCGTGCATATGGGTCAGCACCACGGTATCCACCTGATCGGCGCTATAGCCCGCGGCCTGCAGCGCGCCGGTGATCCCGGCGGGGTTCAGGCCGGTGTCGAACAGGATGAGTTCCGAGCCGGTATTGACCAGCGTCGGCGTGAAGAAGAACTGCGCTGCGTCGGTGGGCAGGAACGCGGCCTGCGAGACCTCGGCGAATTCCTCGGCCGAGACATTCATGCCGAAGATGTTTTGCGGGCCTTCGACCGTGCGGTTCCCGGCCAAAAGGGCGGTCACCTCGAAGGCCCCCAGCTTGAAGCGGTTGAAGGGGGCAAAGCCCGTGCCCATCATCGGGGCCTGGGCGCTGGCGGTCTTGGCGGTGAGGCCGGCCAGCGGCAGGGCGGCGCCTGCGGCAAGGGCCTGGCGGCGGGTGAAAGTCATGGAATCCTCCCTCGGATACATCGGACCCACATGAGGATAGCATCAGGGAAACGGTTTTCCACGCGCAGGTATCGCGCTGGCGCACATGTGTTGTGCGCCTATTCCCACCAGCGGTCGATCGCCGCGATCTGGGCGTCGGACCAGCCGAAGTGATGCGCCAACTCATGCACGTAGACATGGGTGACCAGCTCGGCCAGCGTCACCTCTTCGCGGTCGACCCATTCATCGAGGATGGCGCGGCGGAACAGCCAGATCGTGTCCGGGCGGTCGGGCTGGTCCATCACCGATTTCTCGGTCAGCGGAATTCCGTCGTAGAGGCCGGACAGCTCGAACGGGTCCTCGATCTCCAGCTCGCTGAGCATGTCCGCGGGGGCGAATTCCTCGACCCGCAGCGCCACCGCGCGGGCGGCCTGGGCAAAGGGCGCGGGCAGGGCGTCGCGCGCGGTCAGCGCCAGCGCGGCGATGTCGTCGGAGGAAGGCGGGGTTTCAAAGGCCGTGCTCATGCCCCCGATATGGACAAAAGCGCGCCGTTGTGAAAGAGCAGCCTCAACAGGAGAGACCGATGACCGTTACCCGTTTCGCACCCTCGCCCACCGGCTATATCCACGTGGGCAACCTGCGCACCGCGCTGTTCAACTACATGATCGCCCGCAAGGCCGGGGGCACCTTCATCCTGCGCCTCGACGACACCGATCCGGAACGTTCGAAGCAGGAATACGTTGATGCGATCAAGGAAGACCTGGAATGGCTGGGCCTGACCTGGGACCGGGTGGAGCGGCAGTCGGACCGGCTGGACCGCTATGAGCAGGCCGCGCAGGACCTGCGCGACAAGGGCCGGTTCTACGAATGTTTCGAGACGCCGACCGAGCTGGACCTCAAGCGCAAGAAGCAGCTGAACATGGGCAAGCCGCCGGTCTATGACCGCGCCGCGCTGGACCTGTCGGAGGAAGAGAAGGAGCGCCTGCGCGCCGAGCGTGGCAATGGCCACTGGCGCTTCAAGCTCGACCATGAGCGGATCGAGTGGACCGACGGCATCCTGGGCGAGCTGTCGATCGACGCGGCCTCCGTCTCCGACCCGGTGCTGATCCGCGGCGACGGGCAGTTCCTGTACACGCTGGCCTCGGTCTGCGACGACATCGATTTCGGCGTGACCCACGTCGTGCGCGGCTCGGACCACGTGACCAACACCGCCACCCAGATCCAGATCATCGAGGCGCTGGGCGGGAAGGTTCCGGAGTTTGCGCATCACTCGCTGCTGACCGGTCCCCAGGGCGAGGCGCTGTCGAAGCGCCTGGGCACGCTCAGCCTGCGCGACCTGCGCGCGCAGGGGGTGGAGCCGATGGCGCTGCTCAGCCTCATGGCGCGTCTGGGATCGAGCCAGCCGGTGGAGCTGTGCGCATCGCTCGACGAGCTGATCGAGGGGTTCGACATCTCGCATTTCGGCGCGGCGCCGACGAAATTCGACGTGAACGACCTGTTCCCGCTGACTGCCCGTCACCTGCACGCGCTGCCGCTGGAGGCGGTGGCCGAGGACGTGGCCGCGCTGGGCGTGCCGGCCGACAAGGCCGAGGCCTTCTGGAACGTGGTGCGCGAGAACATCACCGTGAAGGCCGACATGGCCGAATGGTGGGACCTGTTCCAGAACGGCGCCGAGCCGGTGGTCGATGACGAGGATCGGGACTTCGTGGCCCAGGCGCTGGAGATGCTGCCCGAGCCGCCCTACACCGCCGAGACCTGGGGCGAATGGACCGCCGCCGTGAAAGACGCGACGGGCCGCAAGGGCAAGGGCCTGTTCATGCCGCTGCGCAAGGCGGTGACCGGCCGGGCGCGCGGGCCCGAGATGGGCGACGTGATGCCGCTGCTGCAGAAAAAACCGACGCTGGGCTGAGGCGCAGCCATCCAAATCTGACCCGCCCGGGGCGCCAAGCGGCCCGGGCAGCACCTGAAATGTCGTGTGGTTGTCCGGAGCCGGGCGTCAGCCCCGTTCGCGGGTGATCTCGATCCGCCGCTTGGCGATCTGATCGTCGACGAAGGCGGTTTCCTCGGATCGCAGGCTCTGGTGGCGCGGGTAGATCGGCGCGGTGCGGTCATCCAGCACCTTCATGTCCCAGCCATCGGTGGTGTCGAAGAAGCGGATCGCGCCCTTCTTGCCGAATTCGCGCAGATAGCCCTGCACCACGACGTCCAGATAGCTGAGCAGAATCGGGTGCCTCTCTTCGCGCGGCGTGGCGTGTTCGTCGTGCACGGCGTAAAGCTGCACGTCCACGTTGTGCGGTGCGCGATGCTCCACATGCTCGGAGACTGGGTGCCGCTGATAGGCGCCTTCACGCTTGTCCAGCGCGGCCCAGTCATTGCCGGGCACGGCGGCGATCAGGCCGTCGATCTCTTCGCCGTGGGCGGGCACGACGGTCAGGTAGGCGACCTTGCGCAGCTTGGTGCCCTGCCATGCCCGGCGCCAGCCCTTGACGCTGGCGTGATAGGGCGAGGGATAGTCGTGTGTCGCCCGGTTCACGAGCGAGCCATATCCAAAGAAAAACGGGTCCTGCATGGGGTTCAATTTGGGATTTATCGAACGCAACGCAACCCCTTGCCTGAGTTTGGCGCTTGGAATAGGGTCCGCGCCATCCGCGAAGGGAGAATCCGGGTTTGCCCGGTGCCGAAGGAGCAACCGCCCCGGTAAACTCTCAGGCCGAAGGACCTTTGCGGTGTCAGACACTCTGGAGAGAGGCGCAAATTATGCGCCCGCCGAAGGGATAGCGTTCTCAGGCGACCGGACAGAGGGGGCATCGATTCAGGCGGCCGAAGGCCGCAACAACGATGCCGGGCGCAAATTGGGCCGGCGATGAAGGGGACGCATATGTCGGAGCTGAAGCGGACGGGGCTTTACGATCTTCACATCGAACTGGGCGCCAAGATGGTGCCTTTCGCGGGCTACGAGATGCCCGTGCAATACCCGCTGGGGGTGATGAAGGAACACCTGCACTGCCGCGCGCAGGCAGGCCTGTTCGATGTCAGCCACATGGGGCAGGTGATCCTGCGGGCGAAATCGGGCGATGTGGCCGATGCCGCGCTTGCGCTGGAGACGCTGGTCCCCGTGGCGCTGCTGGAGCTGAAAGAGGGCCGTCAGCGCTACGCGATGTTCACCAATGACGAGGGCGGGATCCTCGACGACCTGATGGTCGCCAACCGGGGCGATCACCTGTTCCTGGTGGTCAACGCCGCCTGCAAGGAGGCCGATATCGCGCATCTGAAGGCCAACCTGTCGGATCTCTGCGAGATCGAGGAAATCACCGACCGCGCGCTGCTGGCCCTGCAAGGCCCCGCCGCCGAGGCGGCGCTGGGGGCGCTGGTGCCCGGCGTGGCGGAGATGAAATTCATGGACGTGGCCGTGCTGGGCTCGGAGTTCGGCGAGCTGTGGATCTCGCGCTCGGGTTATACCGGCGAGGATGGGTATGAGGTCTCGGTGGCCGGCGACCAGGCCGATGCGCTGGCCCGCGCCCTGCTGGCGAACGACGCGGTGGAGCCCATCGGGCTCGGCGCGCGCGACAGCCTGCGGCTTGAGGCGGGGCTCTGCCTCTATGGCAACGACATCGACGTGAGCACCTCGCCCGTCGAGGCCGCGCTGACCTGGGCGATCCAGAAGGCCCGCCGCGCGGGCGGCGCGCGCGAGGGCGGTTTCCCCGGCGCGGACCGCATCCTCAAGGAACTGGCCGATGGCCCGGCGCGGCTGCGCGTGGGCCTGCGCCCCGATGGCCGGGCGCCGATGCGCGCGCACACGGCCCTTTATGCCGAGGCCGAGGGTGGCGAGCCGATCGGCGAGGTCACCTCGGGCGCCTTCGGGCCGTCGATCGAGGGGCCGATGTCGATGGGCTATGTCCCCGCCGCGCTGGCCGCCGAGGGCACAACGATTTACGGTGAGGTGCGGGGCAAGCGCCTGCCCGCCACCGTCACGGCGCTGCCGTTCCGTCCTTCCACCTACAAACGCTGAGGAACCCAAGATGAAGTATACCGAAGAACACGAATGGCTCCGCGTCGAGGATGACGTGGTCGTGGTGGGCATCACCGAACATGCCTCGACCCAGCTGGGCGACGTGGTGTTCGTGGAACTGCCCGAACCGGGCACCACCGTGTCGAAGGATGACGAGATCGTGGTGATCGAGTCGGTCAAGGCCGCCTCGGACATCCTGGCGCCGGTCGATGGCGAGATCGTCGAGGTGAACGAGGCGCTGGTCGACAACCCCGCGCTCGTCAATGACGACCCGCTGGGCGACGCCTGGTTCTTCAAGATGAAGGTCGAGGACATGTCGGCCCTCGACGACTTAATGGATGAAGAGGCCTACAAGGCCTTCATCGAGTAAGCGGAGCCCTAGATGCCCTATCAGCCCATCGATTACCTCCCCTACGACTTCGCCAACCGGCGGCATATCGGCCCCTCGCCCGAGGAAATGGCCGAGATGTTCGAGGTGCTGGGGGTCGACAGCCTGGACCAGCTGATCGACGAGACCGTTCCGCAAAGCATCCGCCAGACCGAGCCGCTGGAATTCGGCAAGCCGAAATCGGAGCGCGAGCTTCTGTGGCACCTGCGCCAGGTGGCCAAGAAGAACGAGGTCTACTCGACCATGATCGGGCAGGGCTTCTACGGCACGGTGACGCCCCCCGCGATCCAGCGGAACATCCTTGAGAACCCGGCCTGGTACACGGCCTACACGCCCTACCAGCCCGAGATTTCCCAAGGCCGCCTGGAGGCGCTGCTGAACTTCCAGACCATGATCAGCGACCTGACCGGTCTGGAGATCGCCAACGCCTCGCTGCTGGACGAGGCCACGGCCTGCGCCGAGGCGATGACCATGGCGCAGCGGGTGGCGAAATCGAAGGCCAAGGGCTTCTTCGTCGACGAGAACTGCCACCCGCAGAACATCGCGGTGATGAAGACCCGGGCCGAGCCGCTGGGCATCGAGGTGATCGTGGGCGCGCCCGAGGATCTGGAGCCCGAGGCGGTCTTCGGCGCGATCTTCCAGTATCCCGGCACCTATGGGCATCTGCGCGACTTCACCGATCCGATCGCCGCGCTGCACGAAGCCAAGGCGCTGGGCATCGTAGTCGCCGACCCGATGGCGCTGACCCTGCTGAAGGAACCGGGCGCGATGGGCGCCGATATCGCCGTGGGCTCCACCCAGCGCTTTGGCGTGCCGATGGGCTATGGCGGTCCGCACGCCGCCTACATGGCCTGCCACGACGCGCATAAGCGGGCGATGCCGGGCCGGATCGTGGGCGTCTCGATCGATTCGCATGGCAAGAAGGCCTACCGCCTGTCCCTGCAGACGCGCGAGCAGCATATCCGCCGCGAAAAGGCGACCTCGAACGTCTGCACCGCGCAGGCGCTGTTGGCGGTGATGGCGGGCTTCTATGCCGTGTTCCACGGGCCCAAGGGGCTGCAGGCCATCGCGCAGCGCATCCACCGCAAGGCGGTGCGCACCGCGCGCGGGCTGGAAGAGGCCGGGTTCAAGGTGGAACCGGCCGAGTTCTTCGACACCTTCACCGTCGATGTGGGCCCGATGCAGGGCGTGATCTACAACGCCGCCCAGGCCGAGCGGATCAACCTGCGCAAGATCGGCACCACCAAGCTGGGCATCGCGCTGGACGAAACCACCCGCCCCGCGACGATCGAGGCGCTTTGGCGGGCCTTCGGCATGGACAAGCAGGACGTCGGCGGGGACGCGCAGTACCGCATCCCCGAGGGCCTGCTGCGCAAAAGCGACTACCTGACCCACCCGGTCTTCCACATGAACCGCGCCGAGACCGAGATGATGCGCTACATGCGCCGTCTGGCCGACCGCGACCTGGCGCTGGACCGGGCGATGATCCCGCTGGGCTCGTGCACCATGAAGCTGAACGCCGCGGTCGAGATGGCCGGGATCAGCTGGCGCGAGTTCGCCGACCTGCATCCATTTGCCCCCGCCGAGCAGGCGCAGGGCTATGCCCAGCTGGTCGAGGAACTGTCCGACATCCTGTGCCAGGCCACCGGCTATGATGCGATGTCCATGCAGCCCAACTCGGGCGCGCAGGGCGAATATGCGGGCCTGCTGACCATCGCCGCCTATCACCGCTCGCGCGGTGAGACGCATCGCGATGTCTGCCTGATCCCGACCTCGGCGCATGGCACCAACCCGGCCTCGGCCCACATGGCGGGCATGAAGGTCGTGGTGGTGAAATCGGCCGAGAACGGCGATATCGACCTCGAGGATTTCCGTGCCAAGGCCGAGGCCGCGGGCGACACCCTTGCCGCCTGCATGATCACCTATCCCTCGACCCACGGCGTGTTCGAGGAAACCGTGCGCGAGGTCTGCGAGATCACGCACAAGCACGGCGGGCAGGTCTACATGGACGGCGCCAACCTCAACGCGATGGTGGGCCTGGCCAAGCCCGGCGAGATCGGCTCGGACGTCAGCCACCTGAACCTGCACAAGACCTTTGCCATCCCGCATGGCGGCGGCGGGCCCGGCATGGGTCCGATCGGGGTCAAGGCGCATCTGGCGCCCTTCCTGCCGGGCCATCCCGAGACCGGCGGCAGCGAGGGGCCGGTTTCGGCCTCGGCCTATGGTTCGGCCTCGATCCTGGTGATCTCCTACGCCTATTGCCTGGCGATGGGCGGGGCGGGGCTGACCCAGGCGACCAAGGTGGCGATCCTGAATGCCAACTACCTCGCCAAGCGGCTGGAGGGCGCCTACGAGGTGCTGTTCAAGGGCAAGGGCGGCCGGGTTGCGCATGAATGCATCCTCGACACCCGCCCCTTTGCCGACAGTGCGCATGTCACCGTGGACGACATCGCCAAGCGGCTGATGGACTGCGGTTTCCACGCGCCCACCATGAGCTGGCCGGTGGCCGGCACGCTGATGGTGGAGCCGACGGAATCGGAAACCAAGGCCGAGTTGGACCGCTTCATCGAGGCGATGCTGGCGATCCGCGAGGAGATCCGCGCCGTCGAGGCGGGCGAGATGGACGCCGAGAACAACCCGCTCAAGAACGCCCCGCACACCGTGGGCGACCTGGTGGCGGAGTGGGACCGGCCCTACAGCCGCGAACAGGGCTGCTTCCCGCCCGGTTCCTTCCGGGTGGACAAGTACTGGCCGCCGGTGGGACGCATCGACAACGTCTACGGCGACCGGCACCTGATCTGCACCTGCCCGCCGCTCGAGGACTATGCCGAAGCGGCGGAATAGGCCGGTCGTGCCGAACCGGACATCGGGAGGGGGCGGGATTTCGACATCCCGCCCCTTTTCCTTATCCCCCTTGGCGCGGACGCAGGTCTTCCGCGCTGAAGCTGACGCCGCGCGCCGCCAGCCATTCGGTGAAGCGCGCGGTCTTGGCCTCCAGCGAACAGGTGCCGGTCAGGCAGTCGGGGCTGGCGTAATAGTCTTCGCGCAGTTTCAGCTGCTCGTCGGGGGACAGATCGTGCCACGGTGTCATGGGGGCCTCGGGGCTGGGATTTGGGGCCAGTCTGGGCTTGCGCGGCGCGTGGCGCAATCCGATATATTCGGAAACGCGAATGTCAAAGGAGGCCGGGATGGCCAAGTCTGTGAAACTGACCTGCCTGGAATGCGGTGTCGTCAACCGGGTGCCCGAGGACAAGCTGGGCGCGGGGCCGAAATGCGGCACCTGCGGCACCAAGCTCAATGACGGCAAGGTGCGCGAACTGGACCTCAAGACCCTGCTCAAGGCGGCCAAGAACGACGATATTCCGCTGCTGGTGGACCTGTGGGCGCCGTGGTGCGGCCCTTGCCGGATGATGGCGCCGGAATTTGCCAAGGCGGCGCAGGCGGTTTCGCCCGCGGTGCGGCTGGCCAAGATCGACACCCAGTCGAACCCCGATGCCACCGTGCGGTTCAACATCCGCGGGATCCCGGCGCTGATCCTGTTCAAGAACGGGCGAGAGGCGTCCCGCCTGGCCGGCGCCCGGCCTGCGCGCGATATCGAGGCCTTCGCCCGGTCGTAGGGCCGGTGCTGCTTGGCTCTTTGCCGCCATCCAGCGTTCCGCTTCTCGCCCACCCCTCGGGTCAGGCGCTGCCCTCATCTCTAGATTATTCTGGCCGGTGACAAAAAAGGCGCCCCGAGGGGCGCCTTTCCGTCCGTATCCGAAGCGGCCTTAGGCCAGCTGGATGTTGGTCGCGCTTTCGCGACCGTCACGGCCGGCTTCGATGTCGAAGGTCACTTTCTGGTTGTCGGCCAGGGTGCGCAGGCCGGCGCGTTCCAGTGCGGTGATGTGCACGAACACGTCCTTGCTGCCGCCCTCGGGGGCGATGAAGCCGTAGCCTTTAGTTTCGTTGAACCATTTCACGGTGCCGTTGGCCATC
>Ga0207799_100559_pt1 | contig 10787 bp, 7 predicted proteins | sample TtanPargueraPR_4_FD_187742 | JGI IMG/M metagenome (GOLD analysis project Ga0207799, IMG submission 187742) | Aerobic enrichment media microbial communities from Bioluminiscent Bay, La Parguera, Puerto Rico - Tt and M2 (SPAdes) | ecosystem: Environmental > Aquatic > Marine > Unclassified ... | reverse complement strand
CGCGAGGGCCAGCCCTGCCCGCACTGCGCCGGCGAGACGGAGAAACCCGCCGTCATCCGCCGCATCGTCCAGTCCGGCCGCTCGACTTTCTATTGTGCGCGGTGTCAGCGATGATGTAGGACGGAGGGGTGATGGTATCGATTCGCCGCCCAATCCTGCGCAGTCTGCTTGCCGTGCTCGGCCTGGTCGCCGCCCTTGGAGTCGCGCCAGGGGCCGCCGGGGCGGAGGACACCGTGTTCGTCAGCGGGTTCGACGACATCCCCCTGATGCCGGGCCTGGTCGAGGATCCCGAGCAGAGCCTGAATTTCGACACCCCGGGCGGCCGGGTCGTCGAGGCGGTCGCCTCCGGCGCGGTGTCGGCGGACGACGCGATGGCGTTCTACGCCGCGACCCTGCCGGAACTCGGCTGGAAGCAGACCGGCGAGGGGCTCTACGCCCGGGAGGACGAGACGCTGAGTCTTGAAATTTCGGCCGAGGGAGACGAAATCACCGTCCGATTCGCCTCGTCACCCCGCGAGGACACCGGTTCCACCCCGTAAAAGGGCGGAAAACGGGGCGGCGGGGGGCTTCTGGGGGTTGACGGGCCAATTCGCGGGCTATATAAGCCTGCGGTCTTTTTCTCCGGAAAACTTTGAAACGGGATTTTCGCATGGCCAACCATAATTCGGCAAAGAAGCGCATCCGCCAGATCGAGCGCCGGACCGAGGTCAATCGCACGCGGGTGAGCCGGATTCGGACGTTCGTCCGTAAGGTCGAGGAGGCCATTGCCAGCGGCGATAAGGAGAAGGCCTCGGCGGCCTTCCGCGAGGCTCAGCCGGAACTGATGCGCGGCGCCACCCGTGGCGTGATGCACCAGAACACGGTCGCCCGCCGCCTGTCGCGTTTGTCGCGTCGGATCAAGGCGATGTCCGCCTAATCGAACTCGGCATCCGAAGGAAGGCCGCGAACCCCATGGGGCGCGGCCTTTTTCATTTTTGGGCGTCTGAAAAGGCGGTTCCGGGGGTCGAGAGAGGGGCAGAGAGTCAAGCCATTTTTTTTGGACGTTCCCTATTCGGTCTTATTGTTTTAGCCGGAGCCGCTCTGTAGAGTCCAATCCAAGCCGGACGACGCGTTGGCTCTTCTGCTTAGAGTCGGCACAGTAAAATCCGGAGGTCGAATTTGAGGGCTAAGTTCAGGTTCGATCAGGCAGCAGTTTTCGGGCACTGTTCTCAAGAACTTCCTTTGCTGCTTTCAAAATAAACTGCGTGGAACCCGTCCCTCAATTCTGGGTTCACGTAAGAAATCGGAACGATTTCTTAAAAATAACACGGCTCTAAGGGGAGAGCTGAAACTATTGGCCGGTTTCTCGGCCATGATTCAGGCCTCATGTGGCTGGGGTTCCGTACGGGGGGGCCTCAGGAGGGCTGATATGTTCGGGATGTCGGCGGGTTTATCCCGCTTGAGTTGGTGTTGTTGTGTCGTCAGAGGGGGGTATGTTGAACCGATCGCATCGAACGGCCCTTCGGGAAGGGGGCGTTGATTCAAACCGCCCGGCACAGTTTTGAAATGGGGGCGGTTGCTATGAGTGAAGGGACAATGGAAGGCCGGTTGAGTTCCCAATGGGAATCCGTATGCGGCCGACTTCGGGCGGAAATCGGGGAAGCCGCCTACCAGAGCTGGTTGAAACCCATGAGCGTCCGCGAGATCGCCGGAGGGCAGGTGCGTCTGTCCGTCCCGACGCGATTCATGCAGGACTGGGTGGTCACCCATTACGCGGACCGGCTGTCGGTCCTCTGGAAGGTGGAGAATCCCGAGGTCGAGAGCATCGACGTGATCGTTCACAGCGACCGGCTGAGCCGCGCGCCGGAGTCGCGGGCCGCGAGGGGCCCGTCCGCCGCCCAGGTCTCCGCCGCCCAGGTCTCCGGTGCCAAGGCCTCCGCCGCCAGGGCGCCCAAGGCCGCCGCGCCGGAACCGGCCGCCGCGGAGCCGGCCGCGGACGAGCCGTCGGGGGACGGGATCAGCGCGCCGCTCGATCCGCGTTTCACCTTCGACAAATTCGTCGTCGGCAAGCCCAACGAATTCGCCTATGCCGCCGCGCAGCGGGTCTCCGAGATCGATTCGGTGCCGTTCAACCCGCTGTTCCTGTACGGCGGCGTCGGGCTCGGCAAGACCCATCTGATGCACGCCATCGCCTGGAACATCCGCAAGAACCATCCGGGCCGGAACGTCATCTACCTGTCGGCCGAGAAGTTCATGTACCGCTTCATCCGGGCCCTGCGCGAGCAGAACACGGTGAACTTCAAGGAGCAGTTCCGTTCGGTCGACGTGCTGATGATCGACGACGTGCAATTCATCGCCGGCAAGGATTCGACCCAGGAGGAGTTCTTCCACACCTTCAACGCCCTGGTCGACCAGGGCCGGCAGATCGTGCTGTCGGCGGACAAGTCGCCGTCCAATCTGGAAGGGATCGAGGAACGCCTGAAATCGCGGCTCAACTGCGGGCTGGTCGCCGACATCCACGCGACCACCTACGAGCTGCGGCTCGGCATCCTGCAGTCGAAGGCCGACCAACTCGGCGTCCAGGTGCAGCGCAACGTCCTGGAATTCCTGGCCCACAAGATCACCTCCAACGTCCGCGAACTGGAGGGGGCGCTGAACCGCATCGTCGCCCATGCCCAGCTGGTCGGACGCGAGATCACGCTGGAAACCACCCAGGAGGTCCTGCACGACCTGCTGCGGGCCAATGACCGGCGGGTGACCATCGAGGAGATCCAGAAGCGGGTCGCGGAGCACTTCAACATCCGCATTTCCGACATGCATTCGGCCCGCCGGGCCCGCTCGGTGGCCCGGCCGCGCCAGGTCGCCATGTACCTGGCGAAGCAGCTGACCTCGCGAAGCCTGCCGGAAATCGGCCGCAAATTCGGCGGCCGCGACCACACCACGGTGATGCATGCGGTGCGCAAGGTGGACGAGCTGCGCGAACACGACGCGAGCTTCGCCGAGGACGTCGATCTGCTGCGCCGGATGCTGGAGGGCTAGGCTGGAGTCGCCGACTCGGCGTTTCCGCCTCGGAAAGCTTGGATTCCGCTGCCCGTTTTGGGCGGAAAATGCTTCTGATTCAAAGTCCTTCTGATATAATGGCCCCCTCCTCGCGGGGGGCCCTTCTTTGGTTGTTTTCCGCGATCAATACGCCAGGGGTTTTCGGGCGGCGGGGGAGCCGCCCGGGGGATTCGGCCACACTATGGAAATGTTGATGCCATGAAATTGACGATCGAACGATCCGCCTTGCTGAAGTCCTTGGGACACGTTCAAAGCGTCGTTGAACGCCGCAACACCATACCGATCCTTTCGAACGTCAAAGTCGAGGCCCGCGACGGGCGGCTCAATCTGAACGCCACCGACATGGACCTCGACATCGCCGAGGCGGTCGACGCCGAGGTGGCGGTGCCGGGCGAGATCACCGCCCCGGCCCATACGCTCTACGACATCATCCGCAAGCTGCCGGAAGGCGCCCAGGTGGAGCTGGAGACGGACGACGAGGCCCAGCTGACGCTGCGCTCCGGCCGGTCGCGGTTCTCGCTGGCCTGTCTGCCGACCGAGGACTTCCCGGTGATGGCCGGCGGCGACCTGCCGCAGGAATTCCTGCTGCCGGCCGGCGAGTTGCGCGGACTGATCGACCGCACGCGGTTCGCCATCTCGACCGAGGAGACCCGCTACTACCTGAACGGAATTTACGTGCACGCCGCCCAGCGCGACGGCGTCGACGTGCTGCGCGCCGTGGCCACCGACGGCCACCGCCTGGCCAGCGTCGAGATGCCGCTGCCCGAGGGCGCGGCGGGCATGCCGGGCGTCATCGTGCCGCGCAAGACGGTCGCCGAGCTGCGCAAGCTGATCGACGAGACCGGCGAGGACATCGCGGTCTCCCTGTCCGAGACCAAGATCCGCTTCTCGTTCGACGACGCGATCCTCACCTCGAAGCTGATCGACGGCACCTTCCCCGACTACGAGCGGGTGATCCCGGCCGACAACAACAAGATCCTGGAGGTCGATTGCCGCCAGTTCGCCGAGGCGGTGGACCGGGTGTCGGCCATTTCCACGGAAAAGTCGCGGGCCGTCAAACTGGCGCTGAGTTCCGGCAACCTGGTGCTGTCGGCGAACAGCCCGGACAACGCCAGCGCCAGCGAGGAGCTGGAGGTCGTCTACGCGGCGGATCCCGTCGAGATCGGATTCAATTCCCGTTACCTGCTGGACATCACCCAGCAGATCGAGGGCGACACCACGCAGTTCGTGCTGTCGGATTCGGCCTCGCCGACCATCGTGCGCGAGGTCGGCGACACCGGGGCGCTTTACGTTCTGATGCCGATGCGCGTGTAGGGGCAGAGATCCTGAGCGGCGCGCAGGGGCTGGCGGAAATCGGAGTGAACGAAGCCATCTTGGGATTGGAGTCGCGGCCCGTCGAGCGCTATTCCCTGGCGAAGCTGACGCTGACCGATTTCCGGTGTTATCGCGCACTCCGCCTGGAAACCGACACGCGGCCGGTCGTGCTGACCGGGCCGAACGGGGCCGGGAAGACCAATCTGCTCGAAGCCGTGTCGTTCCTGGTGCCGGGGAGGGGCCTGCGCGGCGCGAAACTCGCCGAGGTGGCGCGCCACGAGGCGGACGAGGCCGAGGGCGCCTCGATGCGGGCCTGGGCGGTCGCGGCATCGGTGCGCACGCCGGGCGGGCCGGTCGAGATGGGCACCGGGCGCGAGCCCGCCGCCACCGCCGACGGGCGGGACCGCCGGGCGGTGCGGGTCGAGGGCGAGACGGTGCGCAGCCAGTCGGCGCTGGCCGAGAACCTGGCGGCGGTCTGGCTGACCCCGCGGATGGACCGGCTGTTCGCCGAGGGCGCTTCGGCCCGGCGCCGGTTCGTCGACCGGCTGGTGTTCGGCGTCGATCCGGCGCATGCCGGCCGGGTCACGGCCTACGAGCAGGCGCTGCGCGAACGTGCCCGCCTGTTGCGCGACGGCTCCGGTGGCCGGCGCGCGGATCCGGCCTGGCTCGGCGCGCTGGAGGAGACCATGGCGGCGCGCGGCGTGGCCATCGCGGCCGCCCGCAAGGACATGGCCGTCCGGCTGGCGGCCTTCTGCGAACGGCCGGTCGGCCCCTTTCCCGGGGCCCGGCTGGCGCTGCAGGGCGCGCTGGAGGACTGGCTCGAGGCGGGCCCGGCGCTGGCGGCGGAGGACAGGTTCCGCGAGGCGCTGGCCCGGTCGCGGGGCGTGGATACCGAGAGCGGCGGCGCCTCGGTCGGGCCGCACCGCAGCGACCTGGCGGTGTGCGACGCGGCGAACGGAATTCCGGCGGGCCGATGCTCGACTGGGCAGCAGAAGGCGCTGCTGATCGCCATCGTTCTGGCCAGCGCGCGGATGCAGGCGGCCGAGCGCGGCGTCGCGCCGGTCCTGCTGATGGACGAGGTGGCGGCGCATCTGGACCAGCGCCGCCGGGAAGCCTTGTTCGCGGAGATCCTGGCGATCGGCGCGCAGGCCTGGCTGGCCGGCACCGATCCCGAAACCTTCGCGCCCCTGCGGGGCGCGGCGCAGTTTTTCGGCGTGGCCGACGCTTCGGTGACGCCAATCGGCTGAAGAGCAAAGAAGATCGATAAACATGACCGACGAAACGAACGAAACCCAGACACCCCCCGCCAACGGCCAGAACGGTGACGCGTACAGCGCGGAATCCATCAAGGTGCTCCGCGGGCTGGAGGCCGTCCGCAAGCGGCCGGGAATGTATATCGGCGACACCGACGACGGGTCGGGCCTGCACCACATGATCTACGAGGCGGTGGACAACGCCATCGACGAGGCGCTGGCCGGCTATTGCGACAAGGTCGAGGTGGTGCTCAACGCCGACGGCTCGGCCTCGGTGCGCGACAACGGCCGCGGCATCCCGGTCGACCTGCACAAGGAGGAGGGCGTCTCGGCGGCCGAGGTGATCATGACCCAGCTGCACGCCGGCGGGAAGTTCGACCAGAACTCCTACAAGGTGTCCGGCGGCCTGCACGGGGTCGGCGTTTCGGTGGTCAACGCGCTTTCGGACTGGCTGGAGCTGCGCATCTGGCGCGACGGCAAGGAGCATTTCGTCCGCTTCCGCCACGGCGAGACCGAGGCGCCGCTGGCCGTGGTCGGCGATGCCCCGATGACCGAGACCGGGCCGCTGACCGGCAGCGAGATCAGCTTCCTGCCCTCGACCGATACCTTCACCATGACCGAGTTCGATTTCCCGACGCTGGAGCGCCGCCTGCGCGAGCTGGCCTTCCTGAATTCGGGCGTGGCGCTGACCCTGACCGACGCCCGGCATGTCGACGAGGTCAAGGTCGACATGCACTACGAGGGCGGCTTGCAGGCCTTCGTCGCCTATGTCGACCGGTCGCGGACCGCGCTGCACAAGCCGGTCGTCGCGGTCGAAGGCGAGCGCGACGGGGTGACCGTGGAGGTCGCCCTGCAGTGGAACGACAGCTATCACGAGACGATGCTGTGCTTCACCAACAACATCCCGCAGCGCGACGGCGGCACCCATCTGGCCGGGTTCCGCGCCGCCCTGACCCGGACGATCAATTCCTACGCGACCGAGAGCGGCCTGGCCAAGAAGGCCAAGGTGAACATCTCCGGCGACGACGCGCGCGAGGGGCTGACCTGCGTGCTATCGGTGAAGGTGCCCGATCCGAAGTTCTCGTCGCAGACCAAGGACAAGCTGGTGTCTTCCGAGGTGCGGCCGATCGTCGAGAACATCCTCGGCGAGGGGCTGGACCGGTGGTTCGAGGAGAACCCCGGCGAGGCGCGCAAGGTGATCACCAAGATCATCGAGGCGGCGGCGGCCCGCGACGCGGCGCGCAAGGCGCGCGAGCTGACCCGCCGCAAGGGCGCGCTCGACATGGCCTCGCTGCCCGGCAAGCTGGCCGACTGCCAGGAACGCGATCCGGCGCTCAGCGAACTGTTCATCGTCGAGGGCGATTCGGCCGGCGGCTCGGCCAAGCAGGGCCGCGACCGGGCGCATCAGGCGATCCTGCCGCTGCGGGGAAAAATCCTCAACGTCGAGCGGGCGCGCTTCGACAAGATGCTCGGCTCGGCCGAGATCGGCACCCTGATCGCGGCGCTCGGCACCGGCATCGGGCCGGAGGACTTCGACGCCGACAAGTGCCGCTACCACAAGATCATCATCATGACCGACGCCGACGTCGACGGCAGCCACATCCGTACCCTGCTGCTGACCTTCTTCTACCGGCAGATGGCGGCGATCATCGACAAGGGCTTCCTGTACATCGCGCAGCCGCCGCTGTACCGCGCCAAGCGCGGCAATTCCGAGGTCTACCTGAAGGACGACCGGGCGATGGAGGACTACCTGTTCAACGTCGCCCTGGACGACGAATGCGTGCTGATGCTGCGCGACGGCAGCCAGATCGCCGGCCAGGACCTGCGCCATCTGCTGGAGGAGGCGCGTTCGATCAAGGTGCTGCTCGGCAACCTGTCGCACCGGGTGCCGATGTGGATCCTCGAACAGGCGGCGATCACCGGGGCGCTGACCCCGCGCATCCTGACCGAGGCGGAATTCGCCTCCGGGGCGGCCAGCTACATCGCGACGCGGCTGGATGCCCTGGAAAACGAGCTGGAGCGCGGCTGGGAAGGCCGGTTCGTCGAGGGCGAGGGGATCGAGTTCACCCGTACCCTGCGCGGCGTGCGCGAGCGCCACGTGCTGGGCAGCGCCGTGGTGCGCAGCTCGGAGGCGCGGCGGCTGGACGACATGGCGGCCAAGCTGCAGGAGGTCTACCAGCATCACGGGACGCTGACGGTGAAGGGCCGCGAGGTCGAGGTTCCCGGGCCGGTGCGGCTGGTCGACACGGTCACCGAGATGGGCCGCAAGGGCATCGCCATCCAGCGCTACAAGGGCCTGGGCGAGATGAACCCCGAGCAGCTGTGGGAGACCACGCTGGACCCGAACGTGCGCTCGCTGCTGCAGGTGCGGGTTTCGCACGCCGAGGACGCGACCGAGATCTTCTCGACCCTGATGGGCGACGTGGTCGAGCCGCGCCGCGACTTCATCCAGGAAAACGCCCTCAAGGTGGCGAACCTGGACGTGTAGAAGCCGGTCCGACCGGGAGAGAGTTGTCGGGCGGTCTTCGAGTCGTTAACCAATTGCTAACGCCGACCGCTTGAAATTCCGCGCATGGCGAAACGTCCGACATCCTCCAAGACCAAGAAGGTGACCGGGGCCAAGAAAGCCAAGCCGTCGAAGCGGTCCCCGGCCAAGACCCAATCCTCGGGCGCGGCCAAGCCGCCGGGCAAGCCTAGCTGGCTGCGGCGGATTTTCGTCTTCTGCCTGAAGTGGTCGCTGGTCGCCGCGATCTGGGGGATGATCGCCGTCGGCGGCATCCTGGCCTGGTACGCCGCCGGGCTGCCGGACGTCGACGAGGCGCTGGCCGCCACCCGCAAGCCGACCGTCACCCTGGTCGCCGCCGACGGTTCGACCCTGGCCACGGTCGGCGACGTCTACGGCGTCACGGTGCGGCTCAAGGACCTGCCCCCGGCCATGCCGCATGCCGTCGTCGCCACCGAGGACCGGCGGTTCTACGACCATTTCGGGCTCGACGTGATCGGCCTCACGCGCGCCTTCTACGTGAACTTTCGGGCCGGGCATATCGTCCAGGGCGGCAGTACGGTGACCCAGCAGGTGGCCAAGAACCTGTTCCTGACGCCGGAACGTTCGTACAAGCGCAAGATCCAGGAGGTGCTGCTGGCCCTATGGCTGGAGCACCGCCTGAGCAAGGACCAGATCCTCACCGTCTATCTGAACCGGGTTTATCTGGGGGCCGGGACCTACGGCGTCGACGCGGCGTCGCGCAAGTTCTTCGGCCATCCGGCGCGCGATCTTTCCACCTACGAGGCGGCGATGCTGGCCGGGCTGCTCAAGGCGCCGTCGCGCTACAATCCGCGGGCCAATCCGGAACTGGCCGACGAGCGGGCGCGCATCGTCCTGCACAACATGGTCCGCGCCGGTTACCTGTCCGAGGCCGAGGCCCGGGCGGCCGAGGCCGAGCGCGGCAAGCGCTTCGCCCGGGGCGGCCGGGGCACGCGTTATTTCGTCGACTGGGTGATGGACCAGGTCTGGGGCTTCGTGTCGCCGGGCAATCGCGACCTCGTCGTCAAGACCACCCTGGATCCGACCCTGCAGGACCGGGCCGAGGAAGCGATCACCAAGGCGCTCGCCGGGCCGGGCCGCAAGCAGGGCGTCTCGCAGGCGGCGCTGGTGTCGTTGTCGCCGCGGGGCGCGGTGCGGGTGATGGTCGGCGGCCGGGACTACGCGCGCAGTCAGTTCAACCGCGCCGCTCAGGCGCTGCGCCAGCCGGGCTCGGCGTTCAAGCCGTTCGTCTATCTGGCCGGGCTGGAGGCCGGGTTGACGCCGGACACGGTGCTGTCGGATTCGCCGGTCACCATCGACGGCTGGAGCCCGCGCAATTTCACCGGGCGCTACAAGGGCGACATGACGATGCGCCAGGCCCTGGCCGAATCGATCAACACCGTCGCCGTGCGGGTCGCGGCCAAGGCCGGCTACAAGCGGGTGGTCGATACCGCCAAGCGGCTCGGGCTGACCGCCGATCTCGATCCGAATCCGAGCATCGCGCTCGGCACCGGCGAGGTGACGCCGCTCGAACTGACGGCGGCCTACGCGGTGTTCGCCAACGGCGGGCGCGGCGTCTGGCCCTATGGCATCGAGGAAATCCAGGACGGCGACGGGCAGGTCCTTTACCGGCGCAGCGGCTCCGGGCCGGGCCGGGTGGTCGGCAAGAAGCACATCGCCGCGATGAACCGGATGCTGGCCGGCGTGGTCGACGGCGGCACCGGCAAGGCGGCGGCGCTCGCCGGGCGGCCGGTGGCGGGCAAGACCGGAACCAGCCAGAACTACCGCGACGCCTGGTTCGTCGGCTACACCGCCGATCTGGTGACCGGGCTGTGGATGGGCAACGACAACGGCAGCCCGACCCGCAAGGTCACCGGCGGCGGCCTGCCGGCGCAGACCTGGGCCGACTACATGGCCCGCGCCCATGCCGGGGTCGCGGCCCATGCCCTGCCGGAAACGCAACGGCCGGAACCGCCGAAACCGGCGGCCCAGGAGGAAGGCGGCTTCTGGCAACGCCTGAAGGACGTCCTCGGCGGCGGCGAGGGGTAGTTTCCCGTACAGCGGTTTCCGGGAGTCACCCCCACCCCGGCCCTCCCCCATCAAGGGGGAGGGGGGTAAGAGGATAGCCGCCAAATCATCTCCTCCCCCCTTGATGGGGGGAGGTCGGGAGGGGGGTGAGCTACAGCACCCGGCCCTTCCAGGGAACGAACGCCGGAACCTTGCGGCGGTAGGCGGCGTAGGGCTCGCCGTAGTGGGACAGCAGCCAGCGTTCCTCGAAGCGGCTGCCGATCAGCAAATACAGCGAGCCCCAGACGGCGGTGGCCAAAGTCAGCGGGTCCATGACCTGCCCCCAGAGGATGAGGAACCCGGCCGCATAGGCCGGGTGACGGACGAAGCGGTGCAGGCCGTCGCGGCGCAGCGGTTCGTCCTCGGGTTTGACGATGCCTTTCCGGTGGGCGCGGATTTGTTCGAGCCCGGACAGCCGCCCGAGGTCGTAGCCGGACAGCGCCGCGATCATCAGCACCCAGCCGCCAAGATAGACCGCGCCGAGCACGAGATCGGCTCCGCCCGGCCGGTCGAAAGCCGGGCCGTTCCCAAGCAGAACCCAGCCGACAGCCAGGACCGCCACGATCTGCGCGGCGGCGAACAGGTTGTAG
>Ga0207799_100556_pt1 | contig 10919 bp, 11 predicted proteins | sample TtanPargueraPR_4_FD_187742 | JGI IMG/M metagenome (GOLD analysis project Ga0207799, IMG submission 187742) | Aerobic enrichment media microbial communities from Bioluminiscent Bay, La Parguera, Puerto Rico - Tt and M2 (SPAdes) | ecosystem: Environmental > Aquatic > Marine > Unclassified ... | reverse complement strand
TGCTCGACTGGGCGGCCGCCGAGGGGGCCGACGTCACGGTCGGCACCGATCCTGCCGCGGCGGCCTCCGGTGCCGATTGCGTGGTCACCGATACCTGGGTCTCGATGGGCCAGAAGGACGAGGGCGAGCGGCGCGCCCTGCTGACGCCGTTCCGCGTCGACGCGGCGCTGATGGCCAAGGCCAAGCCGGATGCCATCTTCATGCACTGCCTGCCGGCGCATCGCGGCGACGAGGTGACCGACGAGGTCATGGACGGGCCGCAGTCGGCCGTCTGGGACGAGGCGGAAAACCGCCTCCATGCCCAGAAGGGCGTCATGGCCTGGTGCCTCGGGGCCTGAGGAGGTCGCTGAACGGATGACGGAAACGCACCGCACGGCTCCGGCCTGGCTGCGCCCGGCGGTCGACTACGGACCGCTGATCGTTTTCTTCGCCGCCTATTTCGCCGCCGATCTCTACGCGGCGACGGCGGCGCTGATGGCCGCGACGGCGGTCGTGCTGGTGCTTTCCCTTTTCTACGAACGCCGGGTGCCGGTGATGCCGCTGGTGACGGCGGCGATCGTCGGCGTCTTCGGCGGCCTGACGCTGTGGCTGCACGACGATACCTTCATCAAGATGAAGCCGACCATCGTCGAGGCCCTGTTCGCGGCGGCGCTGTTCATCGGATTGGCGTTCAAGCGGCTGTTTTTGAAAAAGCTGCTCGGCGCGACCATATCCATGGATGACGAGGGATGGCGCAAGCTCACCGTGCGTTATGCCTGGTTCTTCCTGGCGATGGCGGCCCTGAACGAGGTGGTCTGGCGGACCCAGAGCACCGATTTCTGGGTCTCCTTCAAGGTCTTCGGCCTGGTCGGCCTGACCATCGCCTTCTCGCTTTCCCAGGTGCCGGTGATGAACCGCCACCATCTTCCCAAACCGGGCGAAGCCGGGGACGAGTGAACCCGTCCCGGTTCCCGGAAACGAGTTCGAGAATGCCCGATACTTCCGTTCTCCAGGATATGATCCAGCCGTTCCAGATCGAGGATCTGGGGCTGCGCGGCCGTCTCGTGCGCCTCGGCCCGGCGGCCCAGGCGGTGCTCGGCCCGCACGGCTATCCCGCGCCGGTCTCCCGATTGATGGGCGAGATGCTGGCACTGACCGCCGTCCTTGCCGGCGCGCTGCGTTTCGAGGGCGTGTTCAAGATGCAGGCCCAGGGCGACGGCCCGGTCAGCCTGCTGGTCGCCGACATGACCCACGACGGCAATCTGCGCGGCTATGCCCGCTTCGATGCCGGGGCGGTGGCGGCGCTGGGCGATCCGGGCGCGGCCCCGGTGCCCAAGCTGCTCGGCACCGGGCATATGGCGGTGACCGTCGACCACGGCGGCAACAGCCGGCAGCACCAGGGGGTCGTCGCCCTCGACGGTGCCCGGCTGGCCGACTGCGCGCATGCCTATTTCCGCCAGTCCGAGGCGGTCGAGACGGTGATCACCCTGGCCGCCGAGCCCGGCGGCGGCGAGGCGGCGCGTGCCGCCGCGTTGATGATCGAGCGCGTGCCGGCCCAGCAGGAGGCGGTGGCGGCCCTGACCGCGCGCGATCTCGAAGATGAATGGCGCAAGGCCGTGGTCCTGACCAGCAGCGTGACGGCGGTCGAGATGCTGGATGCGGCGCTGCAGGCGCCACAGCTTCTTTACCGGCTGTATCACGAGGACGGCGTGCGGCTGTTCCAGGCCCGTCCGGTCCGGCAGGCCTGCCGCTGCTCGCGCGACCGCGTGGCCGCGACCCTGGCCTCTTTCCCGCCCGAGGATCTCGACTCGATGATCGAGAACGAGGCGGTCAACGTGACCTGCGAGTTCTGCAAGTCCGAATACAGCTTCACCCGCGGCGATCTGGACGCCCTGCGCCGGGCCTGAGACGGGTCTTTTTCGGCGCCGCCACCAATTCGCCATGTTCCGCCCCTATATGAAGGGGCATGCATATGTTCATCCGAAATCTATTCGTTCCCGGACTCGCGGCGCTGGCGCTGGCGGCCTGCGGATCCGACATGTCGACGCTGGAAACGGCGGGGGCGTCCGCCGACCAGAAACCGAAGCTCGAACTGAACGTCGCCCGGCTGCAGATCGCGACCGGTTACGAGGCGCCGGAAGGCGCGACCCATGTCGAGGACGAACTGGCGGTTCCTCTGCATCAGCGGGTCCTCACCTGGGCCGACGCGCGGCTGGCGCCGCGCGGCCGCGAAGGGGTGGCCCGGATCACCGTGACCGACGCCTCCATCGTCGAGACGCGTTTGACCGAGGACGCCGGGATCTCGGCCCCGATGCGGGCGCCGCAGACCATCCGTTTCACCGCCACCCTGGCCGCGACCTTCGAGGCGGTGGACGAGGGCGGCAAGCGGACCGGCTACACCCAGGCCCGGGCGGAACTGTCGCGCACCATGTCGGCCCACGAGTCGGCTGCCGCGCGCCGGCAGGTGCTCGACATGTTGGCCGATGCCGTGCTCGAGAAGTTCGACCAGGAGATGGAGACGTCGCTGCGCGCCTATGCCGGCCCCTACGTGATGTAGGGCCGGGCGGGATGCGCGGGTGACAGCTTTGTGACGGGGGCGTTCGCCGTCTTGAACCTTGGCGCGCGCCCGTGCCAAACTGCGCGGATCATGACAATCCTTTTGCGGCGGCTTTTCATTGTGGTGCTCGCGGGGCTGGCGTTGGCGGCCTGCGAAACCCCGGTTGCGGTCCAGCGTCTGCCCGAGATCACCTTCGCGCATCTGCCGAAGATCGGGCTGAACGTGGCGTCCGTGGAGATCGTTTCCGAATACCAGGCGCCCCTTCAGGCGCCCAATGTGGAGCACCTGATGAAGACGCCGCCGGAAAAGGCGCTCAAGCGCTGGGCGGCCGACCGTCTGGTCGCCAAGGGCGCGTCCAACACGGCGCGCTTCACGGTGAACGACGCCAAGGTCGTGCAGGAGGCCCTGCCGGTGAAGGAGGGCGTCAAGGGGTTCTTCACCACGGACCAGTCCGTCCGTTACTCGGCGACCGCAGAGGGCACGCTCGAGATCTTCGACGCCAACGGCTTCCGTCTGGCCTTCGCCAATGCCCGGGTCAGCCGGTCGCGGACCCTGGCCGAGGACGCGTCGATCAACGAGCGCGAGCGCATGTGGTTCGATCTGGTCGAGGCGCTGTCGACCGATTTCGACCAGGAGATGGAACGGAACATCAAGGCCCATGCGGGTGGCTACGTGATGTAGCAGAGACTGGGCGGAGGAGAGATCGGGGGATGACCGTGACGACACTCCCCGTGACCGTCGGGGTCGAGGCGCTGGAAGATTTCACCCGGCGCGCCTTTTCCGTTGCCGGGATGCCGCCCGAGGACGCGGCGGTCATGGCCGACAAGCTGGTCGGCGCGCATCTGCGCGGATTCGACACGCACGGCGTCAACTGCATTCCCAATTACGTCGCCAACCTGCGCGAGGGCCGGGTCGCCGCCTGGCCCGATATCCGCCTGGAGCGGCGGACGCCCTGGGCCTGGGCGGTGGATGGCGGCAACGGCATGGGCCATGTGGTGGCCGACCGGGCGATGACGGCGGTCATCGGATCGGTCCGCGAGATCGGTATCGGCATCGCCAGCGTCCGGCAGAGCACCCATTTCGGCGCCGCCTGCCTGTATCCGCTGATGGCGGCGGAGCAGGGGTTCATCGGCCTGACCCTGGCCAACATGGCGGCGCATGTCGCGCCCTGGGGCAGCCGCGAGCAGCTGTTCGGCACCAATCCGCTGGCCATCGCCGTCCCGGCGGGGGAGAGCCCGCCGTTCGTCCTCGACATGGCGACCAGCGCGGCGGCGCGGCGCAAGTTCCGCCTGGCCCTGGAACTGGGCGAGCCGATCCCCGAAGGCTGGGCGCTGGACGCCGACGGCAAGGCGACCACCGACCCGGCCGCCGCCATGGCGGGCGTCGCCCTTCCCATGGGCGGGGCCAAGGGATCGGGGCTCGGCATGATGGTCGAGATCCTGGCCGGCGTCCTTTCCGGCGCGCATTTCGCCGGCGAGGTGCTGGACATGTACACCAACCATGACCGCCCGGCGGATTCCGGAAACTTCCTGTTGGCCCTCGACCCGGCGGTGTTCATGCCGGCCGGGGATTTCGGCCGGCGCATGGACGATCTGATCGGCCGCCTGAAGGCGCTGGAGACCGCCCCCGGTTTCGACGAGGTCCGCTTCCCCGGAGAGCGCGGCGCCCGTCTGGCCGAGGAACGCCGGCGCGACGGCATTCCGCTGACCGCCGCCACCGCCGAGGAGCTTCGCAAACTGGCCGGCGAGATGAACCTCGCTTTCCCCGCCTGATCTCCGCCGCCCGGGGCTGGACCCCCGGAATTCCCGTCCTAAATGGAAGGGGGCAAAACCGGCAGGAGGAAACCGTGGCTCTTTTTCAGGTCCAGCATCATCTCGACACCGCCGACCACCGGCGCATCTACGCCGCCTACGAACTGGCCTACACCATCGTCGATTTCTCGGCCGCCATCCTGTTCCTGGTCGGCTCGGTCCTGTTCTTCTACAAGGAACTGGAAAATCCGGCGATCTGGTGTTTCGTCGTCGGCTCCGCTTGTTTCGCGCTGAAGCCGTCCCTGCGGCTGGCCCGCGAGCTTCACTACGTCATCAAGGGCCGGTTCGACGACCTGGCGCAGCGGGCCGAATCCTAGACCGTTCTAGGCCCGCACCAATTCGATGACGCCCTCGGGCCGTCCCTCGACCTTTGCGGCGAGGTCGTAGAGGGCGTTCTGCAGGCCCTCCTCGACGACCGGGTGGTAGAACGGCATGCGCAGCAGGTCGAAGACGGTCATCTCGCGCTCGATGCACCAGGCCAGCAGGTGGGCCAGATGTTCGCCGTGCGGGACCGCCATGGCGGCGCCGAGCAGTTTGCCGCCCGCCTTTTCGCCGTAGACCCGCAGCAGGCCGTAGTTCTTGCCCATGACCTTGGCGCGGCCCTGTCCGGCGAAATCCATTTCCCCGGCGGCGACGTCGTCGCGGCCTTCCAGGTCGCGCCACGGCGTGCCGACATTGGCGATGTTGGGGTCGCAGAAGGTGACTCCCAAGGCGGTCTTGCGCCGATAGGCAAGCGGCGTCCCGCGCACCGCATTGGACCCGGCGATGCGGCCGCCGTCGCCCGCCTCGTGCAGGATCATCCGTTCCGCCGTCGCGTCCCCGGCGATGTAGATCGGCAGCTCGCCCAGTTGCAGGGTCTGCGGATCGAATAGCGGCCGGCCCTTGTCGTCGAGCGGCGCGCCGATGGCCTCCAGGCCGAGCCCGTCGACGTTCGGCCGCCGTCCCATGCTGACCAGCAGCTTGTCGACCAGGACCGACTTGCTTCCGGCCTCGACGCGCAGCTTGTTTCCGGCCTCGGACACCTTGGCGGCCTCGCCGAGCCACAGCGGGAACTCGTCGCCGATGATCCTCACCGCCGCCTCGTTGACCGCCGGGTCGCTCAGCCCGCCGATGGTCTCCAGCATGTCGATGCCGGTGACGGTGAGCCCCAGGCGATGCAGGGCCTGACCCATTTCCAGCCCGATGACGCCGAGGCCGATGACCGCGATGTCCCGGGGCAGGGTCGGCTGTTCGAACAGGCTGTCGGTGGTCAGGATACGCTCGCCGAGGGCTTGCCAGTCCTTGGGGATCACCGGGCGCGAGCCGGTGGCGACGATGATCTTCTCGGCGCGGATGGTCTGCTCGCCGACCTTCAGCACATTGGGTTCGACGAATTCGGCATAGCCGTCGATCAGCTTGTCGCCGAGCTTCGAGACGCCGCCGGAGGTGACCTTGCCGACGAAGCCGTCGCGCAGCTTGCGCACGTGGCGCAGGGTCGCGGCGATGTCCACGGAAAGGCCGTCGCCGCCGGAGATTCCCTCCTCGGCCAGGGCGTCGCGGCGGTGGAAATCCTCGGCCGCCTGGATCAGCACCTTGGAAGGCATGCAGCCGACGCGGGCGCAGGTCGTGCCCAGCGGGCCGCCGTTGATCATCACGAAGTTCTTTGTCGCCTTGCGGACCTGGCCGAGGGCGTACAGCCCGGCCGATCCGGCTCCGATGATGGCGACGTCGACGCTGCGCTCCATAAGTCCTCCTCCCGGGTTCCGGCAAGCTATATTAGCTTGTTACAATATATCTTGCCGGAACCTTGGTTCAAGGAGGCGGCCCCGAAAACGGAGCCACGAGCGAGGAGCCCGGAAATTAGAATTCCTTGCCGATGCGGGCGTCGAGGGAGAATCCGCCGGCGCCCTTGAACAGGACGGCCAGCGCCAGGACCGCCCACATCAGCGCGTATTCGTATCCGCCGTTGGACAGAAAGAACCCGTTCGCCAGATGGACCGAGGTGGTGGCGACGATCATCAGGATGAAGGCGGCCGCCGCGGCCGGCCGGGTGAACAGGCCGAGGGCCAGCAGGAGGCCGCCGAAGAACTCGGTTCCGCCGGCGAGGAGGGCCAGCGGCAGGGCCGGTTCCAATCCGATCTTGGCGAAGAACCCGGCGGTGCCGCTCAGCCCGCCGCCGCCCCAGATGCCGAACAGCTTTTGGGCGCCGTGCGGCACCATCCATAGGCCGGTGACGATGCGCACCATCGGCCAGGACAGGCGGGATAAGGGTTCGTAAAGGGCGCGCAGGCCGGGAATGAACAGGCCGGGCCGGGCGGTGGTGTCGTTCGTGCTCATGGTCGGTCTTCCTTCTCGGCCGGGGGCTCAGCCGCCGCGGCCATGCGGTTCGGTGAAATCCAGGACCGGCCCCTTCGGCACGATCCCGGTCGGGTTGATGGTCTTGTGGCTGCCGTAGTAGTGGCGCTTGATGTGGTCCAGGTTCACCGTCTCGGCGACGCCCGGAACCTGGTACAGCTCGCGGGTCAAGGCCCAGAGGTTGGGATAGTCGGCCAGCCGGCGCAGGTTGCACTTGAAGTGCCCGTGATAGACGGCATCGAAGCGCGCCAGCGTGGTGAACAGCCGCCAGTCGGCTTCCGTCGGGCGGTCGCCGGCTAGGTAGCGCTGGCGCGACAGGCGGTCCTCCAGCCAGTCCAGGCTGTCGAACAGCGCCGTGACCGCCTCCTCGTAGGCCTCCTGGGTGGTGGCGAACCCGGCCTTGTAGACCCCGTTGTTGACCGTGTGATAGACGCGGTCGTTCACCGCGTCGATCTCGGTCCGCAGGGGTTCCGGATAGTAGTCGCCGGGGGCCGCGCCCAGCCCGTCGAAGGCCGAGTTGAGCATGCGGATGATTTCGGCCGATTCATTGGAGACCACGGTGCCGGTCTTCTTGTCCCACAGGACCGGAACCGTTACGCGTCCGGAATAGTTTGGGTCGGCCTTGAGGTAGACCTCGTACAGATACCGGCTGGCGTTGACGGAATCGGCGCCCTCGGCGAAGGTCCAGCCGTTTTCCAGCATCAAGGGCTCGACGACGGAAACGGAGATCATGTCCTCCAGCCCCTTGAGGGCGCGGAAGATCAGGGTGCGGTGGGCCCAGGGGCAGGCATAGGCGACGTACAGGTGGTACCGCCCGGCCTCGGCCGGGAATCCGGAAGACCCGTCCGCCGTGATCCAGTCGCGGAACCGGCTTTCGGAGCGCTCGAAACGCCCCTTCGTCTTCTTCGTATCGTACCAGGCATCCTGCCAGACGCCGTCCACCAACAGGCCCATACCGTATCCTTTTCGTATCCTTCTCTTCCGCGTCTCCGGGGCCGTTACGCCGCGAGCTTCACGCCGGCCGCCAGCTTGGCGGTGATTTCGGCCACGTGCTTGCCCTGGAAGCGGGCCAGGTTCAGCTCGTTCTCGCTCGGCTGGCGGCTGCCGTCGCCGTTCGACAGGGTCGAGGCGCCGTAGGGGGTGCCGCCGGAAATCTCGTCCATGGTGGTCAGTCCCTGCGCCGAATAGGGCAGGCCGACGATGACCATCCCGTGGTGCAGCAGCGAGGTGTGGAACGACGTGATGGTCGTTTCCTGCCCGCCGTGCTGGCTGGCCGTGCTGATGAACACGCTGCCGACCTTGCCGATCAGCTTGCCCTCGGCCCACAGACCGCCGGTCTGATCCAGGAAATTGCGCATCTGAGACGCCATGTTGCCGAACCGGGTCGGCGTGCCGAAGATGATGGCGTCGTAGTCGGCCAGTTCGGCCGGCGTGGCGACGGGCGCGGCCTGCTCGGTCTTCATCCCGGCGCCCTTGGCGATGTCGTCGGGCACCAATTCAGGTACGCGCTTGAGGGTCACCTCGGTGCCGGGCACCTCGCGGGCGCCTTCGGCCACCGCCTCGGCCATGGTCTCGATATGGCCGTAACTGCTGTAGTAGAGAACCAGAACTTTGCTCATGTCGTTTCCTCGCTCATAAAAAAATTGGGGGAACCGCCCCGTTGAAGGAAACATGGGCATCCTGAAAAAAGTGGACAATCGGTGCATCTGGAATAAAATTGTTTCTTATTTCGAAACAATTGTGTGTCGATCATGGAAACCTTTCCGGCCCTCGCCGTCTTCGTCCGGATCGCCGAGACCGGCAGCCTGTCCGCCGCCGCCCGGGCGCTCGGCATGTCCAAGTCGGCGGTCAGCAAGAAGCTGGCGGGCTTGGAGGAGCGTCTCGGCGCGCAACTCATCAACCGGACGACCCGGCGGCTGAGCCTGACCGAGGTCGGCGCCGCCTTTCTCGACCGCGCCCAGCGCATCCTGGCCGAACTGGAGGAGGCCGAGCAGGCCGTCACCCAGCTTTCGTCCGAGCCGCGCGGGGTGTTGCGGATCAACGTCCCCATGTCGTTCGGGATTCTGCATGTGGCGCCGGCGCTGGCCGGTTTCCGGGCGGCTTATCCGGAAGTCGAGGTCGGCATGGATCTCAACGACCGGGTGGTCGATCTGGTCGAGGAGGGGTACGACCTGGCCCTGCGCATCGCCGACCTACCGGATTCCAGCCTGGTCGCCCGCAAGCTGGCGCCGGTCCGGCGGGTCGTCGCGGCCAGTCCGGATTACTGGGCGCGGCGCGGGAAGCCGCAGCGGCCCGAGGAACTCGCCCGGCATGATTGCCTGATCTACACCTATCTCCCATCCAGCCACGAATGGCAGTTCCGCGGAGCGGACGGGCGTGCGGTCCGCGTGCGGGTCGCCGGTCCGCTCGAGGCCAATAACGGCGACGCCTTGCGGGCGGCGGCGCAGGCCGGGCTGGGCGTCACCCTGATCCCCACGTTCATCGTCGGCGAGGCCGTGCGGGCCGGGCAACTGGAAACCGCGCTGGAGGCCTTCGAGGACGATCCGCTCGCCGTCTACGCCGTCTATCCGCATCGCCGCCACCTGTCGGCCAAGGTGCGGGCCTTCGTCGATTTCCTGGCCGAACGTTTCGGCCCGGAGCCCTATTGGGACCGCGACTGCTCTTTGTAATCAATCCAGCCAAATATCAACTTTTTACAGTTCGTTACAGAAAACCCTCTCAATCGTCACGTTCAGGATACCGTTTTCGTTATACGATAACGAAAATATCCAGAAGCTTTCTCGCGGGAAACAAGTGCGCGCGGCAGGCTGCGGGCGCGCCGGCGGCCTTTTCCCGAAAAAGCGATGGGGACGAACACGGAAAATGACAAAAGAAGAGGGAAAACCATGAAGCGCAGTGTCTTGGGCGGGAATTCGATCGGCCGGCGGATCATGCTGGGGTTCGGCGCCGTGCTGGTCGTGGCGACGGCGGCCAGCGTCGTGGCGGGCATTTTCCAGGTCCGCGGCCTGGTGATGACCGCCGAGCAGCGGGAACTCGCCGGGTATTTCGAAAGCCTCAAGGCGTCGATCGATGGTGAAACGTCAAAGGCGGAAACCCTGGCCGCGCTGATCGCCAACCTGCCGGATGCGCAGGAGGCGTTCGCCGCCGGAGACCGCGACCGTCTGTTCGGCAGTTTCGTGCCGAGCTTCAAGTTCCTCGAGGAATCCTACGGCGTCCGGCAGTTCCAGTTCCACCTGCCGCCCGCCACCTCTTTTGCCCGAATCCACAAGCCCGAAAAGTTCGGCGACGACCTTTCCTCCTTCCGTCAGACCGTGATCGAAACGAACAGCACCCAAAAGCCCGTCGTCGGACTGGAAAAAGGCGTCGCCGGTCTGGGGGTACGGGGCGTGGTCCCGGTCTTCCATGACGGGCGGCATATCGGGTCGGTCGAGTTCGGCATGTCCTTCGGCAAGGCCTTTTTCGAGACGTTCAAGGCGCGCAACGAGGTCGATGCCGCCCTCTATATCGAGGACGGCGACAATTTCAAAACCTTTGCGGCGACCTTGGACGAGGACGAAACGGTCCTGGAGAAGGCCGATTTGCACGATGCCCTGGCGGGGAAACCCGTAATTCGGCGGATCGATCTGAACGGCGTGCCCACCACCGTGTTCGCCGGGCCGATAACGGACTATTCGGGTAAGCCCATCGGCGTGGCCATGATCGCCAAGGATACGTCCCAATATGTGGACGCAATGGCCCACGGCAGAACCGTGTCCCTTGCCGTCGGCTTGGTGATCCTGGTCGCCGGCCTGGGGGTCGGTTGGCTGGTCGGCCGTCAGATCGTCAAACCGATCTGCATGATGACGCAGGTCATGAAACGACTGGCCGGCGGTGACCTCGATGCCGAGGTTCCGGCCCGCGAACGGGCCGACGAGGTTGGTGCGATGGCCGCCGCCGTCCAGGTGTTCAAGGACAACGCCGCCGAGAAGACCCGGCTCGAGGCCGAGCAGGCGGAAAACGGGCGCCGGGCCGAACAGGAAAAGCGCACGGCGATGAAACGGCTGGCCGATGAATTCGAATCCTCGGTCGGCCAAGTGGTCTCCGAGGTGTCGTCCGCGTCCACCGAAATGAAAACTTCGTCCCGGTCGATGGATGCATCGGCCGAGCGTGCGACGCAACAGGCGGCGGCGGTGGCCGCGGCTTCCGAGCAGGCCTCGGCCAACGTCCAGACCGTCGCCACGGCGGCCGAGGAACTGTCG
>Ga0207799_100552_pt1 | contig 11098 bp, 10 predicted proteins | sample TtanPargueraPR_4_FD_187742 | JGI IMG/M metagenome (GOLD analysis project Ga0207799, IMG submission 187742) | Aerobic enrichment media microbial communities from Bioluminiscent Bay, La Parguera, Puerto Rico - Tt and M2 (SPAdes) | ecosystem: Environmental > Aquatic > Marine > Unclassified ... | reverse complement strand
CCACAGCGATGCGCAGCCGCCCGTCTGCCTGCCCCGCCTGCGCCGTGGCCCCCGCCGCCGAGGCGCTGGGGCAGGGCGATGATCCGGGCGAGGCCCGGCTGCTGCTGTCGCTGCCCACCATCCACTGCGCCGGTTGCATCTCGGCGGTGGAGCGCGGGCTGAACGCCGAGCCGGGCGTGCGCTCGGCGCGGGTCAACCTGACGCTGAAGCGCGTCAGCGTCGAGGCCGAGCCAGAGGTCACCGCCGATGACCTGATCGGGGTGCTCGACCGCCTCGGCTATGAGGCGCATGAGCTGGACCCGGGCGTGCTCTCGGCCACGGCCACCGACAAGGCGGGGCGCGATATCCTGATGCGGCTGGCGGTGGCGGGTTTCGCCATGATGAACGTCATGCTGCTGTCGGTCGCGGTCTGGTCGGGCGCGGCGGATGCCACGCGCGACCTGTTCCACTGGATATCGGCCGCGATCGCGCTGCCGACCATCGCCTTCTCGGCCCAGCCGTTCTTCCGCAATGCCTGGTCGGCGCTGTCGGCGCGGCGGCTGAACATGGACGTTCCGATCTCGCTGGCCATCCTGCTGGCCGCGGGCATGTCGCTGTATGAGACCATGCAGTCGGGGCGGCACGCCTATTTCGATGCCGCGCTGTCGCTGACCTTCTTCCTGTTGGCGGGGCGCTACCTCGACCACCGCACCCGCGCCGTGGCCCGGTCCGCGGCCGAGGAACTGGCCGCGCTGGAGGTGCCCCGCGCGCTGCGCGTGGGCGGGGGCGACTCCGAGGAAATGGTGGCGATCTCGGATCTGGCCGTGGGCGATATCGTGCGGGTCAAGCCCGGCGCGCGCGTGCCCGTCGACGGCGTGATCACCGAGGGCCAGAGCGAGATCGACCGCTCGCTGCTGACGGGCGAGAGCCTGCCCGTCTACGCCGGCCCCGACGCCCAGCTCAGCGCCGGCGAGGTCAACCTGACCGGCCCCTTGCTGGTGCGGGTCACCGCGGCGGGCGAGGACAGCTCGCTGCACCGGATGGCCGATCTGGTGGCCGTCGCCGAAAGCTCCAAGAACCGCTACACGTCGCTCGCCGACCGCGCGGCGCGGGTCTATGCGCCCGGCGTGCACCTGCTGTCGCTGCTGGCCTTCATCGCCTGGCTGGTGATCTCGGGCGGCGACGTGCGGCTGGCGCTGAACATCGCGGTGGCGGTGCTGATCATCACCTGCCCCTGTGCGCTGGGACTGGCCGTTCCGGCGGTGACCACCGCCGCCTCGGGGCGGCTGTTCAAGCGGGGCATGCTGATCAAGGACGGCACCGCGCTAGAACGGCTGGCCGAGATCGACACCGTGGTCTTCGACAAGACCGGCACGCTGACCCTCGGTGCGCCCGAGGTCACCAACCTTGGCGACCATCCCCGGCGCGAGCTAGAGGTCGCGCTGGCCTTGGCGCTGCAATCTTCCCATCCGTTGGCGCAATCGCTGGCCCAGGCGGCGCGCGCCGCGGGCATCCAGCCCGCGCGGCTGAGCGACGTGACCGAGGTGCCGGGCTATGGCGTTGAGGGGCACTGGCGGGGCGAGACCGTGCGTTTCGGCCGCGCGGCCTGGCTGGGCGCGACCCCGGGCAAGGCCACGGCGGCCTGGCTGCGCATCGGCCCTGCCGAGCCCATCGAGTTTACCTTTGCGGACAGCCTGCGCCCCGGCGCCGAACAGGCCGTGGCCGCGCTGAAGGCGCAGGGCAAGGCCGTTCACCTGATCTCGGGCGATGCCGAGGGGCCGGTGGCCGAGCTGGCCGCGCGGCTGGGGATCGACGACTGGGTGGCAGGCGCGCTGCCGCAGGACAAGGCCGCCCGTGTGCAGGCGCTGACCGACGGCGGCGCGCGGGTGCTGATGGTGGGCGACGGGTTGAACGACACCGCCGCGCTGGCCGCGGCGCATGTCTCGATCTCGCCCGCCACGGCGCTGGATGCGGCGCGGGTGGCCTCGGACATCGTGCTGCTGGGCAAGGACCTGGCGCCGCTGGGCGAGGCGGTGATCACCGCGCGCAAATCCACGCGGCGGATCAAGGAGAATTTCTCGATCGCGGCGCTTTACAACATGATCGCGGTGCCGATCGCCCTGATCGGGCTGGCGACGCCCCTGGCCGCGGCCTTGGCCATGTCGGCCTCGTCGATTACGGTGTCGCTGAACGCGCTGCGCCTGAGGTGACAGAATGGAAACGCTGGTCTACCTGATCCCGATCTCGCTGTTCCTGGGCGGGCTGGGGCTGGCGGCGTTCTTCTGGGCGTTGAAGACGCGCCAGTTCGACGATCCCGAGGGCGACAGGCACCGCATTCTCAGCGACGACTGGGACGACCACCCCAAGCCCTGAGCTTTAGGCGAGCTCGGTCGTGACGGCGCCCAGCCCCTCGATCTCCACCGTGCAACGGTCGCCGCGCGACAGCGCGCCGACGCCCGCCGGCGTGCCGGTATAGATCAGGTCGCCCGGCGCCAGGGCCACCATCGCGGACAGATGCGCGATGATGTCGGCCACGGGCCAGATCATTTCGGACAGGTCGCCGCTTTGCCGCAGCTCTCCGTTGACATGGGCGGTGATGCGGCCTGTCGCCGGATGGCCGACCTCGGACACCGGGCGCAGCGCGCCGCAGATGGCCGAGTTGTCGAAGGCCTTGGCCATGTCCCAGGGCCGGCGCATCGACTTGGCCTGCGCCTGCAGGTCGCGCCGGGTCAGGTCGTTGCCGGGGGCATAGCCCCAGACATGCTCCAGCGCGGCGCCTGCGGCGATGTCCGGCCCGCCGCGCCGGCGGGAACAGGCAGCTGGTCATGCGTTCAGGATCTCGGGCCGAAGGTGGTGCAATCCGCGCCGCGGGCTTCCAGCCGGCGGCAGGCCAGGGCGGCCTGTTCCTGCGTCATGCCGACGAAATTGGCCTCGAAGCCGCGGCTGTTCTGAACGACCTTGCGCAGCGCCTCGTCCAGCGCGCCCAGTTCCTGCAGGGCCGTGGAGAGCAGCATACGCTCGGCCTGGTAGCGGGTGGGATAGCGCCCGACATTGATGCCCCAGTGCCGCCCGCCGGAAGAGGACATGCGGGTGACAACTTCCAACTCTTGCGCAGCGGTTTCGACCGAGGCGAGTTGCAGCTCCGCCGGCCGCGGTTTGGGCGCATCGACCTCGACCTCGACCTCGGCCGCGGCGACGGCGATCTCCGGCTTCGGCCGGGGCGGTGGGGTGGTTTCGGGCGCTGCGGCGGCTGCGGTATTCGCCTCGGTCACGGCCTGTTGGATGTCATCCTGCATGGCAACCAGCAACTCCTGCGGGGGCTGTGCCACAGGGCGCGCCTTGGGGCGGGGTGAGCTTTTCACCGTGCCCGCCAGGCGGATGGTCTTGCCCACGACGTCGCCGTGGCCGAGATAGGGCGGGCGGGCCGGCTTGCGCACTGCGACGCGCTTCGGGGCGCGCTGGAACCCCATGTCCAGCAGTTCGGCCACGCGGGCGTTGCGGGTAGCCGAGGACCGGCCGCCGAAGACGGTTGCGATGATGCGCACATCGCCGCGTTCGGCCGAGGCGACGAGGTTGAAGCCCGCGGCGCGGGTATAGCCAGTCTTGATTCCGTCGGCGCCGCGATAGGCGTTCAGCAGGCGGCGGTTGGTGTTGGCCACTTCGCGCATACCGGCATTGGTCGAGCGGCGCGAGAACAGGTTGTAGTAATCGGGGTAGTCGAAGAACAGGTGCCGGCCCAGCGTGGTCATGTCGCGCGCGGTCGACAGGTGCCCCTCCTCGGTCAGGCCGTTGGCGTTCTTGAAGGTGGTGCGGCTCATTCCCAGGGCCTGGGCGGTGCGGTTCATGCGGCGGGCAAAGGCGGCCTCGCTGCCCTCGATCGCCTCGCCGATGGCGGTGGCGGCGTCATTGGCCGATTTCACCGCCGCGGCCCGGATCAGGTAGCGCAGGGCGATGCGCTGGCCGGATTTCAGCCCCAGTTTCGAGGGCGGTTCCGAGGCGGCGTTGCGCGAGATGCGCACCATGGTGTCGAGCGAGATCTCGCCGTTCTCCACCGCCTCGAAGGCGATGTAGAGGGTCATCATCTTGGTCAGCGAGGCGGGGTGCAGCCGGGTGTCGGCATTGCGCGAATGCAGCACCTCGCCCGTGCGCGCGTCGATCACCATCGCCGCATAGGGAGCGGCCTGCGCCCCGGTGAGAGAAAACGCAACAACAAACGCGGTGACTACGAAATACAGCCCGATCCGGACGCACTGTCCCAAGTTCTGCACGTCACTTGCCTTTTTCTGCCTCGTGCCGCCGGATTTTTCCGGTCGGCTTATCGTTGTGCCGCAAGGTTAACACAGGGTGGAGAGCGAGAAAACACCCTTGTTTCAATATGTTTTCCGAGGGAGTTCAGGCGTTGCGGCCAAATCTTGGGGGCGGGCGGTTGTCCGCCACCAGATGTCAGCCAAGCGCGGTGATGAGCGCCGCGAGTCCGCCCAGATCCGCCAGTTCGTGATAACGGGCATGGCCCTTGGGGGGCTCGGCCCGTTCCAGTTCCCAGGTCAGGCTGTGGGGCACGTAGACGCCCCAGGCGCCCGCCTCGATGGCCGGGATCACGTCGGAGCGCAGCGAGTTGCCCACCATCAGGGCGCGCGACGGCCCCTCGCCGTGGCGGGTAAAGACCTCGTGATAGATCGCAGGCGTCTTGTCCGAGACGATCTCGACCCCGTCGAAGAGCTCTCCCAGGCCCGATTGCGCCAGCTTGCGCTCCTGGTCCAGCAGGTCGCCCTTGGTGATCAGCAGGATGCGGTAGTCCTCGGCCAGTGCCTCGATCGCCTCGCGGGCATGGGGCAACAGGTGGATCGGGTGCCGCAGCATGTCCTGGCCCGCGCGCAGCAGGTTGTGGATCACGCTGGCCGGCACGCGCCCTTCGGTGACCTCGATGGCGGTCTCGATCATCGACAGGACGAAGCCCTTCACGCCAAAGCCGTAATGGCCGAGATTGCGCTTCTCGGCGGCCAGCAGGCGCTCCATCAGGTGGTTGGGCTCGGCGAAATCGGCCAGCAGCTCGGCGAATCGCTCCTGCGTCATGCGGAAGAACTGTTCGTTCTGCCACAGCGTGTCGTCCGCATCGAAGCCGATTGTCGTAGGTGCCTGCGCCATTTTTCCCGCATTCCCGGCTGCACTGCGCCGCCCCCTTTTCACGGACGGCCCGCCGCTTATATAAACGGGTCCAGGCCGATACCATCAGGAATTCTTGGAGCGCGCGCGTGCTGACCCACACCCATGTCATGATGTCCGACAAACAGGACCAGGGCGATGAGGATGCCGGCGTCGTCACCAAGACGCGGCCCAAGACCGCGCGCCCGCCGCTCTACAAGGTCCTGCTGCTGAACGACGATTACACGCCGATGGAATTCGTCGTGCATGTGCTGGAACGGTTCTTCGGCATGAGCCATGCGCAGGCGTTCGAGATCATGCTGACCGTGCACAAGAAGGGCGTCGCCGTGGTCGGCGTGTTCTCCTTCGAGGTGGCCGAGACCAAGGTCGCGCAGGTGATGGATTTCGCGCGCCGCCACCAGCACCCGCTGCAATGCACCATGGAAAAGGAATAGGGCCCCCGCCCGCCCATGCGCCAGTCCCGTTTGACCCTTGCGCTGGATGCCGGCGCCGTATCGCTGCCCGATGAGGGCGGCATCGCCGTGTTCGCCCCGCCGGCCGACGCGGACCTCTCCGCGCTGCCCGCCGAGCGCGTGCAGATCGTCCAGGGCTTCAAGCCCGATCACGACGCCTGGGCCGCGCGCGGCTATGACGTGCGCATCGCCCCCGAGGGCGAATTCGCCGCAGCCGTGCTGTTCGTGCCGCGGGCCAAGGACAAGGCCCGCGCCCTGCTGGCCGAGGCGGTGGCGCTGGTCGCGGGCGGGCCGGTGATCGTCGACGGGGCCAAGACCGACGGAATCGACAGCCTGCTGAAGGACTGCCGCAAGCGCGCCGAGGTGGGCGCGCCGCTGTCGAAGGCGCATGGCAAGATCTTCGCACTGACGGCCGATCCGGCGGCCTTTGCCGACTGGGCCGGTGCGCCGAAAACCCTGCCCGAGGGGTTCCGCACCCGCCCCGGCGTGTTCTCGGCCGATGCGGTGGACCGCGGCTCGGCCCTGCTGGCCGATGCCTTGCCGGCCAAGCTGAAGGGCCGGGTGGCCGATCTGGGCGCCGGCTGGGGATACCTTGCCGCGCGCGCGCTGGCCGCGCATCCCGGCATCACCGAACTGCACCTTATCGAGGCCGACCACGACGCGCTGGCCTGCGCGCGCGAAAACGTCACCGACCCGCGCGCCCGGTTCCACTGGGCCGACGCCACGGCGTTCAATCAGGGCGCGCCCTACGACGCGGTGATCACCAACCCGCCGTTCCATACCGGCCGCGCCGCCGACCCGGGGCTGGGGCAGGCCTTCCTGTCCAACGCGGCGCGCATCCTCGGGCGGTCCGGCACTCTCTATGCCGTGGCCAACCGGCACCTGCCCTATGAGCGGATTCTGGGCGAGCTGTTCCTCGAAGTCGATGAAATCGGCGGCGATTCCGGTTTCAAGGTGATCCGCGCGGCCCGTCCCAAGGCGCCGTCTCGCGGGCGGCGCTGAAACCGCCTAGAGTCCGGGACAAGAATCAGGGGAGTGTTTCATGAGTTTCTCGATCGCGGGCAAGACCGCCATCGTCACCGGGGCGGCCAACGGCGTCGGTTTGGCCATCGCGCGCCATTTCGCCGACCACGATGCCAACGTCATGTTCGCCGACATGGACGAGGAGGGTCTGAAGGATCAGCTCGGCACGGATGCTGAGAGGGACGGCAATGTCCGCTACTATGCCGGCGACCTGCGTGAGCGGCTGACCCAGGCCAACCTCCTGTCCGCCACCATCGATGCGTTCGAGCGGGTGGATATTCTGGTCAACGCCAGCCGCCAGATGATCCCCTCGGACCCGCTGAACCCCGATGACGACGCGGTGGAGCAACTGCTGCAACAAAACCTGATGACCAGCCTGCGGCTCAGCCAGTTGGTCGCCAAGCGCTTCATCAAGCAGGGCGAAGAGGAAGGCCAGGAAGAGGGCGGCCTCGGCGCCATCGTCAACCTGTCCTCCATCGCGGCACGGCGCACCCACCCCGAACTGCTGGGCTATTCGGTCAGCACCGCGGCGCTCGACCAGATGACGCGTTCGCTGGCCGTGGCGCTGGCGCCGCACCGCATCCGGGTGAACGCCGTGGCCTTCGGCTCGGTCATGAGCGCCAGCCTGAAAAGCACCCTGAAGGAGCATTCCGAGTTCCGCTCGGACATCAAGGAGCACACGCCGCTGTCGCGCATCGCCCGTCCCGGCGAGGTGGCCGAGGCGGTGCAATTCCTGGCCTCCGAGGGGTCTTCGTTCATGACCGGCCAGATCATGACCGTGGACGGGGGGCGCACCCTGCTCGACCCGGTCACGGCCCCGGCGCATTAGCCTTCGGGAAATCGCGCGCGGCAGGCGGCCAGATCCCGTGCCGCGCGGCGCGCGACCTCGGGGCGCTTTTCCTTCAGCGAGGCCAGCTTGGCACGCTCCTCCCTTACGTCGATGGCCACGGGCCGTTCGGTCACCACGGTTTCGGTGGTGTCGCAGAACAGCAGGCCGAACCTGTCGTGATAGCGGTGATGGCCGTAGCAGAAGGTCAGGCGCGGGCGGGTGTGCGTCTCGCGTTCCAGCCGGTAGCCGCGGGCGATGTTCTGCTCGGTCTCCACGATCAGGGCGTCGATGATCCGCAGATCCTCGGTCGCGGCGCTTTCGCATTGCTCGCGCGGGGTGGCGCAGGCGGCCAGCGGCAGCAGAAGCAGCAGGATCAGGCGGCGCATGGGCGGGCTCCTCGGCGGCGTGTCTCCAGATATACGCCCGCGCGGCCGGATCACAAAGCGCGCTGGCGGGGTTTTGCCAAACCTGCTAGGCCAAGCCCAAGACCGAAGGAGACCCGCATGACCGACCCGTTCGATGACCGCAAGGCCCGCGCAAGCGCCTGGTTCCGGCAGCTGCGCGACGACATCGTCGCCGCCTTCGAGGCGCTGGAGGACAGCCAGACCGAGGGGCCGTTCGCCGACCGGCCTGCCGGCCGTTTCGAGGTGACCGAGACCAGCCGCACCTCCGAGGACGGCTCGGATGCGGGTGGCGGGCTGATGAGCGTCATGCGCGGCGGCCGGGTGTTCGAGAAGGTGGGCGTCAACGTCTCCACCGTCTACGGCACGCTGGGTGAGCCGGCGCAGAAGGCCATGGCCGCGCGCGGCAAGCCGGGGGTGGAGAGCGATCCGCGCTTCTGGGCCTCCGGCATCAGCCTGGTGGCGCATATGCAGAACCCGCACACCCCGGCGGTGCACATGAACACCCGGATGTTCTGGACGCCCAATGCCTGGTGGTTCGGCGGCGGCGCCGACCTGAACCCCTGCATCGAGTATGACGAGGACACCGAAAGCTTCCACGCCGCGCTGCAGGCCGCCTGTGACAAGCACGACCCGTCCTACTACGCGCGGTTCAAGGAATGGGCGGACGAATATTTCTACATCCCCCACCGTCACCGGGCGCGGGGCGTGGGCGGGATCTTCTACGACGATCTGAACACCGGCGACTGGGAGGCCGATTTCGCCTTCACCCAGGATGTGGGCCGCGCCTTCCTGCCCGCCTTTGTGCCGGTGACCGAGCGGCGGCGCAACACGCCCTGGACCGAGGCGGACAAGGACACCCAGCTCGTCCATCGCGGGCTCTATGCCGAATACAACCTGGTCTATGACCGGGGCACCAAGTTCGGCCTGGCCACCGGGCATGACGCCAATGCCGTGCTGATGAGCCTGCCGCCGCTGGCCAAGTGGGTCTGACGGCCCATGCTGGCCGTGCTCAGCCACCCCACCTATGCGCGGCTGTTTTCCGCGCAGGTGGTGGCGTTGCTGGGCACGGGGCTGCTGACCATCGCGCTGGGCCTCTTGGCCTATGACATCGCGGGGGAACGGGCGGGCACCGTCCTGGGGCTGGCGCTGACCATCAAGATGGTGGCCTATGTGGGGCTGTCGCCCGTGGCCAATGCGGTGGTGGCGCGGCTGAACCGCAAGCATGTGATGATCGGGGCCGACCTGGTGCGGGCCTGCGCGGCGCTGAGCCTGCCCTTCATCGACTCCGCCTGGCAGATCTACCTGGCGGTTTTCGTGCTGCAGGCGGCCTCGGCCACCTTCACGCCGACCTTCCAGGCGGTGATCCCCGACGTTCTGCCCGAGGAAGGCGATTACACCCGCGCGCTGTCGCTGTCGCGGCTGGCTTACGACCTTGAGAACATCGTCAGCCCGATGCTGGCGGGGCTGCTGCTGACGGTGCTGGCCGCCGATACGCTGTTCTTCGGCACGGTGGCTGGGTTCCTGATCTCGGCGGCACTGGTACGCGCGGCGGCGGTGCCGGCGGTGCGGCCCGTGAAACAGCGCCCGTTCAGAGAACGCCTGACCCGGGGCATCCGTATCTACCTGGCCACCCCGCGCCTGCGCGGGCTGCTGGCGCTGAACGGCACCGTCTCGGCAGTGGGCGCGGTCGTGCTGGTGCAAAGCGTGGTCATCGCCCGGTCCGCCTATGGCGGGGACGAGCAGGCGCTGGCCGTCGCCTTGGGGGCCTACGGGATGGGGTCGATGCTGGCCGCGCTGGCCCTGCCGCGGCTGCTGGAGCGGCGCGCGGACCGCGCGGTGATGGGGCCCGCGGCCGCGGTGGCGGGGCTGCTGATGGTCGGGGCCGGGCTGTGGGTGGCGCTGGTCGGCTGGCCCGCCTGGACCGTCTTCCTGACGCTGTGGTTCGTGCTGGGCCTGTGCCTGTCGGCGGTGATGACGCCGGCCGGGCGGCTGTTGCGCCGGTCAGCGCAAGCCGAGGACCTGCCGCCGATTTTCGCCGCGCAATTCGCGCTGTCCCACGCGACCTGGCTGTTTGCCTATCCTGTGGCCGGGCTGGTCGGTTCGGCGCTGGGCGTGCCCGTGGTGATGGCGGGGCTGGGTGCCGTGGGCCTGGCCTGCGCCTTTCTGGCGCTCCGCCTTTGGCCCGCAGGGCAGCCCGATCATCTGCCCCATGTCCATGCGGGCCTGTCTGCCGATCACCCGCATCTGGCCGATGCCGAGAGGGTCGCGGGCGGCTATCGCCACGCCCATCCCTTCGTCATCGACGACATGCACCCCGAGTGGCCGCGCCTGCCGCGTTAGGCGCCGCCCCGGATGGTGTCCAGCATGAGCTGCACGTTGTCGGGATCGGCGTCCGGCGTGATGCCGTGGCCGAGGTTGAAGATATGTGGCCCCTTGGAGAAGGCCTGCACGATGCGCTTGGTCTCGTCGATCAGCGCCTGCCCGCCGGTGACCATGTGCCTGGGGTCGAGGTTGCCCTGAACGCAGCCATCCACCTGCACATTCTCCGCCGCCCACTCGGCCGAGACGGATTGGTCCAGAGCCACGCAGTCGGCGCCGGTGGCCTTGGCGAAGCCCACGTATTTCTCGCCCGCGCCGCGGGGGAAGGCGATGACCGGAACGCCGGGGTGGCGGTCCTTCAGCGCGGTGATGATTTGGCGGGCCGGCGCCATCGCGTAGCGGTCGAAATCCTCGCCTTTAAGCGAACTGGCCCAGCTGTCGAACAGCTTCACCACCTCGGCCCCGGCCTCGATCTGCTTGGACAGGTATTCGATGGTGCCCTCGGTGATCCGGGCCAGAAGCGCCTCGAAGGTGGCGCGATCGGTATCCTTCAGCGCGTGCGCCGGGCCCTGGTCGGGCGTGCCGCGGCCGGCGATCATGTAGGTGGCAACTGTCCAGGGCGCGCCGGCAAAGCCGATGAAGGTGGTCTCGGCAGGCAGTTCGCGCGACAGGATGCGGACCGTTTCGTAGACCGGGCTCAGCGTTTCGTGGATCGCGTCGACCGGTTTCAGGGCGTTGAGCTCGTCGGGCGTGGTGATGGTCGACAGGCGCGGGCCCTCGCCGGTGACGAACCACAGGTCGGCGCCCAGAGCCTGCGGCAGCAGCAGGATGTCGGCAAACAGGATCGCCGCGTCGAAACCGTAGCGGCGGATCGGCTGCAGCGTGACCTCGGCGGCCAGCTCGGGGGTGTAGCACAGAGACAGGAAATC
>Ga0207799_100551_pt1 | contig 11106 bp, 10 predicted proteins | sample TtanPargueraPR_4_FD_187742 | JGI IMG/M metagenome (GOLD analysis project Ga0207799, IMG submission 187742) | Aerobic enrichment media microbial communities from Bioluminiscent Bay, La Parguera, Puerto Rico - Tt and M2 (SPAdes) | ecosystem: Environmental > Aquatic > Marine > Unclassified ... | reverse complement strand
GCCGGCGAATGCGTGGCGCTGGTGGGCGCCTCGGGGGCGGGCAAATCCACCCTGATGCGCATGATCTACGGCAACTACCTGGCGCAGGGCGGCGAGATCCTGGTGGCCGGCATCGATGTCGCCCGCGCCGAGCCGCGCGAGATACTGGAGCTGCGCCGCCGCACGCTGGGCTATGTCAGCCAGTTCCTGCGCGTCGTGCCCCGCGTGCCCACCGTCGAGGTGGTGGCCGAGCCGCTGCTGACCGTCGGCGTCGCCCGCGACGCGGCGCTGGCGCGCGCCCGCGCGCTGCTGGCCCGGCTGAACATCCCCGAGCGGCTGTGGGCGCTGTCGCCGACCACCTTTTCGGGCGGCGAGCAGCAGCGCGTGAACATCGCCCGCGGCTTTGCCTACGACTACCCGGCGCTGCTGCTGGACGAGCCCACCGCGAGCCTCGACGCCACCAACCGCGAGGTGGTGCTGAGCCTGATCGAAGAGGCCAAGGACCGCGGCGCCGCCATCGTCGGCATTTTCCATGACGAGGCCGCCCGCGACCGGGTCTGCGACCGCGAGATCGACGTGTCGGGCTTCACGCCCAAGGCGGCGTGATGGCGGGGCGGCTTTTCGCGGTGGTCGGGCCTTCGGGCGCGGGCAAGGACACGCTGATGGCCGCCGCCTGGGCGCGCCGGCCCGAGCTGTTCCTGGTGCGCCGGGTGATCACGCGGCCCTCGGATGCGGGCGGCGAGGATTTCGACGGGGTGACCGAGACCGAGTTCCTGGAAATGCGCGACGCGGGGGCGTTTTCCCTTTGGTGGCAGGCGCATGGCCTGTACTACGGCATCCCCGCCAGCGTCGACGCGGCGCTGGCCGAAGGGCGCGACGTGCTGTTCAACGGCTCGCGCGCGGTGCTGGCCGAGGCGGCGCTGCGCTATCCGCAGATGGTGGTCCTGCTGGTCTCCGCCAGCCCCGAGGTGCTGGCCGAACGTCTGGCCGCGCGCGGCCGCGAAAGCGCCGGGGACATCGCCGAACGGCTGAAACGCGCAGGCTTTGCCCTGCCCGAAGGGCTGAAGGTGCGCGAGATCCGCAATGACGGCGCGCTGGAGGACGCCGTGGGCGCGATGCTGAACCTGCTTCAGCCCGAAAGCGTGTAGCGATGCAGCAGATGGAACCATCCGTCCTCCGCCTCGCCGAACAGGCACAGGCTGGTCACCCGGAAGGGCACGGGCAGGAGCGGGGCCACGACAGGGGCAAGCGCGGCCTTGACCGCCTCGGCCTCGTCACCGGACAGCTTGCCGGTCAGGGTCAGGTGAAAGCGGAACTCGTCCAGCACGTAGGGGTAGCCCCATGTCTCCAGCAGTGCGCGCTGGGCCGGGGTCAGCTTGCCGGGATTGCGCTTGGCCATCTCGGCCTCGCTCAGCGGCGCGCGGAAGCTGTCCAGCTCCTGCACCATCGTGCCGGCCAGCGCGGCCAGCGCGCCGGCGTCTCCCTTGGGCGTCAGCGCCAGGAACGACCCCAGCCGCGACAGTTCCAGCCCCTCCAGGGTGACGGGGGCGAGCCGCGCGCAAAGCGCCCCGGCCGCCGCGTGCAGCGCCTCGATGCTCTGCCCCTCGGCCAAGCGGAAGGGCGGTTTGATCGTGCCGTGAAACCCGTATTTGCGCGGTGTCTCGGTCAGCTCCGCCACCGGGCGGGGCAGGGCGGCGACGGCCGGATGCGCCACCTCGGCGCCACGCTCCGGGTCCCAGCCCAGCCAGGCGGCGGCGAAGGTGGCCAGCGGTCCCGGCTCGGGCGCGTAATAGATTGCGTACCGCTTGAAATCCCACATGGCCTGTCCCTGCTTTGCCCTGCGCCTCGAATGCGCCGCAGCATTGGCACGGCCCGCGACTTTGCTCAAGGAGACATCCATGTCTGAAACCGTTTTCGCCAACGCGACGCTGGTGCTGCCTGATGAGACCGTCCGGGGCTCGGTCCGCGTGGTCGATGGCCGGATCGCCGATGTTGCCCCCGGCGCGGCCGTGCCCGCCGGTGCGGCGGATTGCGGCGGCGACCTGCTGATGCCCGGCCTGATCGAACTGCATACCGACAACCTGGAGCGCCACATCCAGCCCCGCCCGAGGGTCGACTGGCCCCATGCCAGCGCGATCATCGCCCACGACGCCGAACTGGCCTCGGTGGGCGTGACCACGGTTTTCGACGCCATGCGCGTGGGCTCCATCCCCTCGGGAAAGGGGCGCTACACGGCCTATGCCCGCAAGCTGGCCACCGAACTGCTGGATCTGCGCGCGAAAAACGCCTTGCGGATCAGTCACTTCCTGCACCTGCGGGCCGAGGTCTGCTCGGAAACCCTGGTCGAGGAGATGGCCGCCTTCACCGACCATGACCGGGTGGGCATCGTCAGCCTGATGGACCACACGCCGGGCCAGCGGCAGTTCCGCGACATCTCCAAGCTAAAGCAATACGTGATGGGCAAGAACAACCTCTCAGAGGCCGAGTTCGCCGAGCATGTCGCCAACCTGACCGAGCTGCGCGCGCGTCTTGGCGACCGCCACGAGGCCGCGGCGGTGGCCGAGGCCCGGCGCTACGGCGCGATCCTGGCCAGCCATGACGACACCACGGCCGCGCATGTGGCGACCTCGGCCGGGCACGGCATCAAGCTGGCCGAGTTCCCCACCACGGTCGAGGCCGCGCGGGCCTGCCACGACCACGGCATCGCGGTGATGATGGGCGCGCCGAACCTGATCCGGGGCGGTTCGCATTCCGGCAACGTGGCGGCCAAGGACCTGGCCGAGCTGGACCTGCTGGATATCGTTTCGTCGGATTATGTCCCGGCGGCGCTGATGATGGCGGCGGTGATGCTGGGCGATCTGTGGGACGACATGGCCCGCGGCATCGCCACCGTGACCCGGGCGCCGGCCGATGCCGCGCATCTGCCGGACCGCGGCCGGATCCAGATCGGCGCGCGCGCAGATCTTGTGCGCGTCGCCCGGATCGAGGGCACGCCGATGGTGCGCGAGACCTGGGTGCAGGGGCGGCGGGTGGCCTGAGGCTTCTGCCGGGCGGTCTTTTCTTGTAAGAGGGGCCTTGCGACCGGAAACAGGGAGGGCGCAATGGCAAAAAAACCGGAAACCCCGGGGTTCGACAATCCGTTCACGGCCTTCATGCAGGCCCAGGCCGAGGCCATGGGCCGCATGACCGCATTCAACGCCGCAGTGGCCGAGTCCATGGGGCGCTACGGGCAGGAATTCGTCGGCTTCGTGCAAGAGCGGCTGGCCGAAGACGCCAAGACCCAGCAGGAACTGCTGGCCTGCCGGGACCTGAACAAGCTGGCCGAGATCCAGAACCGGTTTCTCGAACGCGCCATGCAGCAATACACCGACGAGACCGGCCGGCTGGTCGATCTGGGGCGCGAGATGTTCGATCAGGCGCTCAAGCAGGCCAAGTCCTGAAGGCATCAGACAGCCCGACCCTTAGCCCGCGCGGATTGCGGCCCTTGGCTGGGGTTTCCGCAACGAGGGCAGCGGCCGCCCGTGGTGGGCGCGATAGCGCCCGCCTGGGGGGCGGGCGGGCGCTGCCCGGCGGTTCCCGCCGGGCGGAACGCTTGATTGGCGTGCGGCCGCCTGACTACGGCCTTGCTCACGCGGGCTCTGTGGCGCGGTCCGTGTCATCCACTTTTCTTGCGCCTATGCGCTGCGCGGCACCGCCTTCAGCATCGGCGTCAGGCCCGCCAGCATGTTCAGGCAGGCGTCGAGCTGGTCGAGGCTGACGAACTCGTCGGGCTTGTGCGCCTGCGCGATGGAACCGGGGCCGCAAACCACCGCCGACATGCCCAGCGACTGGAACAGCCCCGCCTCGGTGCCGAAGGGCACGGTCTCGGCCTCGTCGCGGCCGGTCAGCTGCGCCACCAGCGCGCGGGCGGCGTTGCCCGGCATCGGCTCCAGCCCCACCACCTCGCCGATCACCTGCGTCGAGATATCGGCGCCGGGATGCACCGCGCGCATCACCGGCAGCAGCTCTTCCTCGACATAGCGGGTGATTTCCTCTTTCACGAAATCCGCGTCGGCCTGCTGGACGGGGCGCATTTCCCATTCCACCTCGGCCTTGCCGGCGATCACGTTATGCGCCACGCCCCCGGCGATCTTGCCGAGGTTGATGGTGGTCCAGGGCGGGTGGAACGGGCTGTTCGACGGCGCGCGCTCGATCAGCGCCTGGCGCAGCTCCAGCAGGCGGCTGACGTAGCGCACGGCGTATTCGGCGGCGTTGACGCCCGCGTCGGGGTCCGAGCCGTGGCCTTCCAGCCCGGTGAACTCGGCGGTGTATTCGCAGCAGCCCTTGTGCGCCTCGACGATATGCATGAGCGTCGGCTCGCCGATGACGGCGATGGAGGGGCGCAGCCCCCGCGCGCGCAGCACCTCGACCAGCGCCTGCCCGCCGAGGCAGCCGACCTCTTCGTCGTGGGTAAAGGCGAAATGGATCGGGCGCGACAGCCGCTGCGCCGCGAATTGCGGCGCCATCGCCACCGCGGCGGCGATGAAGCCCTTCATGTCGCAGGTCCCGCGGCCATAAAGGCGCCCGTCCCCGCCCCGGTGCATGGCGAAGGGGTCGGTGGTCCAGTCCTGGTCCGCGACGGGCACCACGTCGGTATGGCCCGACAGAACGATGCCGCCGTCGCCCTCAGGGCCCAGCGTTGCGAACAGGTTGGCCTTGGTGCCGGAACTGTCGGCCAGCACCTCCACCCGCGCGCCGATATCCTCCAGCCGGTTGGCGAGGAAGGCGATCATGTCGAGATTGCTGTCCGACGAGATGGAGGGGAAGCCGATCAACTCTCCCAGCAGCTTTTCGGTGTCTTGCAGGCGTCCCATGTCAGTCCTTCACGATCAGCTTGCGGGGGCGGTTGCAGAAGGTTTCGGCCGGGCCGCTGTCGCGGATCAGGATCGACTCGGTGATCTCCAGCCCCCAGTTCTCCATCCACAGGCCCGGCATGAAGTGAAAGGTCATGCCCGGCTCCAGCACGGTTTCGTCCTCGGCCCGCAGCGAGATGGTGCGCTCGCCCCAGTCGGGCGGGTAGCTCAGGCCGATCGGGTAGCCGCAGCGCGCGCCGCGCTCGATGCCCGCGCGGGCCAGCGGCTCGGCCAGCGCATTGGCGATGTCGCAGGCGCGGTTGCCGGCGCGCGCGGCCTCCAGACCCGCCTCCAGCCCCTCGACCAGCGCGGCCTCGGCGCGGCGGATGAACTCGGGCGGGGTGCCGAGGAAGATCGTCCGGCAGAACGGCGCGTGGTAACGGCGGTAGCAGCCGGCGATTTCGTAGAAGGTGGCGGCACCGGTTTCGAACTTGCGCCCGTTCCACGTCAGGTGCGGTGCGGCGGCGTCGGGACCCGAGGGCAAGAGCGGCACGATGGCCGGGTAGTCGCCCCAATCCTCGCCCGTGCCGCGCATCGCGTCGCGCAGGATCTCGGCCACCAGCTCGTTCTTGGGCAGGCCGGGCTCGACACGTTCGACGATGCCGTCGACGATGCGCTCGGAGATCGCCGCGGCGCGGCGCATGAAGGCCAGCTCCTCGTCCGACTTCACCGCGCGCTGCCAGTTCACCAGCGCCGTGGCGTCGACCAGATCGGCCTCGGGCAGCGCCTCGCGCAGGGTCAGGTAGGCCTTGGCCGAGAAATAGTAGTTCTCCAACTCCACGCCCACGCGCCTGTCGCCGTAGCCGCGGGCCTGGATGATCTCGGCGAGGTCCTGCATCGGGTGGCGCTCGGTCGATTGGACGTAGTGGTCGGCATAGCCGTGGACCTGGCTGTCCACCATCCAGACCGTGCGCAGCGCGCCGTTGGCGTCCTGACGGCGGCCCCACCACAGCGGGTCGGCATCGTGGAACACCAGCACCCCCTGGTGCACGTAGAAGGACCAGCCGTCATAGCCTGTCAGCCAGGCCATGTTCGACGGGTCCTCGACGAACAGGATGTCGATACCGGCCTTTTCCATCGCGGCACGGGTTTTCGCCAGGCGGCGGTCATATTCGGCGCGGCTGAACGGTGCACGCTGTTCCGACATGGGCAAACTCCGGACAAGCGCCTCCCTGTTAGAGGCGGGATGTTGACTTTTGGGGGGGGCGTGTGCTGCGTAATTGCGGCGCTACGCCTGCGGCCACTGTGACAGTGTCGAACGCGCCTTACAAGAACCCAATAGACGCGACATTCGCGCGTCCATCCGCGACAAGGAGGCCCCATGCCTTTGACGCTGGCCGATATTCTGCGTGCCCGGGCCCGGATCGCCCCGGCGGCGACCGGCACGCCGCTGGTGCCCTCGCCCTATATGAGCGCGGCCGCCGGACAGCCCTTTTGGCTGAAGCTGGAGACCATGCAGCCCATCGGCGCGTTCAAGCTGCGCGGGGCGCTGAACGCGGTGGCGGGGCTGCCCGAGGGTTGCGCGGGGGTGACCTGCTGCTCCACCGGGAACCACGGCCGCGGCGTGGCCTACGCCGCGCGCGCGCGCGGTATGCGCGCCGTGATCTGCATGTCCGAGCTGGTGCCGCAGGCCAAGGTCGACGGCATCCGCACGCTGGGGGCCGAGGTGCGGATCGTGGGCCGCAGCCAGGACGATGCGCTGGCCGAATCGCACCGTCTGGTGGCGCAGGAGGGGCTGGTCGAGGTCTCGCCCTTCGACGATCCGCTGGTGATCGCCGGGCAGGGGACGATCGGGCTGGAGATGCTCGAGGAGCAGCCGGATCTCGAGACGCTGCTGGTGCCGCTCTCGGGCGGCGGGCTGGCCGGCGGCATGGCGCTGGCGGCCAAGGCGATCAAGCCCGGCATCCGCGTCGTCGGCATCACCATGGAGCGCGGCGCGGCAATGCACGAATCGATTCGCGCCGGCCACCCGGTGGAGGTTCAGGAGGTTCCCAGCCTCGCCGACAGCCTCGGCGGCGGGATCGGGCTGGAGAACCGGCTCAGCTTCGCGCTCTGCCGAGATCTGCTGGACGAGGTGGTTCTGGTCAGCGAAGAGGAGATCTACCGCGCCATGCAGGTGCTCTATTACGAGGACCGGATGGTGGCCGAGGGCGCCTCGGTCGTGGGGCTGGCCGCGCTCCTGTCGGGCCGGCTGGCGCCGGGCGCAGGGCCGATCGGCACCATCGTCACCGGGCGCAATCTGGACATGGGGCAGTTCACCCGTATCGTGGCAGGTCAGGACGTCGATCTAGGCGGGATCACCGTGAAAGGGCAGAGCTATGGCGCATGACATCCTGATCCTGACCGAGGCCGAACTGCGCAAGGCCGTGCGGCTGGACATCGCCGCCGTCGACGTGGTCGAGCGCGCCTTTGCCGCGCTGGCCGAAGGCGGCGTGGTGATGCCCCCGGTGATGTCGATGGAGCTGGCGGCCGCCCATGGCGAGGTGGACGTGAAGACCGCCTATATCCCCGGTTTCGATGGTTTCGCCATCAAGGTCAGCCCCGGCTTCTTCGACAACCCCAGTCTGGGCCTGCCCAGCCTGAACGGGCTGATGATCCTGTTCTCGGCCAAGACCGGGCTGGTTGAGGCGCTGTTCCTCGACAACGGCTACCTGACCGACGTGCGCACCGCCGCCGCCGGTGCCGTGGCGGCCCGGCACCTCGCGCCCGAGATGGTTGAGGTGGCGGGCGTGATCGGCACCGGCGTGCAGGCGCGGCTGCAGATCGCAGCGGCGCATCTGGTGCGTCCCTTCAGCCGGGTGCTGGTCTGGGGCCGCGATGCCGAGAAGGCCGGGACCTGCGCCCGCGACATCGCCGAGATGACCGGCGTGCGCGCCGAATACTGCCCCGATCCGCAGGCGTTGGTGGCGCAGAGCCAGCTCGTCGTCACCACCACGCCTGCGCGCGAGCCGGTGCTCAAGGCCGACTGGCTGCATCCCGGGCTGCATGTCACCGCCATGGGATCGGACCAGTCCGGCAAGAACGAGATCGAGGCCGCGGCGCTGGCCCGCGCCGACCTCTACGTCGCCGACAACGCCACGCAATGCGCCAGCCTGGGCGAGTTGCGCGCGGCCGAGCGCGCCGGGCTCTGGACCGGCGGCCTGCCGCCCGAACTGGGCGAGGTGATCACCGGCAAATGCCCCGGCCGCACCGCCCCCGGGCAGATCACCATCTGCGACCTCACCGGCACCGGCGCCCAGGACACCGCCATCGCCACCCATGCCGCCGCGCTGGTCAAGGCCGCGGGCGCCGGCGTCAAGATCACGGCGTAAAAACATGACAAGACTAGACAATCGCGATCTCGAAATCCTGCGCATCCTGGCGCGCGAGGGGCGTATCACCAAGGCCGAGCTGGCCAGCCGGATCAACCTGTCGCCCACCCCCTGCTGGGAGCGGCTGAAGCGTCTGGAAAAGGCCGGGATCATCGAAGGCTACCACGCCGAGATATCGCTCAAGGCGCTTGGGCCGCATGTCATGGTCTTCGTCTCGGCCGAGCTGGAAGGCCACCGGGCCGAGGATTTCCGCCGCTTCGAGGCCGCCATGCAGGACCACCCCGAGGTCACCGCCTGCTGGGCGCTGGGCGGCGGGTTCGACTACCTGCTGCAGGTGGTGACCCGCGACATCGACAGCTACCAGCGGCTGATCGACCGGATGCTGGAGGCCGAGATCGGGCTGGCGCGCTATTACAGCTACGTGGTGACCAAGCCGGTGAAATCCGCTGGCACGCCGCCGCTCGATATCCTGCTGGGGGAGGGCGGGCAGAAGAAGTGACTGCCCGAGGCCCGCGCCGGAAGGGGATTATTCTCTGCCCGCGCACGCCTTTGGTCACATCCTCGCCCGGCAAGCGGGCATTCTGGGGGCAATCCACGACAGGAGGTGCCCCATGACCACGCAGAAACCCCTTCCCGTTTCCGCCCTTTCGGGCCTGCGCGACCCGCGGCTGGTGCGCAGTTTCTCCTATATCGGCGGGCGCTGGTGCGCCGCGGCCGGCGGCGCGACCTTCCCGGTGACCGACCCGGCCGACGGCGCCTTCCTGGGCGAGGTGGCCAGCCTCTCGGCGGCGGAAAGCGCGGGCGCGGTGGACGCGGCGCAGGCGGCGTTTGCCGGCTGGGCGGCCTGCCTGCCGCAAGAGCGCTCGGCCCTGCTGCGCCGCTGGTTCGAGCTGATGCAGGAAAACCGCGAGGATCTCGCCCGCCTGATGGTGCTGGAACAGGGCAAGCCCCTGTCCGAGGCCCGCGGCGAGATCGACTATGCCGCCAGCTTCGTCGAGTTCTACGCCGAAGAGGCCAAGCGCCCCAATATCGAAGGCGTCACCAGCCATCTGCCCGATGCCGAGGTCGAACTGTGGCGCGAACCGATGGGCGTGGCCGCCCTGATCACGCCCTGGAACTTCCCCTCCGCCATGCTGACGCGCAAGGCCGCCGCGGCGCTGGCCGCGGGCTGCACCGTGGTCGCGCACCCCTCGGCCGAGACGCCGTTCTCGGCCCTGGCGCTGGCGGAACTGGCCGAGCGCGCGGGCCTGCCCGCGGGCGTGTTCAACGTGATCACCGGCGACGCCCCCACCGTGGTCAAGCCCTGGACCGCGGACGCCCGCGTGCGCGCGCTGTCCTTCACCGGCTCCACCGGGGTGGGCAAGCTGCTCTACCGTCAATCCGCCGACACGGTGAAGCGGCTGGTTCTGGAACTGGGCGGGCACGCGCCCTTCATCGTCTTCGCCGATGCCGATCTCGACCGCGCGGTCGAGGAGGCGATCAAGGCCAAGTTCGCCACCTCGGGGCAGGACTGCCTGGGCGCCAACCGCTTCTATATCGAGCGGCCCGTCTATGATGACTTCTGCACCCGCTTCGCCGCCGCCACCGAGGCGCTGAGCGTGGGCCGCGGCATGGACGACCCCGATATCGGCCCGCTGATGAACGAGGCCGCGCTGGCCAAGCAGCAGCAGCACATCGACGACGCGCTGGCCCACGGCGCGCGGCTGCTGACCGGCGGCAAGGGGCACCCGGCCGGGCCGCTTTTCTTCCAGCCCACGGTGCTGGCCGACGTGCCCGACAGCGCCTGCATCATGCGCGAGGAAACTTTCGGCCCCGTGGCGCCGCTGACGCCCTTCGACAGCGAGGAGGAGGTGCTGACCCGCGCCAATGACAGCGAATACGGGCTGGTCGCCTATCTGCACACGCTGGACGCGCGCCGCATCTACCGTTGCACCCGCGCGCTGCAATACGGGATGGTGGCGGTGAACCGCACCAAGGTGACCGGCGCGCCCATCCCCTTTGGCGGGATGAAGCAATCGGGCGTCAACCGCGAGGGCGCGCGCCAGGGGATGGCGGCCTTTACCGAGGTCAAATACGTCTGCCGCGACTGGGCCTGAGGCGGGCCCGGCGCGGCTGCCCCGGCGGGCGGCGCGGCTGAACGGGCGGATGCCTCCGGCGGGGATATTTGGGGTCAGAAGAAAACAGGCGTGCCCGGAGCGGGGGCGCCGCGCGAATGGAAAAGGAGACGGCTTATGCTGAAGAACGACATGCTTGAACAATGGGACCGGGAGAATTTCTTCCACCCTTCCACCCACCTGGCCCAGTTCGCCCGCGGCGAGGCGCCCCAGCGGGTGGTGACCGGGGGCGAGGGGGTTTTCATCGAGGACCGTGAGGGCAACCGGCTGCTCGACGCCTTTGCCGGGCTTTACTGCGTGAACGTGGGCTACGGCCGCACCGAGATCGCCGAGGCCATCGCCCAGCAGGCCAGGGAACTGGCCTATTACCACGCCTATGTGGGCCACGGCACCGAGGCCTCGATCACGCTCTCCAAGATGATCCTCGACCGCGCGCCCGATCACATGAGCAAGGTCTATTTCGGCCAGTCCGGCTCGGACGCCAACGAGACCAACATCAAGCTGGTCTGGTATTACAACAACATCCTCGGCCGCCCCGAGAAGAAGAAGATCATCTCGCGCTGGCGCGGCTATCACGGCTCGGGGCTGATGACCGGTTCGCTGACCGGGCTGGAGCTGTTCCACAAGAAATTCGACCTGCCGCTGGCGCAGGTGATCCACACCGAGGCGCCCTACTACTATCGCCGCGCCGACGACGCGATGAGCGAGGAGGCATTCTCGGCCCATTGCGCCGCGGAACTCGAGGCGCTGATCGAGCGCGAGGGCGCCGACACCATCGCCGCCTTCATCGGCGAGCCGGCGCTGGGCACC
>Ga0207799_100550_pt1 | contig 11147 bp, 8 predicted proteins | sample TtanPargueraPR_4_FD_187742 | JGI IMG/M metagenome (GOLD analysis project Ga0207799, IMG submission 187742) | Aerobic enrichment media microbial communities from Bioluminiscent Bay, La Parguera, Puerto Rico - Tt and M2 (SPAdes) | ecosystem: Environmental > Aquatic > Marine > Unclassified ... | reverse complement strand
CGGCGGCGCTGCAAAGCCCCTGCGAGGTCTCGGGCGCGGCGCACCTGCCCTTGGGCGTCGCGGGCGATTCCGCCGTCGCCGCCGTCAGGTCGGGCGGCGTCGCGGTCACCGCCCTGCGGGTAGAGGGCTTCGGCCCGTCGGTCGATTACCGCTGCGCGGCGCTGGTCAAGCTGCTGGCCGAATTCGGCGACACCGCGATCCTCCGGACGGCGGACTCCGAAACCCTCTGGCGCGAGCTGCGCGACGTGACCCTCTTCACCGGGGGCGATGCCCAGGTCTGGCGCGTTTCGGTGCCGCCGGCCGAAGGGGCCGGCGTGGCGGCGAAGATCCTCGCCGCCTGTCCGGGCCGGGCGTTCCTCGATTGGGGCGGCGGGCTGGTCTGGCTGGCCCTCGATCCGGTGCCGGATGCCGGCCACGAAGCGGTGCGCGGTGCCTTTGCCGATGTCGGCGGCCACGCCACCCTGGTCCGGGCCGAGGCATCCGTGCGCGCGCAGGTGCCGGTGTTCCAGCCGCAGCCCGGCCCGCTCGGCGCGGTCACCGCGCGGATGAAGGAAAGCTTCGATCCGAAGGGCGTGCTCAACCCCGGCCGCATGTACGCGGGCGTCTGAGGGGGAAATAAAAAATGAGAACCAATTTCTCCCTGGCCCAGCTCGCCGACAACCGGATCAGCGAAGCCAACGACATCTTCCGCTCCTGTGTCCATTGCGGTTTCTGCACCGCGACCTGCCCGACTTTCGTGCTGTTGGGGGATGAACTCGACAGCCCGCGCGGCCGCATCTACATGCTCAAGGACATGCTGGAAAAGGACAAAGCGGCCTCGGCCAATATCGTCAAGCATATCGACCGCTGCCTGACCTGCCTGTCTTGCATGACGACCTGTCCCTCCGGCGTCGACTACATGCGGCTGGTCGATCAGGGCCGGGCCCGCATCGAGGAGACCTACACCCGGCCGCTGCCCGACCGTCTGCTGCGGCTGATCCTGACCTATGTGCTGCCCAACCCGAGGATCTTCCGCCTGTCACTCTACGGGGCGAAGCTGGCCCGGCCGTTCAAATCGCTGATGCCGGGACGCCTCAAGGGGATGATCGGCATGGCGCCGAAATCCATCCCCAAGGCCTCGGGCGTCAACCGTCCGCAGGTCTTCCCGGCGCAGGGGCCGCGGGTGAAACGCGTCGCCATCCTCAACGGCTGCGCCCAGCAGGTGCTGCGTCCGGCCATCGACGAGGCGACCGTCCGTCTGCTCACCCGGCACGGTTGCGAGGTGGTGATCGCCGAGGGCTCCGGCTGCTGCGGCGCGCTGACCCATCACATGGGCAAGGAGGACGACGCCAAGGCCAAGGCGCGAGCCAACGTCGCCGCCTGGACCCGCGAGATGGACGGCGAGGGGTTGGACGCCATCGTCATCAACACCTCGGGCTGCGGTACCACGGTCAAGGACTACGGCCATCTTCTGAGGGACGATCCCGACTGGGCCGAGGCCGCCGCCAAGATCGGTGCGATCACCCGCGACATCACCGAGTTCATGGCCGGTATCCCGCTCAAGCTGGAGGAGACCGCCACGCCGAAACCGCTCGTCGCCTACCATTCGGCCTGTTCCCTGCAACACGGCCAGCAGGTCCGCGACGAACCCAAGGCGTTGCTCAAGCAGGCGGGTTTCGAGGTGCGCGAGGCGGCCGAAAGCCATCTCTGCTGCGGCTCGGCTGGCACCTATAATCTGCTCCAGCCGGATATCGCCAAGAAGTTGCAGGAGCGCAAGGTCGGCAACATCGAGGCGCTGGAGACAGAGATCGTCGCCGCCGGCAACCTCGGCTGCATGGTGCAGATCAGCACCGGCACCGACCTGCCGGTCGTCCACACGGCGGAACTCCTCGACTGGGCCACCGGCGGTCCGGAACCGAATCCGCTGCGGCGCTGAGTTGTCCGTCACGTCCCCCTAACGGGATCGTGAGCGACATGTGAATCGACCTTCCCGCCGGCTCGCCCCATATCGAGGGGCAGAGTTGATCCGTCTCACCGAAGAAAGAGGTCGATGCCATGTTTGCCATCGGAAAGCGGGCTCTTCCGGCCGTCGTCGCGGCCCTGCTGGCTGTCGGGGGCTATACCGCCCTCGCCGCCGGGAACGACGATTCCAAGTCCATGGGAATGGAAAAGGCGATGCCGGGCGAGGCCGTCGCCACTTTCGCGGGGGGCTGTTTCTGGTGCGTCGAGTCCGGCTTCGAGAAGATTCCCGGCGTCCGCGAGGCGGTTTCCGGCTACAGCGGCGGACATGTCGAGAACCCGACCTATCATCAGGTCTCGGCCGGCGGTACCGGGCATACGGAATCGGTTCAGGTCTACTACGACCCGCAGGTCATCACCTACGAGGGCCTGTTGCAGGGGCTGTGGCGGCTGATCAACCCGACCGACAGCGACGGCCAGTTCGTCGACCGGGGCAGCCAGTACCGTCCGGCGATCTTCTATCACAATGCCGAGCAGAAGGCGGCGGCCGAGAAGAGCCGCGACGCACTGGCGGCGTCGGGCCGTTACGACAAACCGGTGACGATCGAGATCGTGCCGTTCGAGAAATTCTACGAGGCCGAGGATTATCACCAGGACTACTACAAGAAGAATCCGATCCGCTACAAGTTCTACACCCACGGATCGGGCCGGTTTCAGTATATCGAGAAGGTCTGGGGCGATGACCAGGAGGTCGACTGGGCCAAGTACCGCCCGGCCAGCGCCGGGTACGTTCGCCCGTCCGATGCCGAGATCAAGAAGAAGCTGACGGCGAACCAGTACCACATCACCCAGGAAGAGGGCACCGAGCCGCCCTTCGACAACGCCTACTGGGACAACAAGGCCCCCGGCATCTATGTCGACGTCGTCTCCGGCGAGCCGCTGTTCTCGTCGCTCGACAAGTTCAAGTCGGGCACCGGCTGGCCGAGCTTCACCAAGCCCATCGACGGCCGGGCCATTGTCGAGAAGGAGGACAATTCCTTCTTCATGCATCGGGTCGAGGTGCGCAGCCGGATCGGCGATTCCCATCTCGGCCATGTGTTCACCGACGGGCCGGAGCCGACGGGCCTGCGCTACTGCATCAATTCGGCGGCTTTGCGCTTCATCCCGGCCGACAAGCTGGCCGAGCAAGGGTACGGCAGCTACGCCGAGGCTTTCGAAACGCCGATGAACACCGCCGCCGGGGGATGACGGCTTACCGCCTTCCGCCGACCTCGTCGATGTGATCCAGCATGTCGGCGGGGTCGTCGTAAACCCGGAAGGCGCCCGACTTCTGGAGTTCCTCCGGCCCGTACCCGCCGCTGAGCAGGCCGACGCCGAGGGCCCGGCAGCGGGCCGCCGCCATCATGTCCCAGATGCTGTCGCCGACGACCACCGCCGTGGTGATCGGCACGTCGAGTTTCTCGGCGGCGGCGAGGAACAGGTCGGGGTCGGGCTTGGCGTATTTGACCTGATCGCGGGTCACCACCGGGATCTTCTCGGGATCGAGGCCGAGCGCCTGCAGGTTGACCGCCGCCGTTTCCATCCGGCCGCTGGTGGCGATGGCCCAGGCGATCTTGTGCCGGGTCAGCCAATCGAGCAGGTCGACCGCGCCGGGTAGCGGACGGACGCTTTTCGCCGCGAGGCGTTGGTAGGCACTGGCGTGATGCTGGCGCAGCCGGTCGACCCGGGCCGCGCTGATCTCCATGCCGGTCTCGCGCAGCAGTTGGTTGGTGAACAGCCCGCCGCTCATGCCGATCTTGCGGTGGATGCGCCAGACCGAGAGGTCGATGCCTTCGGCGTCCAGGGCTTCCTTCCAGGCCAGAACGTGCTGGTAGACACTGTCCACCAGCGTGCCGTCGAGGTCGAACAGGAAGGCGGTTTCGATGCGCATGGCGGACTCCTTCGGTTGTTTCTGGGACGGGCGGCGATTGGAACGGGAGGACTCTATCGGATGGCCATGAAATACTCTACCTCGGCTCCCATGTGAGATTTATGACAAGCTCCTGCTTTTGGCCGTTCTCGATCTCGCTTGATGCGGGTAGGGCGGTCGCGTAGGGTGCGCGCGCAATAACGAATGCTCACAGGGAGACGAGAGCCGATGGGGGCCGAACCGGCAAGGATCGACGACAGCCTGATCGCCGAACTGCAAGCACTGCTGGGGGATCGCGTCACCACGTCGATGGCGATCCGTGAGCAGCACGGGCGCGACGAATCCTATCATGCACCGGCCCCGCCCGACGCCGTGGTCTTTCCGCGCACGACCGAGGAAGTCGCCGGTGCCGTGAAGCTTTGCGCGGCCCGCCGGGTGCCGGTGATCCCGTTCGGCACGGGCACCAGCCTGGAGGGGCATGTCGCGGCCCTGCACGGTGGCGTGTCCATCGACACCAGCGAGATGAAGGCGATCCTCGCGGTCAACGCCGAGGATCTCGACGTGGTCGTGCAGGCGGGGGTGACACGCAATCAGCTCAACACCCATCTGCGCGACACCGGCCTGTTCTTCCCGGTCGATCCCGGCGCCGACGCCTCGCTCGGCGGCATGGCCGCGACGCGGGCTTCCGGCACCAATGCCGTGCGCTACGGCACCATGGCCGAATGCGTGCTCGGGCTGACCGTGGTGACGGCCGACGGACGGATCATCCGCACCCGCCGCCGGGCCCGCAAGTCCTCGGCCGGGTACGACCTGACCCATCTGTTTGTCGGTTCCGAAGGCACCCTCGGGGTGATCACTGAGGTGACGCTCCGCCTGTTCGGCATCCCCGAGGCGATCTCCTCGGCGGTGGTGTCCTTTCCCGATATGGAATCGGCGGTCAACGCGGTGATCCTGACCATCCAGTCCGGCATTCCCATGGCCCGCATCGAACTGCTCGACGAGGTGCAGATGGATGCGGTCAACAAATACTCCAAACTCGGCTACGCGGTGCAGCCGACATTGTTCCTCGAATTCCACGGTTCCAAGGGCGGTGTCGCCGAGCAGACCGCGGCGGTCCAGGAGATCGCCAAGGAATACGGCGGAACCGATTTCCAGTGGTCGTCCCGTCCCGAGGAACGCAACAAGCTGTGGCGGGCCCGGCACGAGGCCTATTACGCGGGGCTGGCGCTGCGGCCGGGCAGCCAGGGCATGCCGACCGATGTCTGCGTGCCCATCTCGCGGCTGGCCGAATGCATCCTGGAGACCAAGCGCGACATCGCGGAAAGCGGGATGATCGCGCCGATGGTCGGCCATGTCGGCGACGGCAATTTCCATCTGGTCATCCTGGTCGATCCGGACGATACGGATGAGATTGAAAAAGCCAAGCAGCTCTGCGACCGGCTGGTGGTGCGGGCCCTGGCGATGGACGGAACCTGTTCCGGCGAACACGGGGTCGGCTACGGCAAGATGGAATTCCTTCCCGCCGAACATGGCGAGGCGCTGAGCGTCATGCGGGACGTCAAGAAGGCGCTCGATCCCGATAACATCATGAACCCGGGCAAGATCGTCCGGATTTGACCCTGTTGGGTTTGATCGGGGGTCTTGAAGGTTCTAATATTGGCCGTTCTATCGCCACGGGGGTCGCGGCGCTTTGGCGGGCGCTCGGCCCCGTTTGCCATCAGCTCAAAAGGTTCCCCGCGTGAAGAAAACTTTTGTCGCCGTTCTTGGGGTGTTGGTCGTCCTGGTGGCGGCGGTCTTCGTTTTGCCCGGTTTCATCGACTGGAACGACTACCGGGGCGAGATCGCGCGGCAGGCCGAGGAACTGACCGGCCGCAAGCTGACCATCGGCGGCGACATCGAAATCACCCTGCTGCCCGCACCGGCGCTGGTCGCCCAGGATGTGCGGCTGGCCAATATCGGCGGGGCGGCGGTGCCGGACATGGCCCGGGTCAAGTCCCTGGAAATCCGGCTGGCCTTCGTGCCCCTCCTCGGCGGCAATTTCCAGGTCGAAACCATCCGGATGATCGAACCGGTGATCGATCTGGAGCGCCTGGCCGACGGGCGGGCGAACTGGGACTTCGAGCCGGCCGGCGGGAAACCGGGCGTTTCCGCGCCGGGATCGGCTTCGGCGCCGTCGCCGGACGGGTCCGGGGCGGCGGTGAGCCTGGAGAACTTCCGTATCTCGGACGGGACCGTCGTCTACCGCAACGGCCAAACCGGCTATGTCGAACGGATCGAATCCGTCAACGCGCAGATCGCCGCCGAATCCCTCAGCGGCCCGCTGGATAGCGCCGGAAGCCTGGTCCTGCGCGGCATGCCGCTGGACTACCGGCTCGCGGTCAGCCGGGTGATCGAGGGGCGGACCGTGCCGCTGAACATGGTCTTCGAGTCGCCGGCCGGAACGTCCAAGGCGGAACTGTCGGGCGCCATCTACGATCTCGGCGGAACGCCCCGGTTCAAGGGCAAGATGGTGGCCAGCGGCGAGGAACTGTCCGGGCTTATCGACGGGTTGTCCGGGGCCGGAACCGCGCCGGCGGCGTTGCGCGCGCCGTTCCGGATCGACAGCGAGGTCACGGCGACCGCCGAGAGCCTCGATATGAAGGACGCGGCCCTGTCGCTCGGGTCTCTTGGGGTCGGCGGGGCGGTCAAGCTGGGCTATGCCGAGGGCATGACCTTCGATGCCAAGCTGACCGCCAACCGGATCGATCTCGACGCCCTGCTGGCGCCGGCCCCGGCGTCCGGGACCGCCGGGCCGTCGGGCGGCGCCAGTTTCGAAGTGCCCCGGCCCCCGGCGAAGGACGCCCCGGCGGACGAGGCGAGGTTCACTCTTCCGGCCGACATCTCCGGCAATTTCGATCTTACGGTCCCGGCGGTCAGCTACCGGAACGGAGTGATCAGCAACGTGCATGTGGATGCCGGGATTGGCGGCGGCGAAATCACCATCAGCCAGCTTTCGGCGCAGCTTCCCGGCGGTTCCGAGGTCTTCGCCACGGGTTTCGTGACGGCCGAGCAGGGGCAGCCCAAGTTCGACGGCAATCTGGATTGCCGGTTCAGCAATCTGCGCCGAATCCTCGATTGGCTGGATGTGGAGATACCCGGCGTGCCCTCCGACCGTCTGCGCAAGGTCGACTTCAAGGGGCGTGTCACCGCCGATGCCAAGCAGATCCAGGGTACCAGCCTGAACGTGACGGTCGATACCTCGACGATCACCGGCGGTATTACCTGGGCGCTGCGCAAGCGCGTCGCCTTCGGCGCGGCCCTGAAGGTCGACCGGGTGAACCTGGACGCCTACCTGAACGGCGATGCCGCTGTCTCGGAAGGCGGTACGGAAACCGGGAATGCCGCCTCGAGGCAGGGGGGCGATGCCGCCACGCGGACGGGCCAGGCCGGGGGGAATCCGCTCGCTTTCCTGCATTTCCTGCGCTCTTTCGACGCCAACCTGCGGCTCGAGGTCGGCCATCTCACCTATCGCCGCCTGCCGATCCAAGGGCTCGAGTTCGACGGCACCCTGGTCGGCGGCGGTCTCGACATTCGGCGGCTGGGCGTTGCCGACTTCGCGGATGCGAACGGCAATGTCACCGGCAAGCTGGTCGGGCTGAACGACGTGCCGGGGGCCGAGAAGCTGCAATTCGATCTGCGCGAGGTGGATGTGTCCCGCCTGCTGCGCCAGTTCGAGGTCGATCCGCCGATCGCCGCCGGGGATCTCGGGATCGCCCAGGTGACCGGGCAGGTCGACGGCAGCCTGCTGCGCCCCGATCTCGATCTCGTCTTCAAGACGGCGGACGCCTCCGTCGATCTCGACGGCAAGATGTCCGTCCTGCCCCTGGCGCCGTTGTTCGACGGCACCGTCAAGGTGCGCCATGCCGATTTCGTGCAGTTCCTGCGGCTGCTCGGCGTCGATTACCGGCCGAGCGGCCATGTCGACGGGCTGGCGCTGAGCACCCATGTGAAGGGCGGCCTGAAAAGCGCGGCCTTCGACGATCTCGCCGCCAAGGTCGGCACCGTCGACGTCAAGGGATCGCTGAAGTACGACGGCACCGGCGCGCGGCCGCGCATCGACGCCGATTTGCAGGCCGGGCCTATCCTCATCGACCCCTTCCTGCCGGCGCAGAGCGCGGCCTACCTGGATACCGGAGGCTGGACGGAACCGCCCCGCAAGCCGCGCGTGATCCCGGCGTCCTGGCAGCCGGACGCGGCGGATGGAAGCGTCGGGTTGCAACTCGCCGCCGCCGCCGGGGCGGGGATATGGTCCGACCTGCCGCTTCACCTGGGCTTCCTGCAAGCCTTCGACGCCGGGCTCAAGCTGACCTCGCCCGACATCACGAAGGACAAGGTTTCCCTTAAATCCGCCGTGCTGGAGGCCACGGTCGAGAACGGCGTGCTCGGTTTGAATTCGCTGACCGGCAAGCTGTTCGGCGGCGACCTGACCGGCAGCGCGACCCTGCGTTCCGGCCCGAAGGTCGGCCTCGACGGCGCGGCGCTGCTGACCAACGGCGATTTCGGCCAGGCCGAACGGGCGTTCTCCGGCAGCCAGGCGGCGTCCGGCACCATCGGCGGGCGCATCACCTTCTCGGCCCAAGGGGCGAGCGAGGCGGAACTGGTCTCCTCCCTGGGCGGCGAGGGGTCGTTCTCCGCTTCCAAGGTGTCGGTCAAGTCCGGCGGGAACGGCCCTCTCGGCCCGATCTCGGCCCTGTTGTCCGCCCTCGACGCGCTCGGCGGGTCGCTGCTTGGCGACCGGGCCGAAGGGCAGGCCGAGGTGTCCGGCTCGTTCAAGATCGAGAACGGCGTCGCCAAATCCGACGATCTGGCCTTCGCCACCACGGTCGGCGACGGCAAGGCGACCGGGACCGCCGATCTGCCCAACTGGCGGCTCGACCTGACCGGCGACGTCGCCCTGTCGCAGAACCTGGTTTCCAAGCTGCTGAGCACCACCACCGGGGCCGAACTGGTTTTGCCGCTGCGCATCAAGGGGCCGCTCGACGAGCCCCGGGTGATCATCGAAACCAAGCGCCTGCCCGGCAACGTGCTCAAAATTCCCGGTCAGGTCATCGAGAAGACCCTCGACCGCACCGGCCTCGGCAACGTGCTCAAGAAGCTGCTGCCGGCGCAGTAAAAGAGAGCTTCGCCGGATGATCCCCTCTGGGATCGATTCGTCCTGCTTCGCCTTATCCCGAAACAACGGAACTTCGGAAAACACGGCCATGGGCGTGTTGGCCGAAGGCATACGCGATACAAACGTATGAATGGATTGTGTAAGTTTAAAAAATAAACCTAATGGTATTTTTTCGTATAATATAAATATATTTAATTGTTTAGTTTTTTATGTTTTTTTTAAAACGGTATCTATCGTGTAGGTGGGTCGGAGTGGAAGCCGTGAGCGTATCAGGAAAGAAAGACGCTGCAATGCTGGCTGGTGCCCTGGCGGTGATTTGCCTGGGAGGAACGGCATCGGCCGATGACGGTGCCGTCCGGGACTGGTCGGGGCCGTATGGCGGCCTCGCCCTCGGCGTGGCCTATAGCAAGGCCGATCCGGACACGGATATCTTGGATACGTCGCCTGCTTACTTTGATTCCCAGGATCTCAGTCAGGTCAATCCGATCCTTCAGCGGAGCATTGCGGGCACCGACGTGACCGGCTCGGCCCTTCTCGGCTACGATTTCCAGTCCGGACGAATGATCTACGGGGCCGAGGCCGATCTGACCCTGATGGATTTCTCCGGGAGCGAAGGGCAGGGGCGAACGGCTTATGATTCGGCTCCTACAATCTTCTTCACGACGGATACGACCGTCGAGACCAGGTTCCTTTTCAGCTTGCGGCCGAAGCTCGGTTATGCGGCGGGGGACTTCCTGGTCTTCGCCTCGGCCGGGCCTTCGGTGACCCGGATCAAGACGACGACCCGGTTCAGCGACACCAATGGGCACGACCTGACCGTCACGGACACGAAAACGGCGCTCGGCGTTTCGTCGAGCCTCGGGGCGGACTATTCCATGGGGGACGGCTGGTCGCTGCGCGGCGATTACGTCTTCAGCTATTTCCCCGACACCACCGACGGTACCGCCGAGTTCAACGGCGACACGCAGGATGACTTCAAGTTCGATGGCGATTTCCAGTCGCACAACGTCCGACTGGCGCTGATCAAGCGGTTCTAACGTCCTCGCATTTCGTTCAGCACGAACACCCGGATGGCGCTGGACAGGTTGCCCTCGCGCTCGGCGTCGATCTCCTCGATCAGTTGCGGGACGGAAGTCCGGCGTTCCCTGGCGATCTCCTTGAGTGCGTCCCAGAACGCCGCCTCCAGCGACACGCTGGTCGAATGGCCGGCGATCACGATGGACCGTTTGCGGACGATGCCGTCGGTTTCGCTCATAGCAGATTCTCGTACAGCATCAGGGCGGCGAAGCCCAGGAAGATCGCGCCGGTGGCCCGGTTCACCGTCTTCTGCACCGCCGGGTCGTTCAGCCAGCGGCGGATGCGTTCGGCCATCCAGGCGATCGGCATCTGCCAGGCCAGGTTGATGATGATCAGGATGACCGCCAGGGTGATCAGCTGGGCCGTCACGTCGTCCCGCGCCGTGTCGACGAAGTTGGGGAACAGCGCCAGGAACAGAAGGATGACCTTGGGGTTCAGCACGTTGCACAGGAGCGCGTCGCGGCAGGCCTTGGCGGCGCTGACCGGCTTCCCCTTGCCGCCGTTGACGTCGACGCCCCCGTCGCCGCGGATCGCCTGGAAGCCGAGCCAGGCCAGGTAGGCCGCCCCGGCCGAGGCGATGATGTGGAACAGCGTCGGCGACGAGGCGATGATTACCGAGATCCCCGCTACCGCCAGGGTGGTGTGGACCATCAGCCCCAGTTGCACGCCGCTCACCGTGGCCAGCCCGACCCGCTGCCCGGAGTTCAGCGTGTGGCGGATGATCAGCAGCGTGTCGGGCCCCGGCGACAGCACGACGGCACCGGCGGCGGCAAGGAAGGTTCCGAGCGTGGCGAGATCGACGGGCAGCATGATTTCCGCTTAGGGCCCGGCGCGGGTTCTGTCAATCGGGGATGTGTTTTGGTGCCTCCGCGGCTTGGCGGGACCTTCTAAAAAAGTTCGACACAGAGCGCACAGAGGAAAAGGAGGTCACAGAGACCGCAGAGGGGTTTTTTGTCATTCCCGCGAAAGCGGGAAGGTGGAGTCACGTTTGAAGTGCAACGGATTGAGGACGCCCCAGAATAGCTCAGCGGGAGTTCTGAAGGCGAGGCACTTCCTGGGGGTATTGTTATA
>Ga0207799_100549_pt1 | contig 11155 bp, 11 predicted proteins | sample TtanPargueraPR_4_FD_187742 | JGI IMG/M metagenome (GOLD analysis project Ga0207799, IMG submission 187742) | Aerobic enrichment media microbial communities from Bioluminiscent Bay, La Parguera, Puerto Rico - Tt and M2 (SPAdes) | ecosystem: Environmental > Aquatic > Marine > Unclassified ... | reverse complement strand
CGTAGAAGGCGCGCATGCCCTTGGCGACGTCGGGGTCGGCGACGCTGTCCAGCAGTTCGGTGTCCACGGCGCCGGGCGAGACGATGGTGGAGCGGATGCCGTGGGGCGTCACCTCCATGCGCAGCCCCTCGGACAGGGCCCGCACGGCGTGCTTGGTCGCGCAGTAGACCGTTCCCGGCGGCAGGACCTTGTGACCGGCGACCGAGGAGACGTTGATGATGTGTCCGCCCTTCTGCTCCTTCATGTAGGGCAGGGCGGCGGCGATGCCGTACAGCACGCCCTTGACGTTGACGTCGATCATCCGGTCCCACTCGTCGATCCGCAGGGCTTCCAGCGGCGCCTGCGGCATCAGCCCGGCGTTGTTGATCAGGACGTCGATGCGGCCGTAGGTCTCGACCGCCGTATCGACCAGTTTCTTCACCTGGTCGCGGTCGATCACGTCGGTGGCGACCGCGATGGCCTTGCCGCCTTTCTCGGTGATCTCGTCGGCCAGGGCCTGGATGCGCTCGGCCCGCCGCGCACCGAGCACGACGCTGGCGCCCTTTTCGGCGAGAAGCCGGGCCGCCGCCTCGCCCAATCCGCTGCTCGCGCCGGTGATGACGACGACTTTTCCTTCGATGTTGTTGCTCATGAACTTTACTCCTTTGTGCCGTTCGCGAGATCGATTGTTACCGTTAGGGAACCGGGGGCGGCGAGGGCTTCCATCCCCGCGTCAATCCGGCCCAATTTGACGAGCCCGCGTGAGTAGCCGAAGTCCCTGTAGAAGATCGCCAGGTTCCCCCAGGGGGCGTAATAGGTGATGTCGCCGATCGACGGATCGGTCCCGTCGGGCGCGTCTTCCGTCGACAGTCTTTTCGGAAGATCTCCGACCTTCTCGGTGGACGCGTAATCCTCCAGCGCCAACGTCAGGGGTAGCAGGGACGCAAAATCCCGTGCCGCCGCGTTGTCGAACAGGGTCGCGGGAAGAACCGTGTCTCCGATCTTCAGGTTTATTTTCATGCTGCCGGGCCGTTCCATGGTTGTCTGCGGAAGCTGTGCCGGATCGGCGGCATGTGCCGATGGAACGATTGGCATCGCCGAAACCAAAGCCAGATAGAGTAGGCCTTTTCCCATCTTCGTGCCCCTTTCCCGGCAACGCCTTCCGGCGGGACGGTTACTCGCCGTACTGGTCGTCGCTGACGTGTTCCATCCAATCGACGGGCGAACCGTCCTGCGATTCCTGGATGGCGGTATGGGTCATCGCCGTTTCCGGCGCGGCGCCGTGCCAGTGTTTTTCGCCCGGCGCGAACCAGACCACGTCGCCGGGGCGGATTTCCTCGATTGGCCCGCCGTCGCGCTGCACCCGGCCCCGCCCGGCGGTGACGATCAGCGTCTGGCCCAGCGGATGGGTGTGCCATGCCGTCCGGGCGCCCGGTTCGAAGGTGACGTTCGCGCCCGACACGCGGGCCGGGTCGGGAGCCTGGAACAGCGGATCGACGCGGACGGTTCCGGTGAACCAGTCGGCCGGTCCGGTGGCCGAGGGTTGCGAACCTGCTCTTTTGATATCCATGGTTACGATCCTTTCGTCGTTGACCCGGAATATAGGTGCTGTCGAGCTTTTCGATAATCCGCTATAAATTGCATGTGTCTATGAAAAGGATTCATCAATGTTGCGCGGCAATGTCGACGACATCATCGCCTTTCTCGCCGTGGCGCGGGAGCGGAGCTTCACCCGGGCGGCGGCGCAGCTCGGGGTGTCCCAGTCGGCGCTCAGCCACGCGATCCGCGGGCTGGAGGAACGGCTCGGCCTGCGGCTGCTGACCCGGACCACCCGCCGGGTCGCGCCGACCGAGGCGGGCGAGCGCCTGATCCGGGAAGTGGGGCCGAAGGTCGAGGAAATCGAAACCGAACTGGAGGCCCTGACCGAGCTGCGCGAAAAACCCGCCGGCACCGTCCGGATCACCGCGACCGATCATGTCGCCGACACCATCTTGTGGCCGAAACTGGCTCCCTTCCTGTCCGAGTACCCGGACATCAAGGTGGAGATCAGCGTCGACTTCGGCTTGACCGATATCGTCGCCGGGCGCTTCGACGCCGGCGTGCGCGACGGCGAGCAGGTGGAGAAGGACATGATCGCGGTCCGCATCGGGCCGGATTTCCGCTTCGCGGTAGTCGGCGCGCCGTCCTATTTCACCAGCCGTCCCGCGCCGCGGACGCCGCGGGACCTCGTGCGCCACACCTGCGTCAATCTACGGCTGACCTCGGCCGGTGGGATGTATGCCTGGGAATTCGAAAAGGACGGCCGCGAACTGCAGGTCCGCGTCGACGGGCAGGTCGCCTTCAACGGCAGCAACCAGATGCTCGCCGCGGCCCTGGACGGCTTCGGCCTCGCCTACCTGCCCGAGGACGCGGTCCGGCCGCATATCGAGGCGGGCCGGCTCGTCCGCGTCCTGGAGGACTGGTGCCCGCCCTGTCCGGGCTTCCACCTCTATTACCCGAGCCGCCGGCAATCCTCCCCGGCCTTCCGGCTGCTGGTCGAGGCCTTGCGGTACCGGGGGTAGAGCGTTAGGGCGCGATGTAGTACCCCAGCGCCTCGGGCAGCCACAGGGCGATGCCGGGGAACAGGACGACCAGCGCCATCGCCAGCACCATCGAGGCGACGAACCAGAGCACCCAGCGGACCGAGGCCTCGATCGGCACGCCGCCGATCTGGGTGGCGACCATCAGGTTGACGGCGACCGGCGGGGTGAACTGCCCGATGGCAATGTTCATCGCCATCAGCACGCCGAACCAGGTCGGATCCCAGCCGTAGGCCTTCATCAGCGGGATCAGCAGCGGCAGGAAGATCAGGTAGATCGAGATGCCGTCGAGCACCATGCCGGACAGCAGTAGCACGGCCATGACGATGGCCAGGATCACGTGGCCGTTGTCGGACAGGTTGAACAGCGCCTTGGCCGCCATATCGAAAGCGCCGAGCGTGCTGCCGGCCCAGGCGAAGATACCGGCCAGCGACACGATGATCAGGATGACCGCCGAGGTCTTGGCCGATTCCGCCATTGTCTCGTAGATCTCGCGCCAGCCCATGGTCCGGTAGACGAAGACGCCGACGAACAGCCCGTAGAACACGGCGACCACCGCCGCCTCGGTCGGGGTGAACAGGCCGGTCCGCAGGCCGCCCAGGATGATCACCGGCGCAAGCAGGCCGGGCACGGCCCCCCACAGGCTCGACCAGAAGGGCGGCCGGTCCTTTTCCTCCAGAGCGCCGAAGCCGTGGCGGCGCGACAGGAACACCGTCGGGATCGCGATGGCCAGCCCGGCCAGCAGGCCCGGTGCCAGCCCGGCGGCGAACAGCGCCCGCAGGTCCATGCCCGGCACCATGATCGAATAGATGATCAGCGCGATGGACGGCGGGATCAGGATGGCGGTGGACGACGAGGCGGCGATGACACTGGCCGAGAAGGCGCGGGGGTATCCGGCCCGCGCCATGCTCGGGATCATCACCGTGGCGACGGCGGCGGCGTCGGCCGGCCCCGACCCGGACATGCCGCCCATCAGCAGGCAGACCAGCACGGCGACGATGGCCAGCCCGCCGCGCCGGGGGCCGACCACGGAACTGGCGAACCGGACCAGTTTCTCGGCCACGCCGGAACGGTCGAAGATCATCCCGGTCAGGATGAACAGCGGCACGGCGATCAGCGGATACTTGGCGATACCGTTGAAGGTATTGGTCCCGATGGTCGCCAGCGCGTAGGAATCGAGCCCGATCAGGATGCCGACGACGCCGGAAAGGCCCAGCGCCACCGCGATGGGGGTGCCGAGGTAGAGCAGCAGGACGAACGAGGCGAGCAGGGCGAGGTTGGCCGCGATCATCACCGGTTCCTCCGGTCCCGCAGCGCCCGCTGGACGACCCTCAGCAGGATGACGGCGGCGAGGATCGGCAGCCAGATGCTGTAGATCCAGCTCGGATAGCCGAGCCCGGCCGAGGTCTCCTCGAACGCCCATTGGTCGAAGGCGAATCCGGCGCCGTACCACAGCACCAGGGCGAACACCGTCACCGTGGCCAGCAGCGAAATCCCGTTGGCGATGGCGCGGCCCCTCGACCCCATGCGTTCGACGAAGAAGCCGATGCGGATATGGTCGCCGGTGGCGAAGGCCAGGGCGGCGCCGATCAGCGTCATGAAGACCAGCAGGAACACCGAGAACTCCTCGGTGAAGGCGAAGGAGAAGTCGGTGGCGTAGCGCACCACCACGTTGGCGATGCTGATCAGGCAGATGATGGCCATGGCCGCCGCCCCGAGGATCTCGTCGATCCGGGGCGGCTTGGCCTGTTGTGCTTTGTTGTCTTTTTGGGGTTCGTTCACGGTGCCCTCTGCGGGCCTATTACGCCGTCATTGCCCGGCGAAGTCCGGGCAATCCAGTTCCGGTGGCCTGGATGCCCCGGACTTCGCCGGGGCATGACGGGCAGTTTGTGTAGGTTTGCCTTACCGTTCGGCGACGGCCTTCTCGGCCAGCTTGACCAGGTCCTCGCCGATCTTCTTCGACCACTCGGCGTAGACGCCGCGCGTGCCGTCGACGAACTTCTGCCGTTCTTCCGGCGTCAGGACGGTGATATTGACCCCCTCGGCGGTGATCTCCTTGGCGGCTTCGTCATCGCCGTCGCGCGAGGCGGCGATGCCGACCTTGCCGGCCTCGGCGGCCGCTTCGGTCAGGATCTTCTGGTCTTCCGGGGTGAATTCCTTCCAGACGCGCGGGTTGACCGCGAAGATCAGCGGGTCGGCGACATAGTCCCAGCGGGTCATGTACATCTGGCCGACCGTCGTCATCTTGGCGATCTTGAAGACGGTGATCGGGTTTTCCTGGCCGTCCACCGCCTTGGTGCTCAGCGCCGGCTTGGCGTCGGCCCAGCTCATCTGGGTCGGATTGGCGCCCAGCGCGGTGAAGATGTCGTTGTACAGCGGCGAGCCGACGACGCGGATCTTCAGGCCCTTCAGGTCGTCCGGCGTGCGGATTTCGGTCTTCGAGTTGGTCACCTGACGGAAACCGTTCTCGGCCCAGCCGATGGGCTCGGCGCCCTTCTTGCGGATGGCGGCGAACAGTTCCTTCTCGACCTCGCCTTGGGTCAGGGCGTCCAGCGCCTTGGTGTCGGGCATCAGGAAGGGCAGCGAGAACAGGTTCAGTTCCTTGACCTGCGGCGACCAGTTGATGGTCGAACCCAACGCCATGTCGATGATGCCCTGGCGCAGCGCGGTGAATTCCTTGGTCTGGTCGCCCTGGACCAACTGGCTGTTGGAATAGATCTTCAGGTTGATGCGGCCGTCCGTCCGCTCCTTGACCAGCTCGACCCATTTCTCGGCGGCGATGCCCCAGGGGAATGGGGCGGGCAGCACCGTGGAAACCTTGTATTCGGCTTTGTAGTCGGCGGCCTGGGCCGTGCCCGCGATGGCGACGGCGGCCGCCAGCATGGCGACGGACTTCAGGATACGCATTGCTCTTACCTCCCCGGCAATATGGTTCTTGCACATTGGCGTTTGGCCTTGGTCGGAAAGGCCACGATTCGCAAGTGTCCTTTTGTCCGACCGGGAGGAAATAATCAACGCCTTTTCCGTAAAATCGAGACAGAAAGTTGCAAAAATGCCTCTCTACACGTCAAGATTTCGAACGATCCGCCGCGCGGCGGGTTCCTAGGGGGCCGCCCAAATCGTCATGCCCCGGCCCACGGATCCGGCCGAAGGCCGGTCCGAGGACAGGCTCCGTCCGGGGCATCCAGGCGGCGGTAAACTGGATTGCCCGGACGAAGCCGGGCAATGACGGGATAGGGAGCGATAACTGGTTTGCTCACCCCGCCGGGCAGGCCAGCAGGTCGGCGATGGCCAGCAGCGGCATGCGGTGTTCCTTGGCGAACGGAATCAAATCCGGGACGCGGGCCATGGTGCCGTCCGGCTTGGTCACCTCGCAAAGCACCCCGGCCGGTTTCAGTCCGGCCCGGCGGACCAGTTCGATGGTCGCCTCGGAATGCCCCTGGCGTGCGGCCAGCCCTTCGGCATGGGCGCGGATCGGGAAGACGTGACCGGGCCGGGCTAGGTCCTCGGGGCGGCAGCCGTCGGCGATGGCCCGGCGGATGGTGGTCACCCGGTCGGCGGCCGAAACGCCGGTGCTGACGCCCTCGCGCGCCTCGATGGAAACGGTGAAGGCGGTGCCGAAGCGCGAACTGTTGCGCCCGACCATCGGCGGCAGGTCCAGCCGGTCGGCCGTTTCGTGGGTCAGGATCAGGCAGACGATGCCGGAACATTCGCGGATCAACAGCGCCATCTGCGCGGGCGTGATCGTCTCGGCGGCGAAGATGATATCGCCCTCGTTCTCGCGGTCACCGTCATCGACCACGATCACGCCACGGCCGTTACGGATGGCATCCACGGCATTGGCGACACGGGCCTCGGCGCCGCCGAATGCGGCCAGGGGATCTTCAAGAAGCGGGTCTTCTTCGAGGGAACTCCGGGAACCGGAGGGGGAAACGATCTGATTCATGATCTCACTCCACAAAGGGGCAAGCCTGAATCAGGGCGGGAAACGAACGAACGCACTCACATTGCCGCCTGTCCCGGAAAGGGACCGGCGGAAACGTGGTCAACCCATTCTCTTCCATCCGGACTGTTACCGTCGGCCCCGGCCTCTCACCGGGTCTGCTGACCCCGGAACCTTCCGGCCCCGGGCGCTCGCGGGCTTCCCCCGTATCGTCGAGGATTACCGCCGGTCGGGAATTTCACCCTGCCCTGAGAACAAGCAGTCCAACATGCCGTCCCCATGGACGGCGTCGGAAATGTCCGCCCGCCGGGCGGTTCTGTCAAGGAAAAGGCGGCAAGGTCAGGAAAAGTCCGCCGGTAAATTCCGCGCCGTGAAATCGAGAAAAGCCCGGACCCGGCGGGCGATCCGGCGGCCGCCGAGATGGACGGCGTGGATGTCCAGACGTTGGCCCGTGCAGGACGGAAGGATCCGTTCGAGTCGGCCCTGGGTAAGGTCGTCCCGCACGATATAGTCGGGACAAAGTGCGATGCCTTCGCCCGCCGCCGCGAGGTCGCGCGCGGCCCGGCCGCTGTTGACCATGAAGCGTCCGCCGACCGGGATCTGCCGGGGGCCGGCCGTGTCGGTCAGCCACCAGCTTCCGGATACCCGTTGGTTGGTGTCGCGGATGCAGTCGTGGTCGAGCAGGTCCTCGGGGCGGGCGGGCCGTCCGTGCTTGGCCAGATAGCCGGGCGAAGCGACCGGCAGCAGCGCGGTTTCTCCCAGCTTGCGGGCGATCAGGGCGGAATCGGCAAGGATGCCGATGCGGATCGCCACGTCGATCCCTTGGGCGGCGAGGTCGACGAAGCTGTCCGATAGGCGCAGGTCGACGGTCAGGTCGGGATGGGGCGCGCCGAAGCGGCGCAGCATCTCCTGCACGTAGAGTTCCCCGAAGGTCAGCGGCGCGGAAATGCGCAGCGTGCCGGACAGGCCGCCTCCGTCCTCGCGCAGGCCGTCGGTCATCTCGTCAAGCTGGTCGAGCCAGTCCGGGGCCCGGGCGAACAGTTGCTCGCCCGCCGCCGTCATCCCGAGCTTGCGGGTCGTGCGCTGCAGCAGGCGCGTGCCGAGCTGGTCCTCCAGTTCCCCGAGGTATTTCGAGGCCAGCTTGTTCGACATGCCGAGCCGCCGGGCCGCCCCGGCGAACGATCCGGTTTCCACCGCCGCGACGAAAACCCGCATGCCGTCGACCAGATCCATTCAGGCCCCGTTTCCCCGCTGCGGCTCAACATCAATTAAGAACAATTTAGCGAAAGTCATTCCATATATTCGCCATTTTTAAACCTAATCGCAAGCCGCATATTCCATGGCGTAGCGGGCGGCGGCCGATAAAGCCGGCCCGGAAACGGAAACAACCTATCCAAGGAGAACGTCATGAATATCGCCATCATCGGAACCGGCAACATCGGATCGGGCCTGGCCCGGGTTTTGGCCCCCACGTCGCATCGCATCGTCGTGACCGACACCAAGGGCGGCACCGAACTGGCCGAACAGTTGAAGAAGGACGGCCTGACCGTGGAACCGGCGGCCCTGAAGGACGCGGTCGCGACGGCGGATGCCGTCATCCTCGCGACCCCCTACGGCGCGGTGGCCGGCATTGCCAAGCAGGCGGACTTCGCGGGCAAGGTCGTGGTCGACGTGACCAACCCGGTGATCCACGACTTCTCGGGCCTGCAGCTGGGCTTCGACAGCTCGGCCGCCGAGGAAATCGCCGCTTTGTTGCCGGGCGCCAAGGTGGTCAAGGCCTTCAATACGGTCTTTGCCCAGCTCTACCCGCGCGGTCTCGATTTCGCCGGAACGCCGGTGCAGACATTCGTCGCCGCTGACGATGCCGACGCCAAGGCCGCGGTCATCGCCTTTGCCGGGGATGCCGGGTTCGACGCCCGCGATGCCGGGCCGCTGAAGAACGCCCGCTATCTGGAGCCGCTCGGCTTCCTGAACATCCAGTTCGGTTATGCGCTGGGCCGGGGAACGCAGATCGCGCCCGTCTGGCTCGCCCGCTGAGGAAACGGAGGAAAACGTCATGCTGGTGAATGGGACTTGGACGGAAGACTGGCAGCCGGTGCAGTCCAAGGACGAGAAGGGCCGTTTCGTGCGCCAGACCTCGTCCTTCCGCAACTGGATCACGCCGGACGGCCGTCCCGGTCCCACCGGCGAGGGCGGCTTCGCCGCCGAGGCCGGGCGCTACCGCCTCTATGTGGCCCTGATCTGCCCCTGGGCCTCGCGGACGCTGATCGCCCGCCGGCTCAAGGGGCTGGCGGATCTGATCCCGGTCACCGTGGTCAATCCCCGTCTTTCGGATCAGGGCTGGCGCTTCGGCGGCTATCCGGGGGCGGATGCCGATCCGCTGTTCGGGGCAACCTATCTGCACCAGATCTACACCCGGGCCGATCCCGCCTTCACCGGCCGGGCCACCGTTCCCGTGCTGTGGGACATGAAGCGCAACGTGATGGTCAACAACGAAAGCGCCGACATCCTGCGCATGTTCAACACGGCGTTCGAACGGCTCGTCCCGGACACCGTCGATCTTTATCCCGAGGACTTGCGGGCCGAAATCGATGCCCTCAATCCCGAGCTTTACGACCGGCTGAACAACGGGGTCTACAAGGCCGGGTTCGCCTCGACGCAGGAAGCCTACGAAGAGGCCGAGGCCGGCGTATTCCAAATGCTCGACCGGCTGGAAGCGCGCCTGACCGGTAATTTCCTGTTCGGCGAGCGGTTCACCGAAACCGACATCCGCCTGTTCGTCACCCTGGTCCGCTTCGACGCGGCCTATCACGGGCTGTTCAAGACCAACCGTAGGCGGATCGCCGACTACCCGAGGCTCAGCGCCTATCTGGAGCGCGTGCTCCGGCTGCCCGGCGTCGCCCCGACCGTCGACCTCGACCACATCAAGGCGGGCTACTACTCGATCAAGGCCCTGAATCCCAACGGCATCGTGCCCGCCGGACCGGCCCATGTGTCGGCCCTTCTGGAGACCGTGAAATGACCCTTCCCAGCCTGTTCCTCGCCCATGGGGCGCCCGACCTGCCGCTTTCCGATACGCCGGCCCGCGCCTTCACCGAAGGCCTTCAAGGCCACTACCCCGAGGCCCGCGCGATCCTCGCCGTTTCGGCCCATTGGGAGGCGCCGGTCAATACCATTGGCACCGCTGAGGCGCCCGAAACGGTCCACGATTTCTTCGGCTTCGATCGCGCGCTGTATGCCCTGCAATATCCGGCCCGGACCTCGGCCGAAACGATCGGCGAGGTGGAGGCGACGTTGGATGAGGTGGGGATCGATCACGCACGGGACGCCGGGCGCGGCTATGACCACGGCGTCTGGGTGCCGCTGATGCTGGCCTTTCCCGAGACCGAGGTGCCGGTCGTCCAGCTTTCGCTGCGCCGGGGGGCATCGGCGGCCGAGAACTTCCGCCTCGGACAGGCGCTGGCGCCGCTGCGCGAGCGGGGCGTGCTGATCGTCGGCTCCGGTTCGACCGTTCACAACCTCCGCGCACTGGCCCCGGAGGGAAGCCCGGCGCCGGGCTGGGCCCGTGCCTTCGACACATGGATCGCCGATCACGTGACGGGCGGAGACGTCGAGACGTTGCTGCGTTTCCCGGCGGAACCGGAAACCGCCCGCATCGCCCATCCGACACCGGAACACCTGATGCCGCTGTTCGTCGCCCTCGGGGCCGGCGGCGGACGGGGCCGGCTGCTGCACCGCAGTTTTTCCTGGGGCTCCATCGGCATGACCTCGTTCGCCTTTGGAGATCACTTTTAATTGTGCCGGACCTTATAATTTTCCCTTTTTGTAATATATAACCGAAACCCCTTGGCTCGGGATCCGAGCAAGCTTGCCGAAGGGGGGTGATCCGGCGACCGAGAATGGTTGGCGATCACTACGCAAACCCAAGCGGCCCAACGGAGGGAAACGTTGCCGCTGCGCAGAATGCTTCGTCGCCTGACCTGGATCACCGTGTTGCCACTGCTGTTGGCGGCGGCCTATTTCCTGGCCGACCGGGTGCGGGAATTGAACGCCCGCAACCACCAGGACGCGGAGCGTATTGCAGCCAACATGGCCATCGCCGTCGACAATCGGCTGCGCATGCAGATCGCTGCGCTACTCGTCTTGGCGGACTCGCCGTTGGCGGACGATTTTTCGCGGCTCGAAGAGTTGTACCGGGCGGCGCAGGGATTGCCGCGCAATCTCGGCACGCATGTCGTCTTCGCCGACATGTCGCGGCGGATTTTGTTCCATACCCGGCTGCCCATAGGGCAGGGGCCGTCCGAGCTGTCGCGCACTCGTGGCCATGTCGCGGTCGACGAAGCTATCGAAACCGGCAAACCCGCCGTCGGCGACACCCTGTATGGCGTCGTCGCCAAGCAAAACGTGGCTGCCGTGGTCGTTCCGGTGCGCCGTGACGGGCAAACCAAGGCCCTTTTGATCTCGGTGCTCGAAGTCCGGCGGTTCCAGGAACTTTTCGATACCTTTTCGCTGCCCGGCGACTGGACCGTGACCTTGCGCGACGGCAAGGGCGATCTCATCGCGGCGCATGTGCCGGCGGACCGGTCGGAAGACATTGGCCTCGATTTCGGGGCCGGCCATTATGTGGCGAATTCGGCGTTGTCGTACTGGCGGG
>Ga0207799_100548_pt1 | contig 11161 bp, 7 predicted proteins | sample TtanPargueraPR_4_FD_187742 | JGI IMG/M metagenome (GOLD analysis project Ga0207799, IMG submission 187742) | Aerobic enrichment media microbial communities from Bioluminiscent Bay, La Parguera, Puerto Rico - Tt and M2 (SPAdes) | ecosystem: Environmental > Aquatic > Marine > Unclassified ... | reverse complement strand
CCGAGACGTCGATGTCGCCCGGCGCCAGGCCGGGGCCGTCGGAGAGGTTGACGTGCGAGCCGCAGGCCGGGCAGCGCCAGATCGGAGTTCCGGCATCATGCGAGGCGCCGCAGGACGGGCAGAGGTAGCGGGCGGGGTCGGCCATGGGCCTGTCTCTCCTTATAATATTATTATAAAGGCATCAGGCGGCGGCCAGTTCGCGCCGCCGGACCATCCACCAGACGGCCAGCGCGCCCAGCATCTTGCTGGCGGCCATGGCGGCGACACCGGGGCCCGAGAGCAAACCCACGCCGGCCAGGAACACGATGCTGTCGACCGGCGCGCCGAGGGCGCTGGAGAACAGGATGCGCTGCGACAGCGGGCGGCGGGTGAAGCTGTAGACCGCCCAGTCGGCCAGTTCGCTGACCAGGAAGGCGCCGGCGCTGGCCAGGGCGATGGCCGGGCTCGACATGAAATAGCTGATCGCCGCGCCGACCAGCATGGCGCCGAGCACGCGGTGGCCGACCTCGCGCTGGGCGAAATCACGGAACACGAAGACGAAGCCGACGGCCAGCGAGACCGGCGGCCACATGGTGCCGCCGGGCAGTTCGACGAGCGGCACGACGGAGAAGGCGTAGTTGATCAGGACGATCAGCGCGACGTAGAGGGCGGTGAACTTCAGTTTCATGGAATTCGGGGGCTCCTGCGTTGACGCCGGAGGGCATATCACAGGAAGCGTGGGCTTGACCATAGGGGGGGCATGGGGCGGGAAACGGGCGAAAAGACGGGACGCCCGGAGGAGCGTCCCGTAGGTTTCGGGAGGTGAGAGGAAATACGCGTAGGCTGATGAAATAACTTAACGAACGGTACCTTGTTCTCCCTAACCTGGGCTCTGCATAATCTGGTAACGGCCTAGCCGTGCGCGGTTTGCGCGGCGACGTCCGGCTCGCGCCGGGCCGCGATATCGGCCGCGGCGAGTTCCTGGGCCTGGATGATCGTCTCGGCGAGACGGATCAGCCGGGTGTTGCGGCTCATCGCCATGCGCCGCATCAGCGTGTAGGCCTCGTCCTCGTCCAGGCCGCGCGACTTCATGACGATGCCCTTGGCCCGCTCGACCACCTTGCGTTCGGCCAGGGCGGCGTTGGCCTTGGCGGCGGCTTGGCGAAGGTTGCTGAGGGTGCTGAACTGTGCGAAGGCGACATCGGCGGCATGGCGCAGCTTATTGGTGCCCATGCTGCCGGCGAAGAACGCGTTGACCCCGGCATCGATCGCCGAGAAGATCTGGTCGCGTCCGCTGTCGTCGCTGAACAGGGCGATCGGGACGGGGGCCTGGGCCTGCACCGCCTTGACCTTGAACAGCAGGGTCTCGTCGACGCGGGGCGAGTCGATCATCACGATGTCGGGCTCGGCCCGGCGGACCCCGGCGACCCAATCGTCTCCCGGGCCGAGAATGCCCGCGAGGGAGAAGCCGCTGTGATCCAATTCGCCGCCGGGGACGAAATGTCCGCCCGCGGCATAATCGACAACCATGACCTTGACGCGCGTTTCCATGACCGGTGAACCTAAATTCGGCAATTCAAAACTCTGGTTGATAAGGTACGCAAACGGGATGCCAACCGGCGGGATGGGGAAAAAAGATTTAAAATCAATCTATTAACTTTCTGGGCCGCGAAGACGGGCGAGAATCATTGCCCAAAAATCAACCAGAGTTTGGAAATTGAATAAAAATTGGGCTTTCCGGTTCGGGGCGAGGACATTTGCGGCGTCCGGCATTCGTGGCACCATGGCGGCAACCGGTGAACGGCGAAGAGCGGCGGGATGGGAAAATTGGCGGGATGAACGGAAACCACGAGGTGAAGGAGGCCATCCGGCGGATGGCGTTCGACGCCGGGTTCGATGCCGCCGGGGTCACCGCCGCCGCCGCGCCCGAGTCCGACAAGGTGAACCTCGCCGGTTTCCTGGCCGGCGGGCGGCATGGCGACATGACCTGGATGGCCGACACCTACGCCCGCCGGTCCGACCCCCGGACCCTGTGGCCGGAGGCTCGCTCGGTGATCGCGCTGGGCGCCAACTATGGGCCGGGCGGCGATCCGCGCATCGCCGCCGCCGCGCCCGGCCGGGGCGCGATCAGCGTCTACGCCCGCAACCGCGACTACCACGACGTGGTCAAGAAGCGGGTCAAGAAGCTGGCCCGCGAAATCGCCGGAACCTGGGACTGCGGGGTCAAGGTGTTCGTCGACACGGCGCCGGTGATGGAAAAGCCGCTGGCCTCGCGGGCCGGGATCGGCTGGCAGGGCAAGCACACCAACCTGGTGTCGCGCGACTTCGGATCCTGGTTGTTCCTGGCCGAGGTGTTCACCGACCTGGAGCTGCCGCCCGACACCCCGGCGCTCGACCTGTGCGGCAGCTGCACCCGCTGCCGCGACGCCTGCCCGACCGATGCCCTGGCCGAACCTTATAAGATGAACGCGCCGCGCTGCATCGCCTACCTGACCATCGAGCACAAGGGCGACATCCCGGAAGGCCTGCGCCCGGCCGTCGGCAACCGGGTCTACGGCTGCGACGACTGCCTGGCGGTCTGCCCGTGGAACAAGTTCGCCGCGCCGACCGCCGAGGACGCCTTCCACGCGCGGCCCGAACTGGCGGCGCCGCGGCTGGCCGATCTGGCCGATCTCGACGACGCGGCGTTCCGCGAGGTGTTCGCCGGTACGCCGATCAAACGGACGGGGCGCGACCGGTTGCTGCGCAACGTGTTGATCGCCATCGGCAACACCGGCGATCCGGCGTTTCTCGAAACGGTCGAAAAAAGGTTAACCGACGATTCCCCTCTGGTTCGCCGGGCGGCCGAATGGGCGCGCCTGAGGCTGACCGAAAAGGAGCCCAAGTCGAGGGAAAAAATTTGTATTAAAAAAGGTAAAAATAATACCTGAGTAAAGTACTAAGGTATTCATGCCAAATGGCGGAAAAGCCGCAGATACCGGGCGTTTCGCATCAATACAGTCTTGCTATCGGAAGCGGAATCACGTATACCTTCTCGCGAAGAAAAACCCGCAGAAATATTTTTTCTGTTTATCATCGCTTTAGGCAAAGTTGTTGCGGGATATTAATAATCAATTGCAACTCCAGTCTTTTATTTCGCCATTTAAGTAAAAGCGGCGCTCGCGTAATACGAGTAGACCGCGGTTGTAGTGCGTATAAGTGTGATTTTGTGTCAAAACCAAGAGGAGTGATCCCATGGCGCAAAGGCGAAAAATTACGGTGGACGGCAATGAAGCCACGGCTTCCGTCGCCCATCGTACAAACGAAGTAATCGCCATTTACCCGATCACCCCGTCCTCGGACATGGGCGAACACGCAGATAAGTGGTCGGCCGACGGACGGAAAAACATTTGGGGAACCGTTCCCCGAGTGGTCGAAATGCAGTCGGAGGCCGGTGCCGCTGGTGCGGTCCACGGAGCATTGCAGAGCGGCGCGTTGACGACGACCTTCACGGCGTCCCAGGGCCTGCTTCTCAAGATCCCGAACATGTACAAGATCGCTGGCGAGTTGACGAGCTTCTGCATGCACGTCTCCGCCCGTGCCATCGCGACCCACGCGCTGGCCATTTTCGGCGATCATTCCGACGTCATGGCCGCCCGCCAGACCGGCTTCGCCATGCTGTCGTCCGGCTCCGGCCAGATGGCGCATGACTTTGCCTGCATCGGCCAGGCCGCGACCCTGAAGGCGCGCGTCCCGATGCTGCACTTCTTCGACGGCTTCCGGACTTCGCACGAAGTGACGAAGATCGAGGAACTGACCGACGAAGACCTGCGGTCGATGATGGACGTCGATCTGATCAAGGCGCACCGCGAGCGCTGCCTGTCGCCCGACCATCCGGTCATCCGCGGCACCGCGCAGAACCCGGACGCCTTCTTCCAGATGGCCGAAGCGCACAACCCGTTCTATATCGCCTGCCCCGACATCGTGCAGGAGACGATGGACAAGTTCGCCGCGCTGACCGGCCGTCAGTACAAGCTGTTCGAGTACTATGGGGCTCCGGACGCCGAGCGCGTCGTGATCGTCATGGGTTCCGGCGGCGAGACGGTCGAGGAGACCGTCAACAAGCTGGTCGAGCAGGGCGAGAAGGTCGGCGTGATCAAGGTCCGCCTGTTCCGTCCGTTCTCGGTCGATCATTTCGTCGCGGCGCTGCCGCCGACCTGCAAGGCGATCGCCGTTCTCGACCGCACCAAGGAACTCGGCGCCACCGGCGAGCCGCTGTACCAGGACATCGTCGCCGCCCTGTACCAGGCGAAGCAGTCGGGCCAGCGTCCGGCCGCGTCCGACCCGGTGATCATCGGCGGCCGTTACGGTCTGTCCTCGAAGGAGTTCAACTCGACCCACGCCAAGGCGGTGTTCGACGAGCTCAAGAAGGACAAGCCGCAGCAGCCCTTCACCGTCGGCATCATGGACGACGTCACGCATCTGTCGCTGACGCCGGACAACGCCTTCCACGCGGAGCTGCCGGACGTGAAGCGGGCCGTGTTCTTCGGCCTGGGTTCGGACGGCACCATCGGCGCCAACAAGAACTCGATCAAGATCATCGCCGAGAGCACCGAGAACTACGCCCAGGGCTATTTCGAGTACGACTCGAAGAAGGCCGGTACGATGACCAAGTCGCACCTGCGCTTCAGCCCGCATCCGATCCAGTCCCCGTACCTGATCGAACGCGCCCAGTTCGTCGCCTGTCACCAGTTCTCGTTCATCGAGAAGCGCGACATGCTGAAGTGCGCCGAGCCGGGCGGCACGTTCCTGCTGAACACGCCGTACGGCAAGGACGAGATCTGGGATCATCTGCCCCGTTCGGTGCAGGAAGCGCTGATCGACAAGAAGCTCAACTTCTATGTCATCAACGCCGACGCCGTGGCGCAGAAGGTCGGCATGGGCCGTCGCATCAACACGATCATGCAGACGTGCTACTTCGCCATCTCCGGTGTCCTGGAGCGTGACGAGGCGATCAAGCAGATCAAGAAGTACATCGAGAAGTCCTACGGCATTAAGGGCAAGAAGATCGTCGATCTGAACTTCGCCGCCGTGGACGCCGCGCTCGATCACCTCGAGCAGGTCGCCATTCCGGCCCAGGCGACGGCCAACTACGACCGTGCGCCGCTGGTTCCGGACGATGCGCCCGACTTCGTGCGCAACGTGACGGCCCGCCTGATGGAGTTCGAGGGCGACTCGATCCCGGTCAGCGCCTTCCCGATCGACGGCACCTGGCCGGTCGGCACCACCAAGTACGACAAGCGCAACATCGCGCTCGACATCCCGGTCTGGGAGCAGGACCTCTGCATCCAGTGCAACAAGTGCGCGCTGGTCTGCCCGCACGCCGCGATCCGGGCGAAGGTCTACCCCGAGAGCGAACTGAAGGGCGCTCCCGAGACCTTCAAGTCGATGAAGTACAAGGGCAAGGAGTTCGGCGACGACGCCATCTACACCATCCAGGTGGCGCCGGAAGACTGCACGGGCTGCAAGCTCTGCGTCGAGATCTGCCCGGGCAAGGAAAAGGGCAACGACGAACACCGTGCCCTGATGATGGCCCCGCAGCCGCCGCTGCGCGAGAAGGAACGCGATAACTTCAACTTCTTCCTCGAGCTGCCGAACCCGGACCGTTCGAAACTGCGCGCCAACGTCAAGATGTCGCAGTTCGCCGAGCCGCTGTTCGAGTTCTCGGGCGCCTGCGCCGCTTGCGGTGAAACCCCGTACGTCAAGCTGATGACCCAGCTGTACGGCGACCGGGCCCTGATCGCCAACACCACGGGCTGCTCGTCGATCTACGGCGGCAACCTGCCGACCCATCCGTACACGACCGACTGCGAAGGCCGTGGCCCGGCATGGGCGAACTCGCTGTTCGAGGACAACGCCGAGTTCGGTCTTGGCTTCCGCCTGGCGGTCGACAAGCACCATCAGCAGGCCAACGAGTACGTCATCAAGCTCGCCGACAAGATCGGTCAGGACCTGGCCCAGGAAATCGTCTCGGCCAACCAGACCGACGAAGCGGGCATCGCCGCCCAGCGTAAGCGGGTCGAGGCTCTGCGCGAGAGGCTCAAGGGGATCGAGGGACCGGACGCCCGGTGGCTCGAGACCATCTCCGAGTTCCTCGTCAAGCGCAGCGTCTGGATCGTCGGCGGCGACGGATGGGCCTACGACATCGGCTACGGCGGTCTCGACCACGTGCTGGCGTCGGGCGACAACGTCAACGTCCTGGTCATGGACACCGAGGTGTACTCCAACACCGGTGGCCAGGCTTCCAAGGCGACCAACCTGGCCGCGGCGGCGAAGTTCGCCATGGGCGGCAAGGCGCAGCCGAAGAAGGACCTGGGTCTGATCTCCATCTCGTACGGCAACATCTACGTCGCTTCGGTGGCGTTGGGTGCCAGCGATGCGCAGACCGTCCGGGCCTTCCAGGAAGCCGAGTCCTACGACGGACCGTCGCTGATCATCGCCTACTCGCCTTGCGGTCAGCACGGCTTCGAGCTTGTCGATGGCGCCCGCCATCAGAAGCTCGCGGTCGATGCCGGTTACTGGATGCTGTACCGTTACGACCCGCGCAAGCTGGGTACCGGCGAGAAGCCGCTCACCCTTGACAGCAAGCCGCCGAAGATTTCGCTCGACGAGTTCCTGTCGACCGAAAACCGCTTCCAGATCATCAAGCGTAAGAATCCGGAGCACTTCAAGAGCCTGCTGGGCCACGCCGAAAGCGAGATCATTCGCCGCCGCGCGGTCTACGAAAAACTGGCCGAGCTGTCGATTCCGTCGGCCGAGGCCTCGACCGAGGCGGCCGAGTAAAACGGCCCCCGGCAAAATGCCAAGAAACGAGCGCCCGGCGGTTCTCCGCCGGGCGTTTTTTTTCGATTCGTCCGTCAAATATGCATGCAATTAAAAATTGTTAATCTTTTTTCAATTACAATGTTGTCAAAACTTGCCGATGGGATAAGTTGATCGACAATTAATCGATGCCCGACCGTGAAATTCGGACATGCCGATAAACAAAAGAAGAATGCGTCAAGAAAAGCACGCGAAGATGTGAGTATGGGCAAGCATCTATTACCTGCGGTGAAAAAAGTTTCGCACAAGCGAAAACGCTCGCGCGTGTTCGCGCGTGTGATGGGCTTTTTGTAACCGTAAACCTGAAATCGGCGAGTAAACCATGCTGTATCCTACCGAGTCCTCCTCCTCTCCCGACGACCCGTCGGAACCCTACCAACCCTCCGATCGAGCCAAGTCCCGCAAGGCGGGCAGTTCCTCCCCCGGCGCCGCCAGCGTTTCCATCGCGGTCACCGGCAGCGGCGGTTCCGGCGTCATGACCGTCGGCCAGATGCTGCTGAGCGCGGCCGCGCATGCCGGATACCAGGGCCTGATGACCCGTTCCCTCGGCCCGCAGATTCGCGGCGGCGAGGCGGCGGCCCTCGTCCGGCTGGCGACCACCGAGGTGACCTGCCCCGGCGACGGCGTCGATATCCTGATCGCCTTCGACTGGACCAGCACCGAGCGGTTCGCGTCGGAGATCGCCCTGACCAAGAAAAGCGTCGTGCTGCGCGACCCCACGCTGGGCGAGCCCCCGGCGATGATCGCCGACTCCGGCGCGGCGGTGCTCGACCTGCCCTTCGCCGATCTGATCAAACCGATCGACGGCGGCCGCCCGAACATGGTCGGTCTCGGGGCTCTTGCCGGCATGATCGGCCTGAGCCGCGAGGAGGTGATGAGGGTCCTGCAACGCGCCCTGAAGCGTAAGGGGCCGGAGGCCCTGAAGGCGAGCGGGGCGGGGATCGAGGCCGGTTTCGCGGAGAGCGAATCGCTGCCCGCGACCTTCCGGCTGAACGCCGCCCCCGATGCCGGCAGCCGCTGGAACATCAGCGGCAACGAGGCCATCGGGCTGGGCGCGCTGCGTGGCGGAATCCGCTTCGTCGCGGCCTATCCGATCACCCCGGCCACCGAGATCCTCGAGTGGCTGGCGCCGAACCTGGAACATCTGGGCGGCGAACTGGTGCAGGCCGAGGACGAACTGGCGTCGATCAACATGGCGATCGGCGGTTCCTTCGCCGGCGTGCCGTCGATGACCGCGACCTCGGGCCCGGGCCTGGCCCTGATGACCGAGGCTATAGGCCTGTCGGTGGCGTCCGAAACCCCGGTGGTGATCGCCAACGTGCAGCGCGGCGGCCCGTCCACCGGCATCCCGACCAAGTCCGAGCAGAGCGACCTGAACATCGCGTTGTACGGCCTGCACGGCGACGCGCCGCATATCGTGACGGCAACCAACTCGGTGCGCGACTGTCTGATCACCGCGCAGTGGAGCGTCTACCTGGCCGAGGCCCTGCAGACTCCCGCCATCGTGCTGACCGACCAGTTGCTCGGCCAGACCCGCGCGGTGGTCGACGAGACCCCGGCCCTGCCGCTGGTGACCCAGCGCGAGGTGGCGCCCGACAACGTGCAGAACTACCTGCGTTACGCGGTGACCGAATCGGGCGTTTCGCCGATGGCGATTCCCGGTACGCCGGGCGGCGAATACGTGGCCGACGGCCTGGAGCACACGCCGAAGGGCCGTCCGTCGAGCCAGGCGGAGGACCATACGGCGCAGCTCGAAAAGCGGCAGCGCAAGCTGGACAACTTCGACTACGGCGACTTGTGGGCCGATATCGAGGGCGACGGCGACACCGCCATCGTGACCTGGGGCTCGTGCACCGGTCCGGCCCGCGAGGCCCGCGCCCGCGCCCTGGCCGAGGGCAAGGACGTGCGGATCGTCTCGATCCGGCTGATCTCGCCGGTGCGGGACGAGCAGTTCAACAAGGCGATGGCCGGGGTGAAACGGCTTCTGGTGGTGGAACAGAGCCATTCGAAGCAGTTCTACAAATACCTGCGGTCGCATTACGACCTGCCGGAGGACGTCCATGTCTACAACCGGCCGGGTCCGTTGCCGATCCGTCCCGCCGATGTCTACGACCAGCTTGTGAAGTGGAGCTAAGGCCATGTCCGCTAGCGAAGCAGCGGTCCTTGCGCCGCGTGACTACAAGTCCGACTACAAGCCGATCTGGTGCCCCGGCTGCGGGGACTACTCGGTCCTGAGTTCGATCACCAAGGCGTTGTCCGTCCTGGGCGTCGCCCGCGAGAACGCCGCGGTGATTTCCGGCATCGGATGCTCGTCGCGCATCCCGGCCTATACCAGCGTCTACGGGTTCCACGGCGTGCACGGCCGCGCCCTGGCCCTGGCCACCGGCGTGAAGATCGCCCGGCCCGACCTGACCGTGGTGACCACGGGCGGTGACGGCGACGGTTTCTCGATCGGCGGCAACCACTTCCTGCACGCCTGCCGGCGCAACGTCGACATCACCTATGTGGTGATGGACAATCAGGTCTACGGCATGACCAAGGGCCAGGCCTCGCCGACCACGGCGTCGGAATGGGAAGGCAGCAAGCTGACCCCGCACGGCACCGGGGTGAGCCCGTTCCAGCCGATGGCCGTCGCCCTGGCGGCCGGCGCCAACTTCATCGCGCGCGGTTATTCGGGCGATCCGAATGGGGTGTCGAAGCTGATCGTCGAGGCGATCCAGCATCCGGGCTTTTCGTTCGTCCAGGTGCTAAGCCAGTGCGTGACCTACCGCCCCGAGCAGCGCGACTGGCGCTCGCTGGTGCGGCCGGCGAGCAAGGAGCCGACCTCGAACCTCGCCCGTGCCGGGCGGCGGATCCTCGACGACGACGGCTTCTCCACCGGCGTCTTCTACATCGGCAACCGGCCGGCCTACCTGCCGCCGACCGAGACCGACAAGACCATGGCGGACATCGAGCAGCGGTTCGCGATCTGACCGCATCGGCGGTTCCGTCCCGAAAGACCAGGCCCCTTCCCTCGGGAAGGGGCTTTTCTTTTGGGATGGGGAGATCCGAGGCCTAACGCTCGGCTAACGCGGCCCTGATACAAGCGGTCTGCGGGAAGCGCACCCGCGAGGCGGATTCATCACTGACAGACGATGGCCGGCGGGCGCGCTTCGGATGGTGGGGATTTCAGAAGGGGGCCGCGCGGAAAGGGGTGGCCGCGCGGCCCTTGAAACGCTAGATTTTCCGCATGGTCGCCCTTTCCCCCAAAGAGATGGAAATCGTCCGCCGCGCGCCGCTGTTCAGCGACGTGCCGGCCGAGGTGCTCGACGCCCTGCTGGCGGAAGCGCGGATCGGCGAATACCGGCGCGGGCAGATCCTGTTCCTGCGCGACGATCCGGCCGACCGCTTCTTCCTGATGCTCGACGGCTGGGTGAAGATCTTCCTCGACACGCCGTCGGGCGAGCAGACCGTGCTGGAAATCATGAAGACCGGGGAGACCGTGGCCGAGGCGGCGATCTTCCTCGGCATGGCCTATCCGGCGAGCGCCGAGATCGCCGACGACGCCCGCCTGCTGGAGATTCCGGCCCAACATTTCCTGGACATGCTGCGCACCGAGAACGGATTGGCGCTGACCATGATGGCGGCGCTGTCCAAGCGGCTGCACTACCTGATCCAGCATATCGAGAAGGTGCAGGCCCATTCGACCCCGCACCGTCTGGCCGAGTTCCTGCTCGGCCTGACCGATGCCGAGGCGGGCCCGGCCGAACTCAGCCTGCCCTACGACAAGCTGCTGGTGGCGGCCCGCCTGGGCATGAAGCCGGAAAGCCTGTCGCGCGCCCTGGCCAAGCTGCGCGAGGTCGGCGTGACGACGCAGGGCAGCCGGGTCCGCATCGCCGACGTGGCCGGGCTGCGCGAATTCTGCGAGTTCGACGAGTAGCGTTATCCGGGACGGCCGTCGGCGCGCGGCCGGGTCAGCACCGACACGTAGACCATGGTGAACAGGGCGTAGGCGAGCGCCCAGAGGACGGCGCTGCCGAGCACGAAGGGCAGGTAATACTCGCCCGTCGCCACCCCGAAGACGCGGACCAGGGCCGCGCCGGTGATCAGGAAATAGGCGGCGGCGACCGGCTTCGGCGGGTCGATGGGCCGGCCCGTGTGGCCGAGCCCGGCGCGGGTCATCACCGCCAGGATGGCGCTGCCCATGGCGCCGGCGGTGAGCGCGTGCAAGGCGGCGTCCTCGGTCGGCCAGCCGGCCAGCTTCGATCCGGCCAGGCAGGCGAACCCGGCGATCACCCAGAGATTGGCCGTGTGCAGGATCCACAGGATCGGCAGGCGCAGG